>Ga0172382_10004007_pt1 | contig 22858 bp, 18 predicted proteins | sample Leawel138RmetaG_FD_122245 | JGI IMG/M metagenome (GOLD analysis project Ga0172382, IMG submission 122245) | Leachate microbial communities from a municipal landfill in Southern Ontario, Canada - Leachate well 138R metaG | ecosystem: Engineered > Solid waste > Landfill > Unclassified | place... | reverse complement strand
CCTGAGCTTCAGGGCCATGAACTTCACCGCGGCATCCTGTGCCACGAATACCGTAAGGCGTGAATGGATGCCCGTCGAGCGGGTCTCGAAAACGCTGTAGCCAAAGCCGTGGCGGATCACATACGGGCTGGCGGCACGCACCGGCAGTGGTGTGGGAGACCAGATCAGGCCACTTTCCTCGTCCCGCAGGTAGAGGGCTTCGCCGCTGGGATCGCTCACCGGATCGTTGTGCCAGGGCGTGAGGCGGAATTCGTGCGCGTTCTCGCTCCAGGTGTAGGCCGAGCCGCTCTCTGACACGATGGTCCCGAACTGGGCATTTGCGAGGACGTTGACCCAGGGGGCGGGGGTGACCTGTCCGGGCGCCAGGGTGATGACATATTCGCGGCCGTCGGGGGTGAAGCCGCCCGACCCGTTGAACAGGATCCGCTCACCGCAATCGACGGCAGCGTCCGGGCTGTCAGCGCAGGCCCGGCTATCGGCTTTGAGGGCGGGCATGGGCGCCGCTTTGACGGGGAGGCGATGGTCGAGCTGTTCCTCCAGGCTTCCATTGCCGTCGGTGATCACGACCCGGGCGACGGAATGGAACAGAAGCCGATCCTCGGCCGAAATCTGCTCGGCCGGACGCACGAAGATTCCGCCCGGCTGGTCGATGACGCTGGCGCCCATGTCGGAGGCGATCAGCCCGATGATCTCTTCCTGCAGGTGTTGCCGGTAGCCGGCATGGTCCTCGTTCCAGATCACCAGATCCACGGCAAGTCCGCGCAGGCGCCAGTAGGCGTGTGCCTGCACGAGGTGGCGGACGAGCTCGATATGGGCGGTGTTGCCGATCTGCAGCAACACGATGGGCAGGTCGCCGGATATGGCGTAGCCCCACAGTCCGGACTGTCCGCGGCGGTTCCTGATCAGCAGCGCGGGGTCTGAGCGCAATCTGGCGTTGGCATGAATCACCGGACCAGCCAGACGCGCGTAGAGCATGGCGTCGGATTCGCTGGCGTTGATCTGCTGCAGCACCACCAGACTGTGCGTCCACGCCAGGTCGAAGACGCGGTCGGCCATGTGCCGGTCCTGGAACTTGCCGACCAGGCCGACGGCCATTTCCCGCGTTGGCGCCATGCCGGAGACAATGTCGATGGTTACCGTCTGTTCCGGTTCGATGGAGACGGTCTGGCGAATCGCTGCGATCGGGTCCAGCACCGATCCACAGGTACCGGAAAGCGCGCCGGCTTCATGCATCGCTGCAGGGTCGGCCGTCGTGCGGGTGCGGCCGATGAAGCGCAGACGGTCGGTTTCGAAGGATGCCGCTTCGGCTTGGGGGCCACGGACGACCATCAGGTGCATCATCCACGGCGTCGGCTCGTTCGCCGAGCGCGGGCGGCGCATGCACAGGATCGCCCGCTGTTGCGCAAGAATCTCGGTCTGGACAAAGAGCTTGGAAAAGGCCGGATGCAGTGCGTCCCCGGCGGGTGGTGCAATCACCACTTCGGCATAGCTGGTGAGTTCGATGTCCCGGCGCTGCCGCGAGCAGTTGGTGATGCGGATCCGGCGCAACTCTATGTCATCCTCCGGCGACACCACGATTTCGGTGTAGGTCTCAAGTTCGCCCTTATCCGTGCCTGCGAGCCTGTCCCAGCGTCGAAACTCGGCTCGCCCCTCGGAGAAGATCGCTTCATAGCGGTCGGTACGTTTGAGGGTGGGCTGGTGGGTCGTTGACCAGAACGCATTGCCGCCGCCTGGCGTCAGGTCGCGGACGTAGCAGAAGGTGCCCTGATTGTCCTGGGTGCCGTCTTCGCGCCAGCGCGTCACGGCGAGATCTTTCCAGCGGCTGTAGCCCGCGCCGCTGTTGGTCAGCATCACGTGGTAGGAACCATTCGACAGCAGTTGCACTTCGGGTGCGGGCGTGTCCGCACCCGTGAAGTGCCGGATCGGGACTGTTGCGGGGACTGAACCCGCGCGCAGGTCGGAGAACTCGGTTGCGTTGGAGAACAGGATGGCGGTTTTCGGAATTCTCTCCTGGAGCAAGAGCATGACCGCCTGAAACTGAAGATTGGATTCGAAACGCCGCTGCATCGGGCGGTTGAGTATTTCGTAGGCCAGCGCGAGCAGGCTCATGCCCTGATGGTGAGCCATGAAGGCGTGCACTGTCGCCCACTCCTGATCACGGCGTTGGCGGGAAGGCGTGTAGTCGATGGCCTCGAACAGGCCGAACTGGCCCACGAAGCCTTCGGCCGCCAGGCGCTTGAGGTTCCTGCAGGCGGCCTCGGGAGCGACCATCAGCGCCAGGACCGAAGCGTAGGGGGCGACGACCAGATCGTCGCCCAGTCCACGCTTGAGTCCCAGGCCGGGTACGCCAAAAGCGCGGTACTGATAGGTCAGCTGGGTATCCACCGTGTTGTACGCTGACTCCGAAATGCCCCAGGGCACCCCGCGCTGCTGCCCGTAATCGATCTGTCGTGCGACCGCGGCCTTGCAGGTCTGATCGAGCAGGGTGTTGTCATAGGTGGGCATGACCAGCAGCGGCATCAGGTACTCGAACATCGACCCGCTCCACGACAGCAGCACCGGCTTGCCGCCCGCACTGGTGAGCAGCCGCCCGAGTGCGAACCAGCTCGCCTGGGGCAACTGGCCCTGGGCAATCGCCACGAAACTGGCAAGCCGCACCTCGGAAGCCAGCAGGTCGTAGCAGCTCCCATCCGCGCGCCGTTCCTGCACGTTGTAGCCAATCGTCAGCAGATGGCGTGACTTGTCGAACAGGAAGTCGTACTCCATCAGCGCAAAGTCGCCGGATTGCCGGGCAAGTGCCTTCAGGCGCGTGATGCGGTCGCGCGCACGGCTGCTCGCCTTGATGATGGTGTCCTGGAGGTCGACAAGCCAGCTGCGGTCGGCATCTGTTTCGCTGGCCTCGACTTCCCTGCCGATCTGCGGACACAGCAGCGTGTCCATTTTGGCCAGCGCCTGCAGCGTCGGAATGCCCGGCATCCTGGCCTCAGTGTCCGCCAGGCCCGGCGGCGCCAGAGGCAACTGCAACCACGGCGCCAGATGGGTCAGCTCGGCGAGTGCGTCGTCCACCTGCTGCGCCAGTGCCTGAGCCCAGCGCTTGGCCTCGATTGCGTGCGGTGTATTTCCGGTCTCGGCAGGTGCTTCGATGCGCTGGGCGATGATGACTGCGTTGCTGTCCGCCAGTACTTCGAGGGCCGTCCGGATTTCTCCGAGCGTCTGCCCGGGAGCGTCTGCAATCCCGTTCAGCGTCTGTCGGAATGCGATAAGGGGGCCGTGGTCTGCTGACTGGCTGGTCTCGAACAGGAGTTCCAGGGTGTCGTTCAAGCCGTCGAACAGCTGGGGTGGCAGGATGGGATCATCCGCGAGGGCAAGGAGACCGCCCTGCAAGGTGAGGAGGTGGCCCGCGAGATTGCCGCTGTCGACCGTAGAGATGTAGCGCGGTGGCAGCGGCAGCAAGGTTTGGGTGTCGTACCAGTTGTAGAAGTGGCCGCGGTAGCGCTCAAGGACCGCCATGGTCTCGAGGGTGCGGGCGCTGCGTTCGGCAAGCTTTCCGGCAGGAAGGTAGCCGAAGTCATAGGCCGCAAGATTCGCCAGCAAGGCGAGGCCGATATTGGTCGGTGAGGTGCGGTGGGCGACGACGGGTTTGCGGTACTGCTGAAAGTTGTCGGGGGGAAGCCAGTGGTCGGCAGGACCGACAAATGTGTCAAAGAAGGCCCAGGTCCGGCGCGCCAGTGTCCGCAGGAACAGGGTCTGTTCGGTCGTCAGGGCGGCCTCCCGGCGTGACACTGGGCGACTGATCCACCAGGCGATGGCGGGAGATGCGAACCAGAGCAGCAACAGGGGGGCGACGAACAGCAGGGAATCCGGTTTGTCGATGGCCAGCCAGATTGCGACCGTGCTCGCGACCGCAGGGCCGGCGGCCATGGTCCGGAATGCAGCGCCAAGGCCGCTGCGCTGGTGCGTGGAGGCTTCGCGGTCGACTTCGCTGGAGGGCTGCCACTGCAGCAGTCGGCGATGGCTGACGCTCATCCGCCACAGGGTGCGCAGGATCGCATCGAGGCTGAACCAGGCCTCGTAAGGGAGACAGGCCAGCTCGAAGCTCACCTGCCTGAGATGGCGCGCCGTACTCTGACCAACGGTGGCAAGGTGCTGAACCAGCCGCGTGCCCTCGGGCTTGCGCAGCAGGCCATGCAAGGCCGTGACCATGCCGGGAAGAAGCAGGATGGCAATGATTGAAAGCGTCCACAGGGTGACGGCAGGCAGGACCACGCAGCCGGTCACGAAGAGCAGCAAAACGGCGGAGGGGACGAGGCTGCGGCGCAGGTTGTCGGTCAGCTTCCACTGAGACAGCAAGGACAGCGGATTCCGTCGCCTGTGGGGAATGTTTCCGGCGGTCCCGGACGGGCATGCACAGGGCACCGCGCTCTTCAGCCACGCAGCCAGCTGCCAGTCGCCACGAATCCAGCGATGGCGGCGACTGACATCCACGCTGTAGCGTGCGGGGAAATCCTCGTACAAGAGCACGTCGCTGATCAGGCCAGAGCGGGCGTGACAGCCTTCCAGAAGGTCGTGGCTGAGAATGCGGTTTTCCGGGAGCAGCCCCTCCATTGCCCGTTCAAAGGCGTCTACGTCATAGATTCCCTTGCCGTTGAACGAGCCCTCTCCGAACACGTCCTGATAAACGTCCGAGATCGCCCGTGTGTACGGGTCGATTCCCGGCTCTCCGGCATACAGGTGCGCATAGCGCGAACGGCTTGCGCCCGGCAGGCTGATACCCAGGCCAGGCTGGAGAATGCCGTAGCCTTCGACGACCCGGCGCGTCTCGATATCGTAGCGGGGGCGGTTGAGGGGGTGATCCATGGCGGCCACGAGCAGTCGCGCAGCATCCCGCGGGAGCTGGGTGTCCGTGTCCAGTGTGATGACGTACTTGATCCGGGAGAGCACCGGAACGTCGCCGGCGATCTCGGAGAAGCGCGCTTCGCACCGTCCCCGCAACAGGGCGTTCAGGTCCGCCAGCTTGCCGCGCTTGCGCTCCCAACCCATCCAGATTCTTTCCTGGGGATTCCACCGCCTCGGGCGGTGAAGCAGAAGAAAGATGCCGCTTCCTTCCCTTGGGTATTTCAGGTTCAGTGTGTCGATACCTTCCCGGGCCAATGCCACCAGGCCCGCATCCCCGGACAGGGACGCCTGATCCGCATCGAGAAAGTCCGTCAGCAGGGCGAAGTGCAGGCTGTCATCCGGATTGGCGAGAAAACGTACTTCAAGTGCTTCCAGCAGGGCATCAACATTGGCCGCGCTGGTCAGCAGTGTCGGCACCACCACGAGCGTGCGTGAAGTGGCCGGAATGCCAAGGCTATAGTCCAGGCGGGGCAGTGGGCGTGGTGTGACCAGCAGGGTTGTCAGCCAGTTGACCAGGGCAATCGCAACCTGGCTTGCTGCCAGCAGTGCGATGACGGCAGCGGGCAGTTGGGCCCAGACCGCCAGCGCCGGAACCAGCTGAGCAAGCAGGATGGCGCTGATGAGCACGGTGAGAAGTCCCGCCGCGCCCAGATATAGCCACAGCGGTTTTGCGCTGGCATACCTGCGTATTGCCGCGATTCCGTGAAGGCGAACGCCTGTTGCACGCTCCAGCGCCAGACGACCTCTGCCGACGAGGTAGTAGCCCACATGGGCGCTGCGGCTCGCGAATTCGGTGCCTGCATCGTCGCTCGCGCCGGCGCGTGCCAGCCCGACCGCTTCACGAGCGACCTCTACCTCGGTCATGTCGCTCTTTCTGGCAATTTCCTCTGTGGCATGTCGATAGCGATCGCGGGTGGCAAAATCCATGTGTTCGTATGCGCCACCCGGATCGCCGAGCAGTGTCTGTTCGACCAGACTCATGCTCTCCACGAAGTCGCGCCAGTCCATGGCGCCTAGTACCCGCAGGCTGCCGATGCTGTTGCTGATCGAGACCTGGTCTGCGGCCTGTCGCTGGTTCTCCGCCTGTACGAGCTGGGCGATGGTCAGGCCCGATTGGGCGAGTCGCTGCTCGATCCAGGTCAGGGGAAGCGCCAGCGCCTGGCCGTGCCGCTGAAGACGGCGCACGAACTCCGCCACAAAGGCGCTGACCATCGGCGGCTCGGAACGCACCATGTCGGCGATGGCAAGAATGAGACTGTTGGGATCGGTCTCGATGGTCTTCGTCAGCCTGTCTGCCCAGACATCAGCCTGCTTCCGTTCGGCGCAGGCGGCGGCGATCTGTACGCCGACACGGCGCAGGTTTTCGATGACAGCGAGCCGAAGCATGATTGGAATCGCCCACAACTCACCGAGATTGAGGACTGTGACCGTCTGGTAGGACGCCACGAAGCGGCTGAGGCCTTCGGCATCGACACGGCCATCGCCATGCGCAATGGTTTTCAGTGCGATATCGTAGACCCGTGGCCGTCCTGTCGATGGTCCCTTGCCGAGTCGGGGGAGCTCGAGGCTGTAGCCCTTGGGCAAGAGGCGCTTGGCCGCGCCGATCTGTTCTTCGATGAGATAGAAGTTGTCGAGCAGCCATTCCGCGGCGGGCGTCACGCGGCTGCCCTCGGCCACTGCAGCCGTGAGCTGCGTGCAGACCTCGACCAAGGTGCGTTCGTTGTCTGCCAGGCGGCTCAGCAACTGGTCCGATGGGCAGCCCGGTGCCAGCACATGCCCACTGGCCAGGGCCTTGCCGTACAGCGCCATCTGATCAGCGCTGAACAGCTCCGATCGCAGGGGGAGCTCATCGTCATACGGCTGGTCTGTGCTGCGCCGGTCGCTGATGCGCGTCCACATGTTGTGCAAATAGCTGGTGATGCTGAATTCAGTACTCAATTTGGTTCAGTCCCCGAAAGCGTTCCTCGAATCACTCCCGCAGTGCCGCACCGGATGAGCCAAAAAAACGGGGCGCCGGTCCGACCGGCACCCCGTTTCAGATCTTGCCCAGAAGCAACAGGATGAGCAGGATGACCACGACCAGACCGAGCCCTCCGCTAGGCCCGTATCCCCAGCCGCGGCTGTGAGGCCAGCTGGGAAAAACGCCGATCAGCATCAGTATCAATACGATCAGCAGGATTGTTCCTAATGACATCTCAATCTCCTTGATAAGTCATGGTTAGGTCTGGGCTTCATTTGGATATTTCGTGACCGATGATGCCGCCCACCGCAGCACCGCCGACTGTTCCTGCTGCACTGCCACCGGTCAGAATGGCCCCGCCGATGGCGCCGACGCCGGCCCCGACTGCGGTGTCCTGCCCCTGATGTGACATGCCGGCACAGCCTCCGACGCCGACCAGCATCGCGATGGCAATTGAATTGAGTACCAGATTACGTAGCGTTTTCATGGTGCGACCTCCAAGCCTTCATTCGCGGATGCATACACCGCACAGTCCGCGCCTTGCGTTCCGGCAACCCATGCCGGGTATTCATTGCGCCTTGCCCGCATGGTGTTGTGATCAAGCGTGCTGGTTTGCATAAACCCACTGTGGGGCATTGATCCTGCCCCGTCTGTCTGCTGCCGTACGTAGCGCTTTTGGTGACTGAATTACGGTTTGCCGGTGCCGGTGCCGGTGCCGGTGCCGGCGCAGTGCTGGTGACGCGCCATCGTTCTCGCATAGCTGGATTTGTCAGCGGCATAACACGTGCAGGAAGCGGCTTCGAGCCCGATGCGGTCAAGAATGGTGACGTTACCCCGCCGGTATGCGATGAGCTTGCGTGCCTGCAGCGACGACGCGGCCTTGGTTACGCCGACGCGACGCACGCCCAGCATGGCGGCGAGAAACTCGTGGGTGACGTGAAATGCCTCCGAATGGCTTCTGTCGCCGGTCATCAGAAGCCAGCGCGCAAGGCGTGCCTCCAGCCGATGGTAGTGCGTGCACGCTGCAGTCTGCGCGAGTTGGCCGATCACGACGTAGAGGTAGCGCTTCAGTATCCTCTGCAGCGCGCCTCCCGCTTCGAGTTCGTGGCGAAACCGGGTCGCATCCATGCGCAGTGAAGTGCCAGCGCCTTGCACTACGGCATGGAGCGGCCACGTATCCACCCCAAGAAAGAGGCTTGCGCCGAGCATGCCTTCATCGCCAACGAGACCTACTTCAAGGCTGGCGTGGTTGTTGATTGGTGCAAGCAGTGAAATCAGGGCCTGTATTGGAAAATACACCTGTCGCACCGTGCCGCCGGGCTCGCTCAGAATCTCTCCATACGCCAGGTCCACCACTTCGCAACCCGACACAAAACGCTGCCGCTCCTTGTGGGGGAGCGCGGCGAGCAACTGGTTGGTAGTGCAAGTCAGCGGCACGGGAGGCTCCTTGCGGGTCGGGGATGTCGCGGCGCTGCCTGTGGGGGCGTGCTTGCCGGGAAACGCGGCCTCCGGCGAAGGGATCGTCAGGGGAAGCTTGGGGGAGACTAGCCGTGAAGCGGAAAGCGGTCTGGACGCTAACGCACAAACCAAGCTGATCGGACAGGGTCCGCTGGGGCCAGGTGATAATGTCCGAAGAGCGAAATCGAGGCAAAGCACCCTGTTCCGGGCATGCTCGGCCTCGTTTTCAGCATGGCTATACGCCCCAGGTTACCGGGACATTTTCGGCCAGTGAGCGTTCCAGCAGTTCGAGCAGGGGCAGGCCTCGCTGATGGAAGGAAATGTCGCCGTCCGGGGTCTGTTTGGTGTCATCGACGGGGGCCTGACCCGCGTGTGCGGCGACATCGCCCTCGATGGCGCGCCGTACACGCGCAATCGCGTCGGGAAGCTGTGCCACGGTGACGATCCCTTGCGCGTCCTCCCGGTCCTTGCCCAGCACATCGAGCATTTCCTTGCCGTTGGGCTCGAGGGTAATCACGTCGCCGCTGGCGGCAGACTTGAAGATGATCAGCATGATTGGGTTCCTTGGAGTGATGCGTGATGGCCGCAAGCCGTCCTGGGATGGTGCTGCGCGGGTTGCAGTAGTGCTCTCGATGTTAAGCGGTGAGCGACGGCCGTCTGTCTGGTGGCGAACATAGGCACCGACCGGGCGATTGTCAGGCTGTCGTCATGGAAGCCTTGCAGGCACGCACTTGATGCGGCTCACTCGTCGATCGAATAGGGCAGCAGGCGGTCGAACTCTTTCTTCACCACGGCGTAGCACTCGCAGGCTCTGGCCTCGAGGCCGGGGCGGTCGAGAACGCTGATGTGACCCCGGCGGTACTCGATCAGGCCGGCCCGTTGCACGTTGCCGGCTGCTTCGGTGACGCCTTCGCGGCGCACGCCGAGCATGTTGGCGATCAATTCCTGGGTCATCACCAGTTCGTTGGAAGACAAACGGTCGAGACTCAGCAGCAACCAGCGGCAGAACTGCTGGTCCAGCGTGTGGTGGCGATTGCATACGGCGGTCTGCGCCATTTGCGTCAGCAGTGCCTGGGTGTAGCGCAACAACAGGCGCTGCATCGGTCCGGCGCGAAAGAACTCCTCCTTCAGCAACGGCCCCTTTAACCGATAGGCGTGGCCTGCGCTTTGCACGACTGCCCGGTTGTTGGTGGTTTCACCGCCCATGAACAGGGATACGCCAACAACGCCTTCATTGCCGACCACGGCGATCTCGGCCGATGCGCCATCTTCCATGACGTAGAGCAGGGAGACGATGGACGTAATCGGAAAATAGACGTGGCGCATCGTGATGCCAGACTCGTAGAGGACATGACCGAGCGGCATCGGGACCAATTCCAGACATGGAAAGAGACGCTCGCGATCTTCCTCGGGGAGGGCGGCAAGGAGATGGTTCTGGATGGGCGAGGGCTCAGACACCGCATTCTCCAATGGGACGGCACGATTGAATGGCGTCCCCTGACAAAGTCGGGGGCAGTGGGGTGCCCACAGTATAAGGTGAGCATAGGTGCGCAGGGTGCGCCACCGCACCGACTGCGCCTGTCCAGTCGTTCATGCTGCTCTGAGGCTGCGCTACAAGGGGTGAAGAGGGTTCGAGTGACTTTTCCCCGAACTGTAACGTTCAGACCGACAGCGGCGGTGGTTCGTCGTCAAACTGCCAGCTTCCGATTCTGGAATGCGCCGTTCTTAACGACATCCGGAGATTAAGTTCATGAAAACAGTTGGCAAATATCTATCCGCAGCGATTCTCGCTGTCACGCTGATATCGGCGGCAGGCTGCGGTTCGACGCACAGGCAGGAAGGCACGGGCGAATACATCGATGACAGTGTGATCACCACTAAAGTCAAGGCTGCCATCTTCAAGGATCCGATGCTGAAGGCTGCAGAAATCAACGTTGAGACCTTCAAGGGCGTGGTGCAACTCAGTGGCTTTGTGAGTTCCGAAGCAGATGCCAGGAAGGCGGTTGGGCTGGCACGCAGCGTGGGCGGCGTGAGCTCGGTCAAAAACGACATGCGCATCAAGTAGTCAATGGCAGCCTGCCAGTTGCTGACCGGTATTCAGGCCGGCAGTGCTGGCAGGTGTCAGATCGGTACGCGGTATGTTGAGCTTCCCTCGGGTTTTCGTCTGCCAACGGGTGGTTTTCATGCTCCCCGTTTTTCCTGATGCGGCGTTCTGAGCCCGTTTTCCAGAAGCTGAGCGGGCGACTTGTAGTCCAGTGTCGAATGCTGCCGTTTCCGATTGTAGAAAACCTCGATGTATTCAAAACTGGTGGCCTTGATCTCGGCGTGCGTGGCGTAGCGAACACCATGCACCCGCTCGTTCTTGAAACTGTCGAACCCGCTCTCGGTCGGCGCGTTGTCCCAGCAACTCCCTTTCCGGCCCATCGAGCAGCTCATGCCGCAGGCCCTGAGCTTGTCCTGAAAGACGTGGCAGGCGTACTGGGTGAATTCAACCGGTCGGAGTGATGCAGCAGACCCGCTGCCGGATGCTTCCTGATCCAGTCCATGGTTAGCGCATCCGTCACGATGTCCGCCGTCATGCGTGGACTGCCGTAGGCGTCCTTGAGCTCGGTATGAATTGCGCGGATCAGAGGGCCAGCATCTGTCTGTCGGACAGGTGCCTGCGATCACGAGTGCCCACAAGGCCGCCCCGATCGCGTTGAGCACGCGCGCTCCGCATCGGGGATCCCGGGGCCGTTGTCGATGACCTCGATCACGGCGTGATCGCTGCTGGCGCAGAGCCGAAGCGTCACCTCTCCGCGCGGTTGGGTTTCTTTCAGCGCATTGTCCAGCGCATTGCGGATGATCAGGTGCAATGCGTGCGGCGAGCCATACAGCGAAAGCGGTGTGGCTTCCTCCCGCCCCAGGTCGATCTGCCGTGCTTCGGCGACCGGCACGCATTCGGCGATCAGTTCTCTTGCCATGCTCGAAACATCGATCTGCGAATCATCGCCGGTGCCGGCCTGAGTCTTGGCCGGGCTGAGCAATTGTTCCGTCAGTTGTTGCGCGCGCTCGCACATCGACTCCAGCGACTCGGCGTGGGTCAGGCTGACCTTTGCGTTGGCAATGGCAAGGGCGTCGTTGTCGGCCGACTTGGCCGCATAGGCGCCACCAACAGCGGTCGCGGAAAGGATCGCAATGGCGGCCAGAATGGTCTTGTGTTTCATGTCGCTTACTCCTCTTGAACACGCGGGTAATCGCGTGATTGAGAAGTTAGCAAGCGAGAGTGAGCGTTGAGTTAGCTGTCCGGGAGAAGGATGAAAGGATCGGCCGCTTCGGCCGCAGATCTGCCTCAGGCCGTGAGCAAGGGCAACTGCTCGGCCACTGCTGCCGTTGGGCGTGAGGCGAAACTCGGGTGGAAATGTGCCGGTGACCTGCTGTTCAATCGCTGGCTTGCTTCTTCGTCGTCATGACGCGATTGCTGCCGAGCCAGGAATAATTCAACGGCGCTGACATGGGCTATTCCGTTCTCGGCAGGACTTCTGATGCGAGAACACCGCAGGCGTTTGTCCTAAGCCCGGGCGCAGTCGGGGCAGCGTCCGTATAAGGTCAGCTCGTGGCCATCGGCGATGAAGCCGGCGGGTGCCAAATGTTCCAGTGAACCCGGGCAACCGGGGATATCGAAGACACGGCCGCAGGTGCGACACTGGAAATGGTGGTGATGCGGCTGTGCCCGTATTTCGTAGCGGACATTCTCGCCCGGCAGATTCACTGCCTGCAGGATGCCTTCATCGAGAAGGAGTTTCAGGTTGCGATAAACCGTTGCAATCCCTAGGCCGGGGACCTCTGCCCGCGCGATCTCATGGAGTTCACCAGGCAACAGCGGACGCCCGGCGCTGCTGAGGGCGGCAAGGAGAATCTGGCGTTGGCGAGTTGATCGTTCCGGAAAGCTCATGAGCGCAATGGTATCAGACGCTCATGTGTCAGAATTGATAATGCGTTATCATTATCAATTCTGACACATTCGAAGTCTTTGCCATGCATCCACGCCTTCATCATTTCTTGGTGCTTTTCTCGGCCCTTGCTGTCGCAGTTCCCGCTCTGTCAGACGAAGCCACGATGCTCGATTCAGTGACTGTAAGTGCCGCCGTTGAAGTCCTGCCGGGGGCCGGTGTCCGCGATATTGACACCGACTCACTGGCGCGCACGCAGGCGCGCGATCTACAAGATGTGTTCGTCAGCGAGCCGGCAGTCTCGGTGGGGACCGGTGCGCGCAACGGGCAAAAGATCTTTCTGCGCGGGGTCGAAGATCTGAATCTCAACGTCCAGATCGATGGCGCGCGCCAGGGCGCCAACAATTTTCACCATCAGTCACGGATGACGGTCGACCCCTATCTGTTACGGCGAGTTGTCGTCGATACCGGGGCCAGTCCGGCCGACGCCGGTCCAGGGGCGCTGGGCGGCAGTGTGCGCTTCGAGACGGTCGATGCTCAGGACCTGCTGCGTCCGGGACAGACGGCCGGCGGTCGCATCGGTCTGCAATTTGAAAGCGCCGACCGCAGCATTGGCGGCACGGCTTCCGCTTACGGTCTGCTTGACGGCAAAATCGGCTTGCTGGCCTACGTACGCCACGAGGATGCGGAGAAACTGCGTGCGGGGGGCGGAGAGGAGATGCCGAGCACTGACGGCCGTCGCCTCAGCTACTTGTTCAAGGCCAATCTGCTCGAACAGAACGGGCACAGCCTGACCTTCTCGAGCGAGCGCAATGAAAACACCGGTGGCTCCTTGCGCGCCAACTGGCCTTGGGTCACCAATAATGCCGTTCAGAGTCTGGACGATCAGCGGTTTTCTCGCGAAACCCACACGCTGCGCCACCGCTACCGGTCGGCGAGCAATCCACTGATCGACGTGCAAACGACGATTTACGCTAACGAAAGCGGCCTCCTTTTTGACGATAACATCTTCACTACGGCCGTCGGCGACGAGACTGAATGGCTGACGCGCAGCCATGGCTTCGATCTGCACAATACCGCCACATTCAACGCCACCGGGGCCCGCCACGCGCTGACTGCGGGGGTTGATTACTTCCACGATCGTGGCGTGCGCATCGACGCCACCCAGCGCTGGGATGAAACGGCGAGAAATCTGGGCATCTACCTGCAGGACCGCATTGACTTCTACGGCTTCCGGCTCTCGGGTGGATTGCGCGTCGATCGCTACGACACGGATTACGCCAACGGCTATTCAACCAGCGGGAGTGCGACCTCGCCCAACCTGAGCGCTGAGTGGGATCTCCTGCCTCCAGGCAAGACAGACCTGATGCTCTACGCCGGGTATGGCGAATCGATACGCGGCGGGAAACTCAATCAGTCGGGCTGGTTGCACAAGTATTTTCTGCCACCGACCTTTACCACCCCACGTCCTTTCACGCTCGGCGAGAACGGCAAGCTTGACCCGGAACGCGGCATCCAGAAGCAGTTGGGCATTAAATGGCACGGTCATGGTGTGCTGGTCGCCAACGACCATGCCGGCCTCGACCTGGCGCTTTTTCACACCACAATTCGCGACTACCAGATCATTCCTGGCGAAGGCGCCGGGGGTGTCACGGACCGGATCACCAATGCGCCCGGCGACATCACCACGCGCGGCTACGAGCTGCGGGGGCACTGGGGGGCAGGCAGCATTTTGATCAACGCCAGCTACAGTCACAGCAAGATCCGCGATTACGCCGGCCTGCCGCTTGACACGACTGGCGACTCGGCGCGCATCGGCGCCTCGGTCGGCGATCGCCTGGTTCTGGATGTGGAATGGCAAGCGCGCGACACGCTCAGCCTGGGCTACTCGCTGACTGCGGTGAAGCGGCTCAAGGACGTGCGTCCAACACGGCCTGAGAAACCGGGATATGCCGTCCACAACGTTCGCCTGACCTGGATGCCGCTGAGCGGTGATGACCTGACCGTTAACTTCGGCATCGACAACCTGTTCGACAGGAAATACGCGGACCACACGACCGTTCTTGTGCTGAGCGCAGGGGAGGAAGTTGCCAATTGGGAAAGTGGGCGCAATGTGAAGCTGGGCGTTAACTTGCGGTTCTGATCCCGAATTTTCGCAAATCATGCCCGTCATGGAGAGATTGGAAAGATGAATGCCCCGTTTGCTCCCCACCTTCTGAAAGATGCCGCCTGGTGCACTGAAGCGGCAGACCTTGCCGCCATCTTCGCGGACGTGGTGCAGATCGCAGTCCTGCCACGGGCGGCGGATGAGGTGATTGCAGCCTACCTGGAAGCGGCGGTTGCGTCCGGCAGGCTGGTGAATGGGTTTCGGACGGCACTGCCGGTCGGACAGCGGCCCGACTTGTCTGCGCTCACCGGACTGCCGGACCTGCCAGGACGTGAGGCCCTGGCTGACGACCTGGCCGTAATGGCCGAACTGTATGGCGACCTGCTCGGCTGCGAATCCGTCGGATTGCGCCTCGAAGTTGTCGGCCGCGCCATGTGTCCGCGTTTCCATGTCGATCACGTCGGTATCCGCATGCTCTGCACCTATCGGGGACCCGGCACCGAGTGGTTGAACGAGGACTGTGCCAACCGCAGCTTTCTCGGCGCACGCAGCGGCGGCCTGCCTGACGGCGAGTCGGGACTGATCCTGGGGACCGACGGCATCCACGGCGTGCCGCCCTTCGCCATCGCGTTGCTCAAGGGCGACCTGTGGCAGGGCAATGCCGGCCGTGGCATCATCCATCGCTCGCCACTGGTGGCTGAAGATGCTTCGCCGCGTGTGCTGGTGGCTATTGACGCAGTGTGGGATTGAATTTCAATACCGAGTAACAGCGACGCAACACCGGATGAAGAAACGGGTGGCGAACATGTTGGCCTGGCGGTCAGTCGCTATCGCCGTTGCAGCGCGAGAATCAAAGAGCCTGAGCCAATCCATCCATGAAGCGTCCGACAACTACCGCGTTGGGCCTCGGACAAGCGAAAACTCGGATGGCGGCCTTCGTTTCCGGTGCCGGATACCACCTGCTAACGCGGGCTGAACCCATACCAAGTCCGTCCCTGGGTTCGCATTGAAGATAACCGGAACAGATCTGCTTTCGCGGTGATCGTTGCTCATTTTGGGTTCTTGACTGGCATCTCAACATGTTCCGTGACGGCGGTAACGTTTGCATGTTTGACATCGGCATGATGGTTTTCTCCGCTCAGCTTACAAGCAGAGTCTGATCTGAGCGCCGGTTTTGGTATTGAACAAAATTGAGGTCGTGGCAGGAACGCTGACATCCAATGACTTTTGCGTCATTGAGTGTTTCCCGATCGGGGATGAAGTGTGCCGCTACCGATGATCACTGCTCGCCCGGCAATACGAATCAGTGCATCATCATCTTTTCGTTCTGCCTCGGCGAAGATATGGCAGGGCCGTCCCCTCTCTATGACTCTTTGAACCTCGCCAACGCCATCATCAAAGCCCATCAGGCTATTTTGGCGTATGTGTGAATAGGTACAATTATCACAATGAATCTGGGTAGCCTAATCCTCGTTGTCTTATCACTCTCCCTAACCTTCAGTGTGCACGGTGCACCCACTGCGCAGGAGCGTGCGGACTGGTCCAGTTTCTTTGTCGGAGCCGACGCGCAAGGCACCATTGTCGTAATGGATAGCCGCGCAGGCAAAGATGTCACGTTCGTCTACGATGCGGAACGTGCAGGCCGTCGCTACTCCCCGGCTTCGACCTTCAAAATTGCACATGGCCTGTTTGCGCTTGACGCAGGAATACTCCGTGACGAGTTTCAGGTTATCCCTTGGGATGGCGTCAAGCGCTCGGTAGAGCCGTGGAACGAAGACCAGAACCTGCGCTCTGCGATGCGCAATTCGACCGTTTGGGTCTTTGAAGGCTTCGCACGGCAGCTAGGCGACAACCGTGAAATTTCATACCTGCAGAAAATTGCGTACGGCAACGCCCTTTCAGGCGGTGGGACACCTTTCTGGGTTGAAGGCGACTTGGCGATTTCTGCGAATGAACAAGTATCGTTCTTGCGCCACCTCTATCGTAATGAACTGCCATTTCGGGTCGAACATCAACGACTCATAAAAGACGTGATGGTGAATGAGGCGGGCTACGATTGGATACTGCGGGCGAAGAGTGGGTGGAGTGGGAAAATTGGCTGGTGGGTAGGCTGGGTCGAATGGCCCACTGGACCGGTATTTTTTGCACTGAACATCGATACGCCCAACAGACTGAGTGACCTCCCGAAGCGGCAAGAGATTACGCGCAACATACTTCGCTCAATAAGGGCACTGCCACCGCTTTGACGTGGCGCAACGGTGTCTGTCGTTTGACTTGATCAGTCAACACATAAAGCGGGGCCGGCCTGCAGATTTCGCGCGAGCGCGGTCCTTCGGATAGCAGCCAGTCAGTTACCGCGAGGCCGGGGACAGGTCTTCGGCCCGAACTGCCGTTGATCCGCCGAGCTCCATAGGCCGGCAATACGCGGGTTATCTGCCGTTCAACCTTGCGGGGCTGGAACCGGCAGCTTGACTATCAGCTGAACGCGAACAGTCGACCCAAAGCGGAACTGCACGTCCGGGCAACTTATGGTCCGCTAGCCAATGGCCAAGCAGTCACTGACTTGCTCAACGCTCAATGTGACAACTGCTCTTGGATAGCTTGCTCGCAACTGACATGGGTAGCCCATCCCCGTGAATATCCGCCTGGCCGCCGGATGACCCGTTGCCAGGTGGATTTCACGGATTCCGTCCTCAAGTGCAAGCTGAACCGCTCCCGAGAACAAGGCTCGAGCCATGCCTTGTCGTCGCCACCGAGCATCGACGCTGGCACCGAGCTCGGCACTGTCGCCATAGACGGCGAGGTGCACGAATCCCGCTATCTGGCCATCGGTTCCAGATATTGCCACGGAGATGTCACGTGCGAAGTCGATACGTGCAACGTAAGCATCAATACCGTTATCCGATAATGCTGTCGCAAAACGTCCGTAACGGTCATCCGCATTAAGTTGCAGGAGATGAGCGAGGACGGCTGGCCGTCCGCTGGTCGTAACCCTGAGTGGTTCCTTCAACAGGAATTTCTGCGTCACTCCCAAGCCAGTGCGCCACCCGTCTGGTACTCGGTGACCCTGGTTTCGAAGAAGTTCTTCTCCTTGCGCAGATTGGCCTGTTCGTCCAGCCACGGCAAGACGTTCTCGGCTCCGGGGAATGGCTCTGCAACGCCGACTTGCCGGGCTCTGCGATTGGCGATGAAGCGGAACTGCTGAACATGAAGCTCAGCGTTGTACCCAAGGATGGGTTCTCGCAGAATGTACCGGGCATAGGCCGCTTCTGCTGCTTCGGCTTCGTCCCAGAGAGGACGTAGTGCTTCCGGGTCGAGTGTGAGCCCTTCCTCCTTCAGCAGTTCTCGAATGACGCGAATACCAAAGGCGCAGTGCATTACTTCGTCGCGCATGATGTATTGCAGTTGCTCGGCAGCCCCCTTCATCAGTCCGCGCCGCTGGAGTGCGAACACCGGCGTGAAGCCGTTGTAGAACCAGCACCCCTCAAAAATCACGGCAAAGAAGAAGTAGGACAGCGCGAATTCATGCAGGTTGGCGCGGTCGGTCAGGTCCAGGTCCGAGCGCAGCACCTTTTCCAGGCGACGATTGGCCAGCTGAATCTTGCCGTGAAGTTCCGGGACCACCCGGTAGCGGTTGTAGATTTCCTGCTGGTCAAGACCAATGCTTTCAAGGCAATGCTGGTAGGTCCAGGTGTGAAGCGCCTCTTCATAGACCTGCCGAGCCTGGTAAATCTGCAGCTCCGGCGCGCTCATTTTCTCCATCACGGCTAGGCCGATGTTGCGCATGGCCAGGATGTCGGAGGTCGTCAGGTAAGCCAGCACGTTCTCAAAGACGTGGCGCTCCGCGTCGGTCAGCTTGTTGTGATAGTCGTGCACATCTTGCGCCATGCCGATCTCGAGAGGCGTCCAGTGATTACGGTTGGCCCTGAGGAAAAACTCCCAGGCCCAGGGATACTTGAAGGGTGCCAACTGGTTGATGTCGGCCTTGCCATTGACGATGCGTTTGTCTGCCGCATTGACGGGTGCAAGCCCACGCTGAATGGCGTTCGCAGGCTGGCTGCCAGGTGTCGCCGGGGGCTGCGCGGGAGGTGTGATACCTCCCATGCTTGCTTGTGAGCTTGGTGTCGCCTGCAGTGGTGGCAAATCCCAGTCATCGAAACGAAATGCGCTCATTGGCATGCCTCGCAATCCGGGTTGTCGATGCTGCAGAACCTGGATTCTCCCTGCGCCATGGCATCATCCCGACCGCCGGACTTCTCGGCCTGGCTAGCGCCCAGCGTGCGGAGATAGTAGGTTGTCTTCAAGCCCCGCACCCAGGCGAGTTTGTAGATTTCATCCAGTTTCCTTCCTGATGGAAGAGCAAGGTAGAGATTGAGCGACTGCGCCTGGTCTATCCATTTCTGCCGCCGAGCCGCCGCCTCGATGAGCCAGCCAGGGTCAATTTCAAACGCCGTGGCATAACGTGCTTTCAGTTCATCGGGAATGCGGTCGATGCGCGCCAGGGAGCCATCGAAAAACTTGAGGTCGGAGACCATCACTTCATCCCACAGGCCAAGTGCCTTGAGGTCGCGGACCAGCGCTTCGTTGACCACCGTGAATTCGCCAGACAGGTTCGACTTCACATAGATGTTCTGATAGCTCGGTTCGATGCTTGCGGAGACGCCGACGATATTCGAAATGGTGGCGGTCGGCGCGATGGCGATACAGTTCGCATTGCGCATGCCATGAGTGGCGATACGCTGCTTCAGCGCAGCCCAATCAAGTCTGGTGTCACGATTGCATTCGAGATGGCCACCTCGGCCAGTTTCCAGCAAATCGATGGAGTCGAGCGGCAGGATGCCCTGGTCCCACAGGCTGCCGGAGAAGCTGGAGTAGCGCCCACGCTCTTCCGCCAGCAGGGTGGATGCCCAGTAGGCCTGATAGCAAACGGCTTCCATGCTGCGGTCGGCGAACTCGACGGCGGCGTCAGATGCGTACGGAAGTCCCAGTCGATACAGGCAGTCGGTGAAGCCCATGATGCCCATCCCCACCGGGCGATGGCGCAGGTTGGAGTTGCGCGCCTTGGGCGTCGCGTAGAAGTTGATGTCGACGACGTTGTCGAGCATGCGGAGGGCTGTACGAATCGTACGCGACAGCTTCTCCTGGTCGAGATCGTCATCCTTGAGGTGTGCAAGCAGATTGACCGACCCGAGGTTGCAGACAGCGGTTTCCGATTCAGATGTGTTCAGCGTGATTTCGGTACAAAGGTTTGAGCTATGCACCACGCCGACATGCTGCTGGGGCGAGCGCAGATTGCAGGCATCCTTGAAGGCAATCCATGGGTGACCGGTCTCGAACAGCATGGTCAGCATCTTTCGCCAGAGCTGGACCGCAGGGATTTTCTTGTGCAGTTTCAGCTGACCGGCACCAGCTTGCGCTTCGTAGCCCGTATAGGCAGCTTCGAATTCGGCACCGAACTTCTCATGCAGATCCGGCACATCGACTGGCGAGAAGAGCGTCCATTCCCCGTTATCCATGACCCGCTTCATGAACAGATCGGGGATCCAGTTGGCGGTGTTCATGTCGTGAGTGCGCCGGCGTTCATCACCCGTATTCTTGCGCAGGTCGAGAAACTCCTCGATGTCGAGGTGCCAGGTTTCCAGGTAAGCACAGACGGCTCCCTTCCGTTTTCCCCCCTGATTCACCGCGACAGCGGTGTCGTTGACCACCTTGAGGAAAGGAATCACACCTTGGCTCTGACCGTTGGTGCCCTTGATGCGGCTACCTAGTGCTCTAACCGGCGTCCAGTCGTTACCCAAGCCACCCGCGTACTTTTGCAGCAGGGCATTTTCCTTGATGGACTGGTAGATGTTCTCGAGGTCGTCGCCCACGGTGGTCAGGTAGCAGGATGACAGCTGTGAGTGCAAGGTTCCGCTGTTGAACAAGGTCGGCGTCGAGCACATGAAGTCGAAACTGGAAATCAAGTCGTAGAACTCAATGGCGCGAGCTTCACGGTCGATTTCGTTGAGCGCCAGACCCATGGCCACCCGCATGAAGAATATTTGCGGGAGCTCGATACGACGCCCCTCAATATGCAGGAAGTAGCGGTCGTACAGTGTTTGCAAGCCGATGTAGCCGAACAAGCGGTCGCGCTCCGGCTTCAACGCTGCAGCGAGCCGCTCTAGGTCGCAGGTGGCCAGACGCGGATCGAGCAACCCGGCGGAAACGCCGCGCTTGATGAAGGTGGGCAGATAGTCGATGGTGACCTGAGCCTGCGCTTCAGGAGCAACCGGCTCGCCAATGACCTCTTCCGTCAGGCTGGCCAGGAGCAGGCGGGCGGTTGCGTAGTTGTAGCCAGGCTCCCGCTCAATCAGGGTACGGGCGGCGAGGATGAGCGCCTGATGCACATCGGCCATCGCCACGCCGTCGTAAAGGTTCTTCAGGGCATGGTCGAGGATGGTGTGGGCAGAAACGCCATCCAGGTCTGAACAGGCGGCTTCACAGACTGTGAGCAGGGCAGAGACATCGAGCGGAAGGCGCTGTCCGTCGATCGTAACACTCAGCCTGGGGGCGCCGGAGACTTCAACCAGCGCTATCCTCTCGGCGGAACGGCGCTCCCGGTAGAGTACATAGGCCCGTGCGACGTCGTGTTCGCCTGAACGCATCAGCGCGAGTTCGACCTGGTCCTGAATGTCTTCGATATGAACAGTGCCGCCGTCCGGAAGACGTCGTGTCAGGGAGCGAAGAACGGAGTCCGTGAGTCGTGCCACCATCTCGCGGACGCGGGATGACACCGCGCTCTGGCTGCCTTCGACGGCCAGAAAGGCCTTGGTCATGGCCACCGAAATCTTCTCAGGGTTGAATGCAACGACTGCGCCATTGCGGCGAATGACTTGCAGTGCGACAAGTGCGGGTTCGCTACCGGCCGATAGCGCTAGGACGTTCGAGGGCACGAAGATTCTCCTGGATGAGGGGCGGAGAATCGAATGGGTGCGTCGAACGCAAGACGTGCCGAACCACAGGGTCGCCCCGAGGCCGCTTCAGTCTTTTGAACGAATATCAGCAACACGCACAGACCTTTCGTCAGGGACACCCCGCCCCATCGTTGATTGGAAAGACGTTGCGGCAGGTCTCCTGGCTCTCGGGTCTGTGCGCTTCACCTGCCTTCCCGGACGCATCCAGTGGCTAGGGTTGGCGAAGCACTCGCCGATAACAGTTGCGGGGGCAGCTCCGGGATTCGAGCAAGACTCGGCACCGGATTCCCTTTTAATCCCTGGGTAGGGAACCTTCAACGGCTTCTACTCTAATTGCATTGACAGAAAAGCGTCAAGCAAAAATTACTACCTGTAGTTTCCGGATGATGATAAGCATACTAAATGTAGCGTTTTTCGTTTCCTCCGTCACGGCGTCAAGAGGTCGCTTTCAGTGCACGACTTGACCGGAAATTCGATGAATTTGAATGGAGGTTCGTGCCCGGTAGCGGTCAGTCATTGCGTGCCACCCGAGGGCCGGATTCGTCTGAGTTTCGGTCGTGCGCTGGCCTTTGGCGAAACCCGTCAGGTTGTCCATAAGCGAGTTGTCTTCTTCGGGATGCGGCGTGTCCGCGTCACAGTGACAAACCGGGCCGAAGAATTTGACCTCAACAGTCTCCCGGGCAATCTTTCTGCCGCGCTAGCCAGTCTCGTGTAAACGCAAGCTGGCCTGATTGGCGTACTCAACCCCGATCTTTCGACGGAATTGAAGCCAGCTCTTTTTCGATATCTGAATCATGACCTGATTTTTCCGGTGATTTGGAACCGGAAAATTAATGATCCGGGGCATGGGAGCATTTGCCTGTGCGGTGACTCAATCGACGTTTTTGGCCCTCAGTCACAAAATGGTTTCGAGCAAGATTTCGCGTGCTTTGCTTATCCGTGTAAGGTGTTCGTGACTGCTGCCTGCGTCTGGATGTGTCTTCTGGGCGAGGTGCCGAAATGCGGCATTGACCTGGCTTCGTTCAAGCTTTGCGTTGGTCAGGAGATTCAGAGCCTCCCGATGTTGCCGTCTGTCCAAGGGATGGCCTTTGCTGCGGTTTCCGCCGTGCCTGCCTGAGAAACGTGCGAACCTCTTGTTCGTCTGTTGCTGGGCCGTGCGGCGCGTTTCCACCTGGTCGTCTTGCGAACGCTGGCGTGACATGACGATACAGGCAGCAAAGGCGATTTTGCCGTGCTGACCAGGCCGTGCCCATTCCAGATGACCCACTCTTCCGCATCGATTGTGGCGCCAGTGTTGTGCATGGGGGGCTTGTCCGCAAGGCGTCCATCGGCTCACGGCTGCGCCTGGGACAGGTCAGACCGCGCGCGTCGGCAGCGCATACAGGGTTTTCCGCCATATGAATGATCATCGTGGTGGGTGATTGCCTTCCAGGGCAATCGCACCTACTCAGCATGCAGTCGCGCGAAACTTTGTTTACTTTCATGACCTTACGAAGCCCCTGTTCACAGCATCATAATTTGTGTAGTTTCCTACCTTTTTGGGCTTCCCATG
>Ga0172382_10004006_pt1 | contig 22866 bp, 22 predicted proteins | sample Leawel138RmetaG_FD_122245 | JGI IMG/M metagenome (GOLD analysis project Ga0172382, IMG submission 122245) | Leachate microbial communities from a municipal landfill in Southern Ontario, Canada - Leachate well 138R metaG | ecosystem: Engineered > Solid waste > Landfill > Unclassified | place... | reverse complement strand
CTATAGCATAAAATAGGCAATTATAAAACAATATTAACGTGTTATATGTAATTAATGAGATTTTTTATCGCAACCCCCGGGCCTAACCAAGAAAAATATTGAGGGGTTGTGCAAAGGTCTCATCGGGCAATCTGATTCTTTCTAATTCTTCTTATGGGCAAATCGAATTTTGTTCCAGCTTTCAAAAAGGTCACGTCTTTGCGTGTCAATTTCACCCTGAGCGGAGCGGACTGGAAGGTATCAAAATATATAAAAATCTCGCAAATAAGTTGAATCTGTAGGTAAAGGAGAAAGCTTTTAATGAAGGGCAGGACAATACCAAAATACGGATTACCAGAAAAAGTCATTTTTTGTAAGCGATGCTTAATGTCCAACCAGCGGCCAGCCTCCATCCCGGAGTTCAAACATCTTCCTGACCGGCGAGGTGCCAGATACATGCATATTGATGAGGAGGGTGTATGCGATGCATGTCGTCATGCAGAGAAGAAGGAAGGCATAAATTGGAAAGATCGCGAAGACGAACTTTTGCGGTTATTAGATAAGTACCGACGCAAAGATGGAGTTTATGATTGCATTGTTCCAGGCAGTGGCGGTAAAGACAGCGTTTTTCAGTCACATATCCTAAAGTACAAATACGGAATGCATCCGCTTACAATCACATGGCCGCCAATTCTTTATACAGACTATGGCTATCAAAATTTTCTCAATTGGATTGAGCTTGGTGGTTTTGATAACCTTACATTCAAACCTGACGGACGGGTTCACAAGCTGCTTACAAAGCTGGCCATTGAAAACCTGCTTCATCCATTTCAGACATTTATTTTGGGTCAAAAAAATCTTGCCCCTAAAATTGCTATTAATTATAAAATTCCACTGATATTTTATGGTGAAAATGAGGCAGAATATGGTAACCCGATTGCTGATAATGCAACTTCTCTTCGTGATAAATCATTTTATGAAATGAGTGATTTATCTGAAGTGTATTTATCTGGATGTTCTATTCCCGAACTCATTGAAAAGTATGAACTGACACTTAATGACCTGATGGCCTATTTACCAGCTTCTGCGGAGGATTTAGGCAAAGCCCAAGTGGAAGTGCATTATCTAGGCTATTATCTTAAATGGACACCCCAAGAGGTATATTATTATGCTGTTGAGAATACGGGATTTCAAGCGCGGCCTTATCGAACAGAAGGAACTTACAGTAAATATAACAGCATTGATGACAAAATTGATGATCTTCACTATTATACAACATGGATCAAATTTGGGTTAGGACGTGCTAGTTATGATGCTTCTCAAGAGATTCGAAATAAACACTTGACAAGAGAAGATGGAATGGCGCTTGTAAAGCAGTTTGATGGTGAAAAGCCGACACGGTATATCCAAGAAGTTATGCGTTTCATCGGATTGGAAGTAGAAGAATTTTTCGAATTGTGTGATAAATTCCGATCACCTCATTTGTGGGAAAAAAAATCAAATGGAGAATGGGCACTAAAGCATCCTGTTTGGGAGGATTAAAATGAATATTCTACTTATAGTCTATGATAACGATTCATATATTCACTGGTTCCCTCAGGGGCTTGCATATATTGCTGCTGTTTTAAAAAGGGCAGGCCATAATGTTGTGATCTACAATCAAGACCTTCACCATTATCCCGAAATGCATCTAACTGAATATTTAAATAAGAACTATTTTAATGTGGTGGGTGTAAGCGTAATTGGAGGTTATTATCAGTATCGTAAATTGCTTAAAATATCTGCGGCAATAAATTCATCTCGTCAGCGTCCCAAATATGTTATTGGAGGGCATGGACCATCTCCTGATCCTGAATATTTTCTAAAAAAAACACAAGCAGATTTCTTAGTTATAGGCGAGGGAGAAAATACAATAATTGAGCTGATTGAAAAAATTGAAAATCCGGGGCAACTTGAAAGTGTATTGGGCATTGCTTGGAGAGAAGGTGACAAAGTAAAGCAGAATGAGCGCAGGCCATTAATAGCTGACATCGATTCAATTCCTTATCCTGCCTATGAACTTTTTCCTATTGAATATTATAGATTGCTCCGCATGCCGCACGCCTCAAATTGCGATATGGTAATGCCTATGCTTTCAGGAAGAGGGTGTACGTTTAAGTGCAACTTTTGTTATCGGCTTGATGAAGGTTTCCGGCCACGAAGCAGTGAAAGTATTTTAGACGAGATTCGTTTACTTCGGCGTCAATATGGCATTACTTACATAGCATTTGGCGATGAATTGCTTATGTCATCAATAAGCCGAACAGAGGAATTGTGTGAAGCATTTGTCAGATCCGGCCTAAATTTTAAATGGGATTGCAACGGACGATTGAATTTCGCAAAACCACGGTTGTTGGAATTGATGAAACGAGCGGGATGTGTTTTTATCAATTACGGCATTGAGGCATTGGATGATGACGTGTTGAAGAATATGAATAAAGCGCTGACAACCGATATAATAATAAAGGGTATTGAGGCGACATTGGCGGCTGGTATAAGTCCCGGATTCAATATTATATTTGGAAATATCGGTGATTCCCAAGAAACTCTTGATAAGGGATTGGATTTTCTTTTAAAGTATGATGACGGTGCACAATTGCGCACCATAAGACCAGTTACACCTTATCCTGGCTCACCTCTATATTATTATGCGATAGAAAAAGGTCTCTTGCGGGATTGTGAAGATTTCTATGAAAATAAACATGTAAATTCTGATTTGCTAAGTGTAAATTTTACAGACATGAGTGATGACGATGTTCATAGAGCACTTCTTAATGCAAATACTCGTCTGATTCAAAATTATTTCACTGAAAAAATGAAAAGCGTTGTTAAAGAAGCGGAAGATTTATATCTAAGCCGTAATAGGGATTTCCGCGGTTTTCGTCAAACGTAATCTTCAAGATTAAAAGCATATTCACCCTCAAGATTCATTTAATATTTTTCACATGTGTTTTAATTCAAGTTCCATATTGTGCGAATATTTTGTAAAAATTATTTATGCTACGAAAGAAGAAGTAGCCCGAATTGAGGTGCAGCACCATTACTGAAGGTAAATGACATTTTTAGTTTCTTGGTCAAAACCGCCGTAGTGGAAAAGCACCTTTTGACGACTTTTTTAAATTAACCCAAAAGATTACACACTCCCAAATTTTATAATGGTCAATGTACAATCATTATTTATCTCGCCTGATCATTCTATTCGGGAAGCAATGGAATGTATTGAACGAGGAAGTTGCGGTATTGCCTTAGTAGTTGATAAAGACAGTCGCTTATTGGGTACAGTAACTGATGGTGATGTACGTCGCGCTGTTTTGGCGAACATTAAGTTGGATTCTCCTGTTAGTATTATTCTTAAAAACAAGATTAGTACTCAATACTCTAAGCCTGTTACGGCATCACTTCAAACAAATCAAGCTACGTTAATAACGCTGATGCGTAGATCTGTTCTTCGTCAGATCCCTATTCTGGATTATGAAGGCAAAGTCGTGGATCTGGTAATGCTAGCCGATTTATTACCAACACAAGATCTACCACTTCAGGCTGTTATCATGGCTGGGGGGTTAGGGAAGAGATTACGGCCTCTTACTGAAAATTTACCTAAACCTATGTTGCCTGTAGCTGGTAAGCCTTTAATGGAATTAGTAATTGAACAATTAAAACAGATTGGCATCAGGCGTATTCATGTAACGACACATTATAAATCAGAAAAGATATCCAGTTACTTTGGTGATGGAAGCTCATTTGGTGTTGAATTAAATTATGTAAATGAAGAAAGGCCAATGGGAACCGGCGGCGCATTAGGAATGATAAAGCCGCTGAAAGGACCAATGCTGGTCATCAACGGCGATATCCTGACACAAGTAAATTTCAGGGCAATGCTGTCTTATCATCAAGAGCAGCAAGCTATTATGACGGTAGCAGTAAAACAATATGATTTAAAAGTTCCATATGGAGTTATCGAATGCAAAGGATCACGTGTGTGCGGTTTAAAAGAAAAGCCTCTGATGCACTTTCTCGTCAATGCCGGGGTCTATTTGCTGGAAACAGAAGTATATGAATATATACCTGAGAATGAACCTTTCAATATGACCGATCTAATTCAGCGGTTACTGGATGCCAATCAAATTGTTGCAAGTTTCCCTATTATTGAATACTGGTTGGATATCGGGCAGCATGCAGATTATGAAAAGGCTCAGAGTGACATGAAACTGCCATATATTTAAAAATGTAATGATATATGCAAATTTTATATAGCAATGGATTATTTCTTGCGCATAAAACTACATCATGCATCAACTGCGAAAACCTGAAAAGCAGTCCTTTCAAATAATTTTTTTAATGATTCGAAAAGTCTTCAACTCTTCTCTTGCGAGAAATGCCGGAATATATACACTTGCCAATATAATTAATTCTGCTATCCCTTTTTTTCTAATGCCAGTTTTGACGAGATACATGAGTACCACTGATTATGGTATAGTGGCAATGTTTTCTGTTCTTTTAGCGTTTGTTTCACCATTTACGGGGTTGAGCATTCATGGTGCGATCCAGCGTCAGTATTATGAAAAAGAAAAAATAGATCTGCCTGTGTATATTACTAATTGTTTATTAATATTAGTTTCTAGCTCAGCATTAGTTTTTATAGTATTTAGTTTTTTTGCCACTCCGATTAGTAAGATAAGTTCTTTCCCTGAAAGCTGGCTCTGGGTTGTAGTCATTGTATCAATTGCACAATTCATCACACTTGTTAATTTATCTCTTTGGCAAGTTCAGCTTAAAGCCCGTGCGTATGGTTTTTATCAGATTGCCCAGACCATGTTGAATGTTGGGTTAAGCCTGCTTTTAGTTGTATGCTTAGGAATGACTTGGCAGGGGAGGATTCAAGCTCAGTTATTCACAATGATTGTATTTGGATGTATTGGCTTATTATTCCTATATAAAGGAGGCTGGATAAAATTTGTTTTTAATATCCAATACATTAACAATGCTTTAAGGTTTGGAGTTCCTTTGTTACCTCACGCACTAGGAGGAACAATGATGGTGATGACAGATCGATTTTTTATCACAAACATGGTGGGACTCGATGTAACCGGCTTGTACTCTGTCGGATATCAAGTTGGTATGATTATCGGTTTACTGGGAACATCTTTTAATCAGGCATATGTTCCATGGTTATTCCAAAGATTAAAACAAAACAAAGAAAAATCTATAATAGTTAAAGTTACATATATATATTTTTTATTATTGATTTTTCTTGTAATTTGTTTGACATGCATAACGCCATGGTTCTTAAGCTTCTTTGTAGGAAAGAACTTTTCTGGGGCAGGTATCTTTGTTTTTTGGATAGCCTTAGGCTTTGCTTTTAATGGTATGTATTACATGATTGTTAACTTTATTTTTTTTGTTGAAAAGACATATATTCTTGCTTGGATTACCTTAAGTTGCGCTTTATTAAATATTCCATTTAATTATGTGTTTATTAAATGGAATGGTCCAGTTGGTGCTGCACAATCATCTGCATTAACCTTTTTTATATTCTTTGTAGTTACATGGATATTGTCAAGTCATGTGTACAAAATGCCTTGGCTACTATCTTGGAGTAAGCGGGCTTATTAGAAGCAAGAAGTATAATTCTACATTAATTTTAGGAGTATGAGGTTTTTTTCTTTGTCATGCCTCCATCATGGACAGCTCTATTCAATGATTCATGGAAAAAATTAAACCCTTGTGATGTATTACTTGTTCGAGGGGATGGAGATTGCGGATACGTATATAAAGGAAAGGCATATGCACCTCTGATTGATAGCATAGGTGATCTAGGTATTATGCGAAACCTTGTTATCGAATCGGTAGCCATACCTTATTCCAAATTAATAGGGCAATCGGCCTATAGCTCCCCTGTATCGTATAACCGCTCTGCACTTTTCGTAGGACTAATCAGAAGAATTATTTGGTTTATTAGAGGAAGAGCAAAAGGGGAGTCATGGGCCAATAATCAAAGGATGCATATATGGGATCTGATATTAAAAAAAACTGACCCCAAATGTGTCATAGGAATTCAGCCGGATGTGGGTTTGTGTAGGGCGGGGAGAATACATGATATTCCCGTTTTTGACCTCCAGCATGGTGTGATTGATGATGGCAATCCCTGGTACAGCGAAAAATATCGTTCCGAAACACCGGAAAAAGATTTACCCAGCGGCTTTCTTTGCTGGGATGAATCAAGCGCGGCGATACTGCGCAAATGGGCACCCCAAAAAGGAATTAATGTAGAGGTAGTTGGAAACCCGTGGTTTGTTCGTTTTTTAATTGAAAACCCTGACGATTCCTTGGTTCGGGAGATTATTCATACAGAAAGGATTTTCAACAACCATAAACCTGTCATTTTAGTATCCCTTCAGTGGGGTCTGGATTTCTATTACAAAAACGATACGTTTAATGGAGTAATGGTCGATGCTTTGGAAAAGGTAATTCTGGAGACTGCTGATTCTTACAATTGGCTTCTCAGACTGCACCCTGTTCAGCTTCGAGCTATAAAAAAAGAAGAAATTCGAAATTATCTAGAAAATACCTTTGGTCATCTTTCGTCGGTAGAATGGGGGACTTGCAGCGAATTGCCTTTGCCTGTATTACTTCGTCAAGTTGATTTACATATTACAGATATGAGTTCTATTGTGGTAGAAGCAGGATGGATGGGAATATATTCAGCACTTCTGAACAGCAATATAAGATGCGGTGGAAGTCTTCAACATATGTTTATGTATGAGCGTGAGACGGGTTTAGCTCAGGTTTTGCCACAGGATCGGTCTATCGTTATGCAGTGGATTGAAAAGACTCTCATAAAAGGCAAAAGAAACGTTTCTCTGAACAACATGGAAAAAGCTTTAAGTTCATTTATTAATTATATCTCAAGTACCGTTGAAGCTAAGAGAAAATAATCATGAGCGTCTTTTTTATTCTGTGTGACTCCTTTCATAATATTTGTATTACAATCAAAATCACTTTTTTAAATGATGATTATAACTGCTAGGATCAGATTAAACTGATGTATGACTTGATTTTTTTGATACTTTACCTGACTCCCTTCGTCATATTGTACTTTTACAGAGATGATCGCCACCCCAGGATATTTACCATATCGGCTGCCAATACTCTCATGCTTTTTTATCTGGTCTATGATCACGTGGGGCTTGCTTTTATTTATTCACACAAAACAATAGAACGTCTCAATGGAGTTGCTGTTAACAGAGAGGTTCTCCTGCTGCTCGCTCTTTATACAAATATACTCGTACTTGCCTATATAATCACAGGATGTTTAAACGCGAACCTTCGATGCAAAATCAGGGATATACATATTCACACAATACAAAACGTAAATATACGATGGTTTGCCATTCTGCTTCTGTTCATTGTCACAACGTTTTTTGCGTATATCAAATTTTCAAGCAATTCGCCGCTGCAGCTGCTTCTCGCAGGCAAAGCTGCGGCTGCCGGTGCTGCCCGGGTGGCGCAGGTTAGTCATAATGCGACCGCGATATTGGGAATCAAACACAGCTATGTGAATATCCTGTTTGTCATCTTGAACTTTGTCGGCATACTATTTCTGATTAAATACATGGCTTCGAAAAAGAACAAATATTTGGTGATGTATTTCATCTACATTGCTATTGCGGGGCTGTTTTCTTTTTCTAACGTCTCAAAAGGTTTCATGGTTACGATACTCTTACAGCTCTGGTTTGTGTATTCTGCGGTCTATCACAAAGGTATGGTGTTAAACCGTTTTGTTATTGTTCCATTTTTTGCAGCTTCTGTCGCAATAGCCGTTTTTTCAGCCTGGTTCATGGGCAATGAGACTATTGATTTCTTATATCCCCTGAAAAGACTTATTATGGGCAATCTTTATCCTCAGTATGTGATGGTCGATCACTTCAATTTCAATAACCTCCTCTATGGAACGAGCGCTCCATCATGGTTCTCTCTTGGTTTGCACGAACAAGTGAATACCGAAATTCTGGCCTGGAAACTAATATTTCCCGATTCACCGAAGGATATATTCTACACGGCTCCTTCCTCATTTGTAAGCGAAGCTCATGCCAATTTTCATTTTATTGGCGTAATTGTAATTGCATTTCTTGTGTTCGGTGCACTGCGTTTGATTGATCATTTAATAACCAGGATTCACTCACCACTAATTTTTCTTACCATGTTAATCTTTCTATCATTATACTTTTCATCTCTGAGTGTTTCCGGAGCAATTAATTTGACTGTAGATTATTATTTATGGGGCGTATTATTGTTTGTCTTTTTTGCATACAAAGTGACGCTTCTTGCAAGTAAAAGCCCTTGCCCGACCTATGAAGGAGGGCTGAAGAATACTGAACTGAAACATTTTTCATGAGGCCTATGGAAGAGATGAGAGAGAATAACTACAGGATCTGTACCCGCTGCATCATGGACACAAGCGATCCGGAAATCATGTTTGACGGCAAAGGTGTTTGTAATCACTGCCGTGAATTCGATGAGATAACGAGAAAAAGCTGGTTTGCCGGTGAGGAAGGAAAAAAACGTTTATCCCTGATTATAAATGCTATCAAATCAGATGGAAACGGCAACGAATATGATTGCATAATCGGATTAAGCGGTGGGATAGACAGCTCATATATGGCAGTAAAAGTGCATGAATGGGGGTTGCGGCCGCTGGTTGTTCATGTCGATGCCGGCTGGAACAGCGAATTGGCGGTTTCAAATATAGAGAAAATTGTAAAATATTGCGATTATCATTTGCATACCCATGTAGTGAATTGGGAAGAAATGAGAGATCTTCAGCTGGCCTACCTCCGCTCCGGTATTGCCAATCAGGATGTACCCCAGGATCATGTGTTTTTTGCCAGCATGTATCAGTTTGCCGTCAAGCATGGCATTCGATATATTCTTAGCGGTGGAAATATCGCATCGGAAAGCATTTTTCCAAAAGCATGGCACGGAAGCGCCATGGACGCGATTAATCTCAAGGCCATACATCGCAAGTATGGAGAGCGCCCTCTGAATACGTATACTACCATCAGTTTTTTCGAATACTATATATGGTATCCCTTTTTTAAAAAGCTTCGTACAGTAAGGCCTCTGAATTACATGAACTATAACAAGATGGATGCAATTGATGAACTGACTCGTGCAGTCGGTTGGCGCGCCTACGGGCGAAAACATTGTGAATCGTTATTTACAAAACTTTTTCAAAATTATTATCTTCCCGTAAAATTTGGATATGACAAACGGCGGCCCCATTTGTCAAGTTTGATTGTTGCCGGTCAGATAACGCGGGAAGAGGCATTGCATCAACTTGACGAGCCCCTTTATGATAAACAGGAACTGGAAGACGATATAAATTATTTTTGCAAAAAGATGCGCATATCAAAAAAACAATTCAACGATTTCATAAGCGCGCCGCCGCACCATTACAGGGATTTTAAAAACTGGGAAAGAAACCACCGCTGGATCAAGAAGATTCAAACAATAGCTGAGCGTTCGCTTGGCCGAAATCTCAAAGTATACTCATGAGATACGGAATACATGATGACTACTGTTTTACATATAACGACGGTTCATCCCCGTGCGGATACGCGAATTTTTATCAAGGAAGCTCACACTATGGCGGTCAGCTTATCCTGTACTGTCATCCTGCTGATTGCGGATGGCCTGGGGGACGTTAATGCATCCAACAGTGAGGTATCAATCCATGATATAGGGATTCTCCAGGGTGGACGCATCGGCCGGATTATGGGGGGAACATGGAGGACCTTTCTTGGCGTTTGCAGAATCCGGCCGGCCGTCGTTCATTTTCATGATCCGGAGCTGATTCCGTTGGCTTTGTTTCTCAAATTGACCGGCTGCAAAGTAGTATATGATGTGCACGAGGATGTTCCCCGTCAAACGATCAGCAAAGAGTATCTGCCTCTGCTAATACGAAAACCTTTGGCCTTGGCTGTAAGTGCCGCGGAATGGTGCGGTGCAAAGATTTTCGATGCCATAATTCCGGCCACACCGAAAATTGCCGAACGGTTTCCATCGGATAAAACAGTTACGGTACAGAACTTTCCTGTCACCGATGAACTGCTGAGCCCGTCGCCGGTTCCTTACATTGAGCGACCAGAACATTTTGCCTACATAGGGGTCATTGCAAAAATAAGATGTGCAGCGGAGATGGTTCGCGCATGTGACTTGTTAACGCAAAGCTTTCCTCACGCCGGGCTGGATCTGGCGGGGATGTTCGATCCGCCGGAGCTTCAAGACGAGCTTAAGGAGACCCCGGGATGGGCTTACGTGAAATGTCACGGCCAGGTTTCGCGGTCAAAGGTGGGTCAAATTTTGGGAAAGGTTAGAGCCGGCCTGGTTTTGTTTTACCCTTTGCCCAATCACACAGATGCCCAGCCGAATAAGATGTTCGAATACATGTCTGCCGGTCTTCCGGTGATCGCATCGGATTTTCCATTTTGGAGGCGGATAATCGATTCTGCAGGATGTGGTCTGCTGGTCGACCCTTTGAATCCAAGAGCAATTGCCGAGGCAATGTGCTGGATTCTGGACCATCCCGCTGAAGCTGAAGATATGGGACGGCGAGGGCGCAGAGCAGTGGAGCTGATCTACAACTGGCATTCCGAGGCAGAAAAGCTTTTAGACCTTTACAAAAAGCTCATCTAGTCAGGATAAAATGCCCGGGAATTAAAATGATTTCAATCTTAAATTACGGAATGGGTAATCTGGCTTCAATAAAAAACATGCTGAAGAAAGTAGGTGTATCGGCAGAGATTATAGAAAATGCGAAAGAGGTCGATGAGGCACAGGCTCTGATCATTCCCGGCGTCGGAAAATTCGATAATGCAATGCAGAGCATAAAGATAATGGGATTACACGATGCGTTGAATAAAGCGGCACTTGAAAGGAAGATTCCAATACTCGGAATTTGTCTTGGAATGCAGCTAATGACCAGAAGCAGTGAAGAAGGTAAACTGTCCGGACTTGGATGGATAGAGGCTGATTGCCGTTTGATAAAGGTCAATCGTAAAAATTTCAAGATACCGCACATGGGATGGAATACGATTGAAATTCAAAAAGTAAATCCATACTTTGATGGAAATTTTACCGAACATCGCTTCTATTTTGTTCATTCTTATTCAGCTCACTGTGACAGCTCCGCCGATATTCTGACAACGACGCAATATGCCGGCGAATTCGTTTCAGCCTTTTCATCAGGAAACCTTGTAGGAGTCCAATTTCATCCGGAAAAAAGTCACAAATTCGGAGCAAGTTTTTTTCGCTGCTTTGCTGAGGAGCACAAATTATTTCACTGATAGGCTATTGTAATCAAATGCGGAATACAACGTAATGATCCACAAAAGGGTAATTCCCTGCTTACTGCTCCGCCAGGGCGGTCTTGTCAAGACGCGAAAGTTTTCCGAGCCGCAGTATATTGGCGACCCTGTCAATGCTATACGCATCTTCAATGACAAGGAAGTGGATGAATTGATGGTGCTCGACATTACTGCCTCCAAAGAAGGAAATGCGCCCGACTTTGGGCTGATCGAAGAGTTTGCCGGCGAATGTTTTATGCCATTGACCTATGGGGGCGGTATCTGCGAAGTTGCACAGGCGCGGCAATTATTTGCGTCAGGCGTGGAGAAAATATGTCTGCAGACGGCAATCCTGGATGATCTTTCACTTGTATCCCGCCTTTCAGACCAATTTGGAAGCCAAAGTATTCTCATATCGGTAGATTTAAAAAAGAACCGGTTCGGGAAACACCAACTCTATTCTGCTTCAAGGGGAAAAACGCTTTTTAAAGATTGGCGTTCTTTTATTCAACAGGCTGTTCTGGCCGGTGCCGGAGAAATTGTATTAAATGCAGTCGATCGTGACGGTATGATGGAGGGCATGGATTTGGAACTCATCGAGAAAGCGGCAGCATCTGTTTCTGTGCCGATTATTGCAATGGGTGGCGCAGGCAGCATGTCCGATATCAAGGCAGCGGTGGATGCCGGCGCAAGTGCGGTAGCCGCAGGCGCCTTTTTTGTGTTTCATGGACCCCATCGTGCGGTTTTAATCACATATCCCCGCTACGAGCAAATTAAAGAAGTTTTAGGCTCTTGAAGTCTCTTACCATCTGGATACTGCAAACAGGGGAACCATTGCAAACCGATGGCGGTAATCACCGTCCGATGCGTGCAATGAACCTGAGCAACGCTCTTGTTGCGGCAGGTCATAAAGTGGTTGTATGGAGTTCGGCTTTTTATCATCAGGAAAAGCGCCACCGTGCCATTCTATCCGAACCTGTAAGAATCTCCGAAAAACTCGAAATACGCCTTATTCCAAGTTGCGGGTACAGGCGCAATATAGGGATCGGACGTCTGATAGATCATGCCCAGCTGGCGTTCAATTTAAAGAAAATGCTTAAAAGGACGGCTCAGCTTCCCGATGCGGCATTTATTGGGTTTCCTCCTATTGAAACGGCTGCTGTTATGGCTCGATGGCTTTTGAATTCAGAAGTACCTTTTATGCTCGATATAAAAGATCAGTGGCCGCTGCTTTTTTTGGACCCTGTTCCTTCTTTTTTAAGGCCACTGGGTCGTGCTTTTCTTACGCCGTATTTTTTTCTGGCAAAGCGGGCAATGAATGATGCGACATGCCTTTCAGCTATGGCAAACAGCTTTATCGATTGGTCGGCAGAGTTCTCCCGGCGTGAGAGAACGGATATGGATGCCGTATTTCCTCTGACGTCTCCTTCGGGGCAAGTATCTGAACCGGAATTGGAAGAAGCGCGGAAGTGGTGGGATGCTCAGGGTGTCATGCATGATAACCGCTTTCGTGTATGTTTTGTGGGCAGTCATTCCCCTGCTTTTAATTTCGAGCCTGTCCGGGAAGCGGCCTGTATAATGGCTCAGAGAGCGATTCAATGTGATTTTATTATCTGCGGTCATGGAGATACTTCTTTTAAATTAAGGAAAATGATGGCAGGCCTGCCGAACGTACGTTTTCCAGGCTGGATAGACCGCCCGAAAATTGAAGTCCTGGCGGGACGTTGTCATGCCGCAATTGCCCCCTACGTGAACACTGAAAATTTTACAAAAAATATTCCCAATAAAATTATTGATGCCCTGGCTATGGGTCTGCCCATTTTCTGTCCTCTGAAAGGAGAGGTAGCTTCTCTGATTACCCAATATAAAGTGGGGATGCTCTATGAGTCAAACGGCGAAAGAACGCTGTATAAGTGCCTCAAGATATTAATGCAAAATGCGGGTATGAAGAAAAGTATGTCTCAATGCGCTCGAAGTCTTTATGACAGACAGTTTTCCTTTGATACAGTGTATGGCGGTCTTGTACAACATCTGGAGAAGCTTGCGTCTTTGAAATAGGCGCAGGTCAATAGAGAATTAAATGGATAATGACAAAAAAATAGAATACATGCGCTATGATGTCAGGGCCAGATCTCAACTGACGAGTTGTACGCAAAGTAAAAAAATCCTCGAGACAGGATCATTGTCGATTCCGCTGATATATAGAGCTCCGTATATATGGTATGAAAGATGCATTTGCCGCTGCATACGTCCGGGTCACGATGTGCTGGAACTCGCTGCGGGCACAGGACTGCACACATATATAATTGCACAAAGAGGAGCGAGGGTGACGGCCAGCGATATTTCAAGCAATTCTTTGAAAGTGATTTCGCAGCAAATCGAAAATATATATACCACTGCGGCAGATATGGAATCCTTGCCTTTTGAAAATAACTCATTTGATATAGTCACTGTGGCCGGCTCTTTAAGTTACGGAGATCCTGATTTAGTAGATGCAGAGATTAAACGTGTCTTGCGCCCGGACGGGGCCTTTCTTTGTGTAGATTCACTGAACCACAATCCTGTGTATAAATTCAACCGGTGGCTACAATATTTGAGAGGCAGCCGAACGAAAAGCACGCTGCTCCGAATGCCGACGATTCGCCGTATAGAATCGATAATTAAGGGATTTAAAAGTGCCGACATCAAATATTTCGGTGCGGTAAGTTACCTTACTCCGTTCTTGGCCAATATCATTGGCCAATCTAATTCAGCAAAAATTTCAGATGCGGTTGATCACGTTCTGCACGTGCGCAGGTCAGCTTTTAAATTTGTATTAGTAGCACGAGGTCTCTTGTGAGAATAGATAGCAAACCAGCAAAGAGGTTATTTGATATTTTTGCATCTTCAACAGGGTTACTGCTTTTAATCCCTGCATTTTTCATTATAGCTTACCGAATAAGAGCCGAAGACGGCGGCCCGGTATTTTATCGGGGTGTAAGAGTAGGTGTCAATAAAACAGCTTTTAAAATTTTTAAATTCCGGACCATGGTGACGAATGCGGAAAAATTGGGCGCAATATCGACTTCGGAAGACGATATACGGATCACGCCGACTGGAAAATTTCTGAGGAAGTACAAGCTGGATGAATTGCCTCAGTTGATTAACGTACTGATCGGAGATATGAGCATTGTCGGACCTCGTCCGGAAGTGCCTTCGGAGGTTGGAACGTATGGTCCTGAATGGGACGTAATTTTTTCAATCCGCCCGGGAATAACAGATCTCTCCTCGATTGAATTTTATAATGAAGGTGCAATTATTGCAGATTCGGGAATGAATGATCCGCATGAGGCCTATCGGACGCTTATTCAGCCGCGGAAGCTTGAGCTGCAAAAGGAATATGCAGCATACGCTTCATTAGGCCAGGATATAAGAATCATTTATAATACAATGAAAGCAATGCTTAGATTCAGATGAAAAAGATCAACGAAATTACAAGTAGTGAAGAGCTTGCCCTTCGAATCCGACGTCATGCAGTGATAATGACTCATAATGGGAAAAGTTCGCATATTGCTTCTGTGCTTTCCATAGCCGACATTCTGGCTGTTTTGTATGACCACATTTTAAAAAAAAGACCCGAAGAACCGAAATGGCCCGAAAGAGACCGTTTCATCCTCAGCAAAGGACATGCAGGTGCCGGTGTATATGCCGCGCTCTCTGAATCCGGTTATTTTCCGAAAGAATGGCTGGCTCGGCATTGTGCGAATGGCAGCCTCCTCTGCGGGCATGTATCCCACATCGATATTCCGGGCGTCGAATTCTCAACAGGATCTTTGGGGCATGGATTGCCGGTCGGAACCGGCATGGCGTACGCGGCGAAGCTGGATAAGAGATCCTGTCGTACATTTGTTCTTTTGAGTGATGGAGAATGCGACGAAGGCTCGAACTGGGAAGCCGCTCTTTTTGCAGCCCACCATCGCTTATCCGATTTAACGGCAATAATAGATTACAATAAAATTCAGAGCCTGGCGTCAGTGGAAGAAACCATTCGCCTTGAACCGTTCGCAGATAAATGGGTTGCCTTCGGATGGCAAGTAAGAGAAGTAGATGGCCATGATCATAAGGCTCTTACCGAATGTTTGAGCATCAAAGCACCTGATAATGGCGCACCTGTGTGTGTGATTGCGCATACAACCAAAGGAAAAGGTATTTCATTTATGGAAAATTCGGTTCTCTGGCATTATCGTTCACCACAAGGTGATGAATTCAGGGCGGCATTAGCGGAGCTGGAGAAATAACAATGCGGGATACCTTCGTAAAAACTCTTTCAGAAATTGCAGGCACGGACAAAAATGTAATGCTTGTGACAGGTGATTTGGGTTTCGGTGTTTTAACAAACTTCGCGAATACGTTTCCACTTCAATATCTGAACGCGGGTGTATCGGAACAGAACATGACCGGTCTTGCCGCAGGTATGGCGCTTGAAGGAAAAACAGTTTTTACGTATTCGATAGGCAATTTCCCGACCCTTCGATGCCTGGAACAGATAAGAAATGACGTATGCTATCATAATGCAAATGTGAAAATTGTAAGCATTGGAGGTGGCTTCTGTTACGGGCCTCTTGGGGTAAGCCATCATGCGACGGAAGATCTGGCGATTATGAGAGCCCTTCCGAATCTTACTGTATTTGCTCCGGGAGATCTGGCAGAAACATCATTGGCAACAAAAGCTGCTTACCAAATAACAGGTCCATGTTATTTAAGATTGGGCCGGGGCAATGAGTCCTGCGTGCATGATAAAATGCCGGATTTTGCCGTAGGCAAGGCAATTCCAGTTATCATGCAGGGTGATACAGTGCTTCTTTCGACCGGCGGTATTCTTGGCAATGTTATCGAGGCGTACAAAATTCTTAAAGAGAGAAAAATTTATGGTTCAGTGTACAGCGTGCCTTCACTAAAACCCTTCGATTGCGAACTGATTCGCTATCTTTCGGAGACATCGAAATTGATAGTCACTGTGGAAGAACACAGTATTATTGGAGGATTGGGTGGCGCCGTTGCGGAAGTTCTTGCCGAACTGAAAGGGAAAAAACCGCCTCTGATACGAATTGGTTTGGGCGATACGTTTTCTTGCGAAGTAGGTGATCAAGAGCATATGCGAACTGTATACGGGCTTTCGCCAGATGCGATTGCAGAGCGGATTTATAATGAGGTGATGAATGGGGTTTAAAGTAAAGTTTGTGGATCCAGGCAAAAATTATGAAACGATAAAAGGCGAACTCGATGCTGTATATTTCGAGGTTATGAGCAAAGGAGATCTGATCGACAGAGAGCAGCTCAAAAGGTTTGAAAAAAATCTGGCTCGATTTGTAGGAACAAAATATGCGGTAGGATTAAATAGCGGATATGATGCGCTGCACCTGTCGCTGCGAGCCGCAGGAATTGGTCAGGGAGACGAAGTGATTGTTCCTGCGCATACATTTGTTGCCACCTGCTCTGCCGTAGTGAATGCGGGTGCAACCCCTGTTCTTGTCGATGTAGGGACGGATTTCAATATTGATGCCGAAAAAGTGGAAAAGGTGCTGACCTCGAAAACCAAAGGCATCATTCCCGTCCATCTGAGCGGGTATATGGCCGATATGGTACGAATTATGGAAATAGCCGACACCTATAAACTGACAGTCATTGAAGATGCCTGTCAAAGCCTCGGGTCCAGCATGATTGGTAAAAAGGCGGGGGCCTGGGGGCTTACGGGATGCTGGAGCTTCTATCCTTTTAAAATCTTGGGCGGATATGGAGATGGTGGAGCGATTACCACCGATGATCCGGAGGTCGCTCTTTTTGCAACTCGTATGCGTTATAATGGTGAAGATAGAGAAACGGGAGAATATCACGGGCACGGATATACGTGTTTGCTCGATAATATTCAGGCGGCGTTTCTCGATGTGAAATTGAAGCATTTACCCGAATGGATACAAAGGAGAAAGAAAATAGCAGAGAAATATTTTAAATCACTGTCGGATTTGGATGATCTTCTGCTTCCGCATTATAATGACCCGAGAAGGGATCATGTCTATCAGAATTATACAGTTCGTGCCGGGCAGGGAAATGCGTTTTCAGAGTTTTTGAAAGAGCACGGAATCGAAGTACTCACTCAGTTCAGAAAACCCTATTACAAACATGAAGCGTTAGGTCTCAGGAACGCAGGATTCCCCGAGACAGAAGCCTTGAGCAGAGAAGTGTGTTCATTGCCGATGAATGCAGAAATAGAAGATGAACACGTAGAGTATGTAATTGAGTGTGTACGGAAATTTTATAAAATTGGGAAGGCAGGAGCGGTAAAGTAAAAATGACACGCGAATTGAGCAGAAGGCGCCAATGGGTGCTTCAATCTGAAATCCGAAATATGTCCATAGAATGTGACAAAATAGGTGGGATTAATCTTTCGCAGGGTGTATGTGATATGGAGCTTCCTGCAGCTATTCGCAAAGCCGCGCAGGAAGCGATAGAAAAAGGATACAACAGCTATACCCGTTATGATGGTATTTCTGAATTAAGAGAAGCCATTGCCATAAAACAGGAACGATTTACCGGTCTTAAATATGATGCAGATACAGAAATTGTCGTAAGTTCCGGTTCCACCGGTGCATTATATTGTGCCTGCCTTGCCCTTCTCAATCCGCAAGACGAAGTGATCGTTTTTGAACCTTACTACGGGTATCATGTAAGTACTCTTATTGCGACTCAGGCTACTCCTGTGTATGTAAAAACGATTCCTCCCGACTGGACCTTCACTTGCGATGATCTCGAAAAGGCAAGAACTTCCAGGACAAAGGGAATAATAGTCAATACGCCATCTAACCCGTCGGGCAAAGTATTTACTTATAATGAGCTCAGTATAATTGCTGACTTTGCAGACAAGTACGATCTTTTTGTTTTTACTGATGAAATATATGAGCATTTTGTCTATGATGGTGCAAAACATATTGCCCCGGCAACACTTGCGGGAATGTACGAAAAGACAATTACAATTTCGGGTGTGTCAAAATGTTTCAGTATAACTGGATGGCGCATCGGATACTGCCTTTGTGATAAAAAATGGGCTCAAACGATAGGTTATTTCAATGATCTTGTGTATGTATGCGCACCGGCGCCTTTGCAGAAGGGAGTCGCGGAGGGGTTGTCTATTCTGGATGATTCATATTACCTCAACATGTCTGTGCAATATGAAAAGAAGCGTGATGCTCTATGCAGTGCATTAAAGGATGCAGGATTGGAACCGTCCATACCAGGTGGTGCCTATTATGTACTTGCCGATATATCACCGTTGCCGGGCAATACAAGCAAAGAAAAAGTTATGTACCTTCTCGACAAAACGAAAGTTGCTTCAGTCCCGGGAGAGGCCTTTTATCATGATGAGACCGGAAGAAACCTTGCACGTTTTTGTTTTGCAAAAGAAGACAATGTTATTGATAATGCATGCCGGATGCTAAAAGCTCTGTAAAGCGATTTAAAACCAGCTCCACACTTTTTGCAGGATCATCTTTAATGAATTCGCCCAGAGACCGAAAACGAAGAAAATGAGATGGCTTTACAAAGTTCCAGATGCAAAGTAATCTAATTACGAGGAATAGAACTACACAGGTATATGCCACAGCGATAAATGAAAGCGGGCAGCAGCTTTTTGCAATGCCTTCAACTTTCAGAGTTCTTTTTTCACTCGCGCATAAGCAAGAAGAAAAAATATGAATAAATTGTTTTTTAATCGGCATTTCTATGAACTGGTTCTTGTAGATGCCATTATTGTAGTTTTTTCATATACATTATCGTATCTCTTGCGGTATGAGTGGTTTGTGCCTTCATCAGAGTGGGCCAGTATACGGCACAGTCTTCCGATAATAGTTCCGACCAAACTTGTTTGTTTTTACTTATTCGGGTTATACAGGGGCATGTGGAGATATACAAGTGTTTCAGATCTTAAGAATATATTAAAAGCCTCTCTTTTATCCTCAGCTTTGATCATGATTGCGATTTTGTATCTCTTTCATTTCCAGGGATATTCCCGTTCGGTATTTATTCTGGATTTCGTATTCACTTTTCTTTTTGTAAGCGGAATCAGGTTGGCGATTCGTCTCATTTTTGCTGAACATGTTTCTTCCTTGTGGCAGTTTAAAAATTCGCACAGGAATCAGAAAAGATTAATGATAATCGGAGCGGGCGATGCGGGTGAAAAAGTTCTCCGTGAAATACAGGAAAACCATGATGCCCATTTCCGGGCCGTTGGTTTTCTGGACGATGATATTAACAAAGTGGGCAAAACGATACACGGGTTGACCGTTATCGATACTGTTGAAAAGCTTGAGAGATTGGAAAATGAATTTGATGAAATAATAATTGCAATCCCTTCGGCCAAGGGTGCGCAGATGAGGAGAATTGTGTCCCTTTGTGAGAAGACAGGGAAGCGTTTTCGGACTCTGCCAAGTATAAGTGAACTTATTGAAGGAAGAATTTCTGTAAATTCCCTGCGAGAAGTGAAATTGGAAGATCTTTTCGGTCGCGCGGAAGTACGACTTGATAAATCAATTGTGATCAATTATATTCAAAATAAACGGGTGCTTATTACAGGTGCAGGAGGTTCGATAGGTTCTGAATTAGTGCGCCAGATCGGGCAGTTTAATCCGGAAGCTCTTGCGCTTGTTGATTTCAGCGAGTTCAATCTCTTTCAGGCCGATAGAGAATGCAGATATAGATTTGGTCTTCTAAAAACCCGGTCTTTTCTCACAGATGTAAGAAATATAACGGCATTAGAAAAAGTAGTGGGAGAATTCCGTCCTCAGGTCATATTTCATGCGGCGGCATACAAGCATGTTCCCATTCAGGAAACGAACCCATGGGAAGCAGTGTACAATAATGTTCGCGGAACGAGAAACATGGCGGAAATGGCACTGAAATATCAGGCCGAAAGATTCGTCCTTGTATCAACTGACAAAGCAGTAAGACCGACAAATATTATGGGGGCGACAAAACGTGTTGGCGAAATGCTTGTTGAATCGATGAACGGAAACAAAGCTACTCAATTTATGGCGGTCAGATTCGGAAATGTAATCGGCAGTTCGGGATCCGCTATTCCTCTCTTTCAAGAACAAATATCCAGAGGAGGACCGGTCACAGTTACACACCCTGAAATCACCAGATATTTTATGAGTATTCCCGAAGCTGCTCAGTTGATACTTCAGGCCGGTGCAATGGGTAAAGGCGGCGAAATATTTATACTGGATATGGGAAACCCTGTGCGAATAATTGATTTAGTCCGAGATCTCATTCGACTCAACGGCTACGAGCCCAATAAAGATATACCAATTGAAATTACAGGATTGAGGCCGGGAGAAAAATTATTTGAAGAGTTAATCACTGCCGAAGAAGGGATAATGCCTACACAGCATAAAAAAATACTGGTGCTTAAGGGGCGTTCATATGATCTTGAAAATCTCAATTCCCAAATTGACAAACTGATCCAGAGTGCAAAAATGAGTGACGGTTATGCAATTAAAGAACTTCTCCGCGAAATTGTGCCCGAGTATTCACCTCAGGGTAATGAGAAATCATGATTGACTTGATAAAATGTATGTGTTAAAGACCGCGACATTAATGAACAATAATAAAAAGAAAAGATTTTTTGAAATGGCCTACGCCAGCAGTCTCGGAATTGCTATGGCCATTGCGATCTTTGGGTGCCTTCTGATTGGCAACTATCTTGACCGGAAATTCAATACCGGCAACAATGTCTTTACCGCTCTTTTCTTAGTGATTGGAATACTCGCGGGCTTCAGGAATTTTTATGTGTTCATAAAGCGGTTTTTTGATGAAGATGAGGAGGCTGCTCGCAAGGTAAAAGAAAATGGAAAACGAAAAAAAGGATCCGTTACAAAAAAAAATTGAAGTCAGAAACTGGCTGTTATTAGCACTATTTGTTTCAATCAGCTTTGCCTTTGCGTCCCTTCCTGTAACGCTAGGCATCTTTTTTGGAGGCCTCGTAAGCATAATAAATTTTCACTGGATTTACAGGGACTTGCGGCGGGCCTTTCAGGGACCTGCTGACCGGGCGCGCCAAAGAGTGCTGATGCGCTATTACCTGCGGCTTCTTGTTACTGCAATCATTTTATTTCTTATCATAGCGAAGCTTAAAGCAAACGTGATAGGCCTTACAGTGGGGCTTTCGATCGTTGTCATAAATATAGTAGTAACGGTAGTGATGGACAGTTTAAAAAAAATCCCCGAAGGAGGTTGAATAAGGAAAATGCATCCGCTTTTGTTCTTAGATAATAAATATTTCCCGCCTCACGTGACATATACATGGTTTATAATGTTACTGTTGATTTTACTGTCGTATTTGGCAACCCGCAGACTTGATTTGTACCCCAACAGAGTTCAGAATATCATGGAAGTATTCCTTGGCGGGCTGGATAACCTTCTTGTCGATACAATGGGAGAGGAAGGTCGCAAGTTTTTTCCTCTTATCGCAACATTGGCCATCTTTATTATGATTGCGAATCTTTTAGGCATTATTCCAGGCTTCGAATCTCCCACCAGTAATTTGAATACGACCGCTTCAATGGCATTAATTGTGTTTTTGATGACACACATTGTGGGAATCAAGGAGCACGGATTTAAATATGTAAAGCATTTTCTGGGGCCCGTGTGGTGGATGGCGCCACTGATGATGCCTATTGAAATAGTAAGTCATCTGTCCAGGCCGCTGTCACTGTCGGTGCGGCTTTTTGGCAATATAATGGGAGAAGATCTGGTTCTGGCAATTTTGCTGCTGCTTGTGCCTTTTCTGGTTCCGCTGCCCATGTTTGCTCTGATGATATTTACGTCATTAATACAAACGCTCGTATTCGTCCTTCTCGCAATGATGTATATTACGGCCTCTATGGAAGAGGCACATTAGCCTTTTTGTTAAATAATTAAATAGACAGGGGCATTTTGGATCGAAATGCCCCTTTTTTGTGTGCGCCCGGTAAAGCGCGGCTTCGTAAGATGTCGGGAAGGGTTGCCAGAAGTCAGCTCCTACGTAACCGTACGACCAAGTCATCTTTCACTTAAAATCAATTCCGATTATATCCTCCAGTCATAAAGTATTTTCTTGATGGAGGACGCCCTATGACACAAAAAGAACGCACTGCCCACTGGTCGGCTATCGTTGAACAGCAGGCGGCAAGCGGGATGAGCGGATTGGCCTGGTGCCGAGAGAATCAAATCAATCCCGCCCGTTTCTATGTATGGCGCCGGAAGCTTACCGGCGCACCACACGAAAAAGGGTTCATCGAACTGCACGCATTCGGCGGGTCCGGCATTCGCATAGGCATTGGCGCGAATCTTTTCATTGAAGTGGAACGCGGCTTTGATCCCGAGACCTTTGCACAACCCCTCAATATTTTTCTTGGTTAGGCCCGGGGGTTGCGATAAAAAATCTCATTAATTACATATAACACGTTAATATTGTTTTATAATTGCCTATTTT
>Ga0172382_10004005_pt1 | contig 22870 bp, 19 predicted proteins | sample Leawel138RmetaG_FD_122245 | JGI IMG/M metagenome (GOLD analysis project Ga0172382, IMG submission 122245) | Leachate microbial communities from a municipal landfill in Southern Ontario, Canada - Leachate well 138R metaG | ecosystem: Engineered > Solid waste > Landfill > Unclassified | place... | reverse complement strand
CGACCGTGGAGGCGCAATACGCTTCCTGACGACCATCCTTTCGACGGCCCGGCGCATAAATCAAAACGATAAGCCGGGCCGTTTTCTCACAGGGAGAGAACGTCCAATGCCCAAGGTCCTGGTCAGCGATACGCTGAGTCCGGCCGCCGTGCGCGCGTTCGAGGAACGCGGCATTGTGGTCGACGTGAAAACCGGCCTGTCAGCCGATGAGCTGAAATCCATCATCCCCGAATATGACGGCCTCGCCATCCGATCGGCCACCAAGGTCACGGCGGATGTGCTGGCCGTGGCGTCCAACCTCAAGGTGGTCGGTCGGGCGGGCATCGGCGTGGACAATGTGGATGTTCCGGCGGCCAGCCAACGCGGCGTGGTGGTCATGAACACACCGTTCGGCAACGCCATCACCACCGCCGAGCACACCATCGCCATGATGATGTCCATGGCCCGCTCCATCCCCGAAGCCAATGCCTCGACCCATGCCGGAAAGTGGGAGAAGTCCCGCTTCATGGGCATGGAATTGTTTGCCAAGACGCTTGGCGTGATCGGCTGCGGCAACATCGGCGCCATCGTGGCCGACCGGGCGCAGGGCCTGAAAATGCGCGTCGTCGCGTTCGACCCCTATCTGTCCCAGGAACGCGCCGTGGAACTGGGCGTCGAGCGGGTGGAGCTTGACGAGTTGCTGGCCCGCGCCGACATCATCACCCTGCATACTCCGCTGACCGACGGCACGCGCGGCATCATCAATGCCGCCGCCCTCGCCAAGACCAAGCAGGGTGTCTGCATCGTCAACTGCGCGCGCGGTGGGTTGGTGGTCGAGGCAGATCTCAAAGCTGCCTTGGACAGCGCCCATGTCCGCGCCGCCGCTCTGGACGTGTTTGAGGCCGAGCCCGCCAAGGCCAATCCGTTGTTCGGCATGGACAACGTCGTCTGCACGCCGCACCTTGGAGCCTCGACCGAGGAAGCGCAGGAGAACGTCGCCCTTCAGGTGGCCGAACAGATGGCCGATTATCTTCTGAGCGGGGCCGTGACCAACGCGCTCAACATGCCGTCGGTGTCGGCCGAGGACGCGCCGCGCCTGCGGCCGTACATGCGGCTGGCCGAACAGATCGGCAGCTTCGCGGGGCAGATCACCACATCGAGCCTGTCGCAAGTCACCGTGGAGTATCAGGGCGATGCCGCCGCGTTGAACGTCAAGCCGCTGACCGCCATCCTGTTGCAGGGCCTGCTTGCCCCGCAGATGGAAAGCGTCAACATGGTCAACGCCCCCCTGATCGCCAAGGAGCGGGACATCCAGGTGTCGGAGGTGCGGACTGAAAGCTGCGCCGACTATCACTCCGTCGTCCGCCTGACCGTCACGACTGAGCGCCAGACCCGCACCGTGGCAGGGACGCTGTTCGGCGGCGACAAGCCCCGCATCATCGACATCAATGGCATTTCGGTGGAGGCCGAGTTGGGGCGTCATGTTCTCTATGTGGTGAACGAGGACAAGCCGGGCTTCATTGGCGCACTGGGCACCGTGCTGGGGACCGGCGGGGTGAACATTGCCTCGTTCCATCTGGGCCGCGACGCGCGGGGCGGGCGGGCCATCGCTTTGGTCAGTGTCGATCAGCCTGTGGCGGATGGTTTGCTCGATCAGGTTCAGGCTCTGCCCAACGTGGTGCAGGCCATGGCGCTGGAGTTTGTCTAAAGTATTGGGCCTTTCGGTCGGTGCTTGAATAAGTGCTGGCCGAAAGGCCATGTCATCATCGGATGTATTACCGGGAGATATTTGTTACCCTGCCGACTTGTGAAAGTTCGGGTTTGGGGAAGGGGAAAGTAAACCATGAATGAGCTGAGTCGGACCGTTGAGGCGGGAAACCCCGAGCAGGCCATTGATCTTCTGATTGCTGGCAAATACATGTCCGTGACCGACAGCAGCGATCCCTTGGGGCACAAGATTTATGAACTGGCTCAGGCGCTGCATAAGCGGGCTAGGGGCGAGCTGGTGCGTATCGTCGATATGTCGGTCAACGCCAATGAAGCAGTGACCTCGACGGCCGAAATCATGCGTGCGGTGCGTGAGGTCGACCATCGCACCCATGCCATTGCCGCCGCTGCCGACGAAATGGTCGCCAGCGTCAAGGAAATCGCCCGAAACTCGGATGATGCCGCCGCTGATGCCGCGCTTGCCCGCGACGCCGCCGAGGCTGCGCGTGAGGCGGGCGACAACGCCGTTTCGACCATGGAAACCATCACCCGTGCGGTGGAAGACGCCGCCGGCAAGGTCGAGGGTCTGGCCGATGCGTCGCAGCAAATCGGCGATATCGTCCAGCAGATTGAAGCCATCGCCAAGCAGACCAACCTGCTTGCCCTGAACGCTACTATCGAGGCGGCGCGCGCCGGAGATGCAGGGAAGGGCTTTGCCGTGGTGGCCTCCGAGGTCAAGAACCTCGCCATGCAGACCGCACGGGCGACCGAGGACATCCGCTCCCGCATCGCCAACCTGCGCAGCGAAATGAGTTCCATCGTGCAGTCGATGGAAGAGGGCGCGCAGGCGGTCGAGCAGGGCCGCGAGGTGATTTCCTCGACCGGAGACGGAATGAGAGACGTGCTGGTCCGCATCGAAAGCGTGACCGGCAAAATGCAGGAAGTTGCCTCCATTCTGAATCAGCAGAACGCCGCGTCTGGTGAGATTTCCGAAGGCATCGGGACGATTGCCCGCATGGCGTCGGCCAACGTGGACTCGGTCGGGTCCATACTTGACGTGATGGATCAGGCCGACAACCTGATCGCCTCCGGTATTGCCGAACTTGCCGCGCAGGAGATCAAGGACTTTACCGTCCATGTCGCCAAGTCCGACCACATGATTTGGCGCAAGCGTCTGGCCGAAATGGTCGCCGGGCGCACGTCCCTGAACCCCCATGAGCTTTCAGATCACCATTCCTGCCGCCTGGGCAAGTGGTACGATGCGCTCAAGGACACCGACATCATCAACCACCCGGCCTATGCCAAGCTGGCCGATCCGCACCGCGATGTGCACGCGGCGGGAATCGAGGCTGCGCGCCGCTACAACGACAACGACCTGGATGGCGCTCTGAACTACATCCAAAAGGCCGCGGATGCCTCTGTCGCGGTGATGAAATACCTGGACGAACTCGCAAACCGCTGATCGCGTACCGTCAGTTCATTGAACGGCCAGCCTAGGGAAACCTATGGCTGGCCGTTGCTTTTCGGCGTCGTCGACGGAAGGCGTCATCAAGGAGTCCCGGTTCCGCAACAATACCTTCCCTGGATGCCTGCCGGGTTGAGTGTCTTACTCCTGCTAGTTAAGACAGGGGTAATGCCATGAACGGTTCCATGCAGAACACCGTGCCGCAGACCATTGCGCCACTGAATGGACTGTTTGCCGCTGCGGCTCAACACATGCAGGCTGGGATGGCAGTCACAGACCGTGCCGGCTTGTACGTGGACGTCAACCAGCATTACTGCGACCTTTACGGCTTTGCACGGGAAGACCTGCTGGGCCGTCACTTTACCGAGGCAAGCCCGCCACACTTCCGCGAACCGTTGCGCCGCCTGCACGACACCTTTTTCCTGAAAGGCCAGGAAGCGCCGTCGTACTGGCAGTTGCGCCGCCGCGACGGCAAGGAAATCTACGTCAAGTCCCACTCGGCGCTCTACCGTGCCGATTGTGGCGCCCGTTACCGCGTGACCACCATGATCGACATAACCGATCGCTACCGTCTGGAACGGGAACTGGCCCGCGAGAAGGAGTGCGCCGAGGCCGCCATTGGGCGCATGCACGCCATTCAGAGAAGCCAACTCCAGGCCGAGAAAATGGCCTCGCTCGACGATCTTCTGTGTGGGGTGGCGCACGAACTCAACACCCCCATCGGCGTTACCTTGACCAGCACGACCCACCTCGCGCGCAAGGTCGTTGACCTTAAGCAGGCGCTGGCCGACGGTTCGTTGACTCACGGTGACATGGAGCGCTTCCTGCGCGCGGCGGAGGACACCCTGGCCCTGCTACGGGGCAGCACCGAACGCGCAAGCGCCGTGGTGGACAGCTTCCGGCAGGTCGCCGCTGGTCGGAACCATGAGGACCCGGTGCAGATCCGCCTGCGCCCCCATGTGGAGGCTGTGGTTCATTCCATGGCCCACATGATTGTCGGGCAGCCGATGGATCTCCATGTCGAGATTGACGAAAACCTTGTCATCGTCACCCATCCCGGTGTTCTGGCGCGCTGCATTACCGCATTGCTTGCCAACGCCCTTGAGCATGGACTGGCCGACCGTCCGGCCAGCCGTGGGCGGGGCAGGGTTCTGCTGTGGGCCGGGCGGGCCGAGGATACCGTCACCATTACCGTGCGCGATAATGGCGGAGGGATCGCCGCCAAGGACCTGCCTCGCGTGTTCGACCCGTTCTTTAGCGGCACGCGGTCGTTGGGCCGCACGGGGCTGGGCCTTCACATGACCTACAACCTCGTTACTCAAACCTTGGGCGGGACCATTTCGGTGGAATCGGTCCACGGGCACCACACGGCCTTCCGCGTCACCATACCGCTGGATGTTCGGACCGAAGACTAACGGAGCGGTACTCATGGAAGCGCACACGCAGATGGATTCCGCAACGGAACTGCACCAACTGGCCCTTCTAGGCAAACTGGCGCCGGGCATCGCGCACGAGGTCAATACCCTGCTGGGCGTCGTGGTCACGGCAGCATCGCACTTCACGGTGCTGCGCCGGACCCTGGCTGGACAACTCGCCGGGGATACCCTGACCCGGCGCGACCTCGACAAATATCTGGATTCCGCCGAGCGCACCGAACGCATCATGCTTACCAACCTCGAGCGCGCGGCCGGCCTGGCCCGTAGCTTCAAGCATGTGTCGGTGGCCCAGCACCATGAGGACGTCCAGCGCGTCATGCTTCCGGTCTTTATCGAGGAGGTGACGCAGTCTGGGCACTGCCTGCTGCGGACGCTGCCCCATGCCCTGCACATGGAGTGCCCGGCTGGGATGGAAGTGGAAACAGTGCCCGGCGCACTGGCCAGCATCTTGCTAAACCTGCTGTCCAACACCGCCAAGCATGCTGTACCGGCGGGAGGTGCCCCGGCCGACACGGTGCGGATCACGGTACATGCCCAAGTGATCGACGACGACGCCTGGGCGCTGTCCTACAGCGATACCGGATGCGGCATTCCTGACCATCTGAGCAGCTTGGTGTTTGAGCCATTCGTGACCACTCGGCGCGGCGCGGGGGGCAGTGGGCTGGGGCTGGCCATCGTGCGCTCCATGGCCACCGACGTTCTGGGCGGCGCGGTGGAATTGGTGTCGTCGCCGGGGGCCGGCACAGCCTTCCACTTCGTTTTCCCGCGGACGCTTACCCCCAAGACGACAAACGGAGGCCGCCATGCATGATGACAGGCTCTTGTTCCTGCGCCAGGACGGACCTTCGGTGATGCTGTCAGAGGAAAGCCGCGCGCAGCCATGGCTGTTGCTGGTGGTCGATGACGAGGAACAAGTTCACGCCGTCACTCAGTTGGCCTTGGACGGTGTTAGCTTCGAGGGCAGGCCGGTCCATTTGTTGTCGGCGTATTCCGCCGCCGAAGCATCGGCTATCCTCCAAGCCGAGCCGGAGGTTGCATTGGTCCTGCTCGACGTGGTCATGGAGACGGAAACCGCCGGGCTGTCGCTGGTACGCTGGATCCGGCGCGACCTGGGCAACCGCGATATCCGCATCGTGCTGCGCACGGCCCATCCCGGCCATGCCCCGGAGCGGCGGGTCATTCTCGATTACGACATCAATGATTATAAAACCAAGACGGAATTGACCTCGGACCGCCTGTTCTCCACCGTGGTTGCTGGCTTGCGGTCATATCAGCAGGTGCGCACCATCAGCCGCCTGCTGGCCGACGTGAAGGTGGCGCAAAGGGCCACCGTGTTCGCGCTGGCCGATCTGGCCGAGCACCGCGACACCGACACCGGTGCTCATATTCGCCGCGTTCACGACCTATCGACTGCCGTGGCGGAGCGTTTGCGCAGCCGTGGGCACTACACCGACCTCCTGGACGATGGCTTTATCGAGGGGATTGGCCTTGCCAGCACTTTGCACGATGTCGGCAAGGTGTCGGTGCCCGACCACATCTTACGCAAGCCGGGCAAGCTGGACGCCCTGGAATGGGACGTGATGAAAACCCACACGGTGGTCGGCGGGGCCATTCTGGCGCGGTCATCGGCGCTGCTGGGCGGGCAGGGGTACCTCGCCATGGGGGCCGACATCGCCCGCCATCATCACGAACGTTTTGACGGCAGCGGCTATCCCTTCGGCCTGAGCGGGCAGGATATTCCGCTGGCCGCCCGCATCACGGCGGTTGCCGATGTCTATGACGCGCTGATCTCGCCCCGCCCCTACAAGGAGGCGTGGCAGCCAGAGTGTGCTTTGGCCGAGATGCGTGACGAAGGGGGCCGCCAGTTCGACCCATTGGTCCTAGAAGCCTTTCTCGACGTCATGGGCGACCGCCCGTGACCGCTTTTCATTTCGATGAGTGTGCATAATGACCCGTGACGATACTCCGCTTGCCTTCCGGCCTGATCCCGTCCCCGGTGCGGTCGCTGAACCTGACGCCGTGGAGCGCCCGCCGTGGACCGTGCTGGTGGTCGATGACGAACCCGAGGTGCACAAGGTGTCCTGGCTGGTCCTGGAGGAACTCCGTTTTCGCGGCCGTCCACTGCATCTGGTCGGTGCCCGCTCCGCCGCCGAGGCTCGCCAAGCCCTGGCCGATCATCCCGACACGGCGGTCATCCTGCTCGACGTGGTGATGGAAACCGAGGATGCCGGTCTGCGTCTGGTCCATGAAATTCGTCAAGACATGGGAAACCAGGCGGTTCGCATCATCCTGCGCACAGGACAACCGGGGCAGGCTCCCGAACGCCGGGTGGTCGTTGACTACGACATCAACGACTACAAGGCCAAAAATGAACTGACCGCAGACAAGCTGTTCACCACGGTCATCGCCGCCCTGCGCGCATACGAGGATATCCGCACCATCGAGCGGTTCCGCGAGAACGCCTTCGGACAGTTGGGTGATCAACTCGGCCTGATGCACGACGTCCTTGCGCTGTGCCCCGCGCCCATGGCGGTGATTGGATGTGACGGCGTTGTCTCAAGCTGTTCGCCGGCCTTCGCCGCTGCGCTGGGGCTAGCCGCGCGCCATCTGATCGGCGAGCCACTGGCGGCAGTGCTGCCTGCCGTCGAGCGCGCCCTGGCCGCTGCCAGCGGGCAGGGTGAGGCGACCGTTGATGGTGTGGCGGTGCGCCTGCGCTCGGATGACGCCGGACGCCCCGCCGGTGCTGTCGTGCGCCTGGAGGAGGCGGCATCGTGACCATGCTCGGCGTGAGTCCTCCCGGTCAGGAAATGATCAACCTGCGTGGGATCCGGTTCCTGGTGATCGACGACAACCGCTACATGCGCAACCTGCTGCGCGGGATCCTGTCGGCGTTCGGCACCAAGGATGTGCGCGAGGCCGGCGACGGGGCCGATGCCTTTAAAGAACTGCGCCACTATTGCCCGGATATCATCATCTCCGACAACTATATGTCGCCTCTCGATGGCATCGAGTTTACGCGCATGTTGCGAACGGGACGCGACAGTCCGGCCCCGAAGGTCCCGGTTATCATGGTGACGGGGTACACCGATCTGCATAACGTCATCGCGGCGCGCGATGCCGGGGTGCATGAGTTCCTTGCCAAGCCGGTGTCGGCTCACGCGTTGTACGGCCGCATTCATAACGTGTTGACCAAGCCGCGCCCGTTCGTCAAAGCTGCGGGTTACTTCGGCCCCTGCCGCAGGCGCCGCAATACGCCGCGCTCCATGACCCATGAGCGCCGCACAATGGCGCCGGAACTGCTTGACCCCATGCCCATCGGCCGGTTTGCCGGGGATGACTGGCACCAGTAACCGAGATGCCTCGGTCGTCTCCTTTTGACGGTGATCGACCCATTTCCGATTGCGCCGAAGGGCTAAAGAGAGTAGACAGCAGTACCGCCGGTTCCGGGCTCTCCGGGGCCGGCGGTGCCATGTCCGGCTCTCTGTTAGCGCCTCCCTGGGAAGTGGTCCGATGACCGATAATGCCAACAAGGCTTTGCTGCCGACCGGACTTCGTGACGTTCTGCCGCCTGATGCGGCGCGCGAAGGCCATGCCGTAGAACGCCTTTTGTCGGATTTCGGCTGTCACGGCTATGAGCGTGTCAAGCCACCCCTGATCGAGTTCGAGGAAAGCCTTCTCGACGGGGCAGGGGCTGCCACCGCCAAGGATACCTTCCGGGTCATGGATCCGGTATCGCAGCGCATGATGGGCCTGCGCGCCGACATGACCATTCAGGTTGCGCGCATTGCCACGACCCGGCTGGCCCATGCTCCGCGCCCTCTGCGTCTGGCCTATGCCGGGCAGGTGCTGCGCGTGAAGGGCGATCAGATCCGGCCCGAGCGCCAGTTCACCCAAGTCGGCGTGGAACTGATCGGCTCCGATGCTCCGGCCAGCGATGCCGAGGTGATCGTTCTGGTCGCCACCGCGCTGGCTGACCTTGGCGTCGAAGGGGTGACGGTCGATCTCAATCTGCCGAGCCTGGTGCCGACGCTGTGCGATGACCTGGATCTGTCGCAGGATACGCGCGTGCGCCTGCGTGCTATGCTCGATCAAAAGGACGTTACGGCAGTGCGCGGCCTGGGTGCCGATGCCGCCGCGCTATTTGGCGAATTGGTGAGCTGCGTTGGCCCGGCCGACGAGGCTCTTTCCCGGCTGCGCCGGCTGGATCTGCCGCGTATGGCAGGTGACCGCCGCGCCCGCCTGGAGGAGGTGGTTCGGCAGGTACGGGAAGGGGCGCCGGGTATCGGCCTGACCGTCGATCCGGTCGAAAACCGCGGCTTTGAATATCATACCGGGGTCAGCTTCAGCCTGTTCGCGGCGCGGGCGCGCGGTGAACTGGGGCGGGGTGGCCGTTACCGGGCCGGCGTCGCGCGCGAGAAGGCCGTGGGCGCCAGCCTGTTCATCGACGCGGTGACGGATGTTCTGCCGCCGTTGCCCGAACCGCGCCGCCTATTGCTGGCGCAGGCCGACCGCGCTTCGGCCGCCCGCTTCCATGCCGAGGGCTGGATCACGGTGGCGGCGCTTGAAAATGGCGTTGACCTCGAAGCCGAGGCGCGGCGTTTGAGTTGTTCCCATTACACCGCCGGGGGCGCCGTCAAGGCTGTCGCTCCAGGCTCAGATCGGGGTTGATTGCATGACAAACGTGGTGGTCGTCGGGTCCCAGTGGGGCGACGAAGGCAAGGGCAAGGTGGTCGATTGGCTGGCCTCGCGGGCGGATGTCGTGGTGCGCTTTCAGGGCGGCCACAATGCGGGGCATACCCTGGTCGTCAACGGGGTCAGCTATAAGCTCAGCCTGCTGCCGTCCGGCGTGGTGCGCGGCACCCCGTCAATCATCGGGAATGGCGTGGTTATCGACCCGTGGGCGCTGGTGACCGAGATCGAAAAGATCCGCGGCCAGGGCGTGACCATCGACCCGAGCGTTCTCAAGATCGCCGAGAACGCCTCGCTGATCCTGCCGCTGCACGGCATTCTCGATCAGGCGCGCGAAGCCGCCGCCGGGAAGGGCAAGATCGGCACCACCGGCCGTGGCATCGGCCCGGCCTATGAGGACAAGGTCGCCCGCCGCGCCATCCGCGTGTGCGATCTGGACGACGATGCCGCGCTCGAAATGAAGATCGACCGCCTGTTGGCCCACCATAATGCCTTGCTCAAGGGGCTTGGCGCCGCGCCGGTGGACGGTCAGGCTCTGTGGGACCAGATCAAGGCCATCGCGCCGCAGATCCTGCCCTACGCCAGCCCGGTGTGGCGGGTGCTGGATGATTACCGCAAGTCCGGCAAGCGCATCCTGTTCGAGGGCGCGCAGGGGGCACTGTTGGACGTCGATCACGGCACCTATCCGTTCGTGACCAGCTCCAACACCCTCAGTGGCCAGGCTTCGGTCGGCTCGGGCATGGGGCCGGGTGGCATCGGGTACGTTCTGGGCATCACCAAGGCCTACACCACCCGCGTCGGTGAAGGTCCGTTCCCGACCGAACTGTTCGACGATATCGGTGCCCGCATCGGCGAGCGCGGCAAGGAGTTCGGCACCGTTACCGGCCGCAAGCGCCGTTGCGGCTGGTTCGACGCTGTGCTGGTCCGTCAGGCCGTCAAGGTTGGCGGCATCGACGGCATCGCCTTGACCAAGCTGGACGTCCTTGACGGGTTCGACGAACTCAAGGTCTGCACCGGCTATAAGCTGGACGGCAAGGTCATCGATTACCTGCCCGCCTCGATGACCGCCCAAGCAAACGTGGAGCCGATCTACGAAAGCTGGGAAGGGTGGTCGCAGAGCACCGAGGGTGCGCGCTCCTTTGCCGACCTCCCGGCCACTGCCGTTAAATACGTCCGCCGTATCGAGGAACTGATTGAGGCTCCGGCGTCGCTGCTGTCGACCAGCCCGGAGCGAGACGACACCATCCTGATGCACGACCCGTTCGCCAACTGATTGACGGGTCGCCTGCACCAGTTGTTTTGTCGGCTGGGTGAAGGCATAGTACGTACGACTGGCAAGAGCCTAATCCGGTTGGTAAAACCGGATTAGGCTCTCCCATTATGGAAGTATGGGCGTTCTGCGCTTCTGGATGCCCTTGGGGAAAAAGGTGGAGGCGGCATGGCGAACCAGGCCCCAGCCACGGCGGGGACGGCGAGCGGGCCGGTTGTCCTGCGCGACCGGTTTGAAATTAATCCCGCCAAACCGCTGCCGGACCTGTCCAGTCCGCAGGCGACTGCCTTTCATTGCGAGGATCGCCGGGGTGCCGGGCGGTCCCTGATGGCGTTGATCTGCCGTCCTGACATGCCGGTTCGCGCCGGTGCCATGCGCTCGCTCAAGGGCGTGCAGGCAGCCGGGATGCTCCACCTCATCGAATACGGAGTGGTCGATTGGCCGCCCGCCAAACGGCGTTTGGTGGCGGTGGTTTACGAACGGCCCGCCGGGGGGCGCGTGACCAAGGGACCGAACACAAAGTTCGACCCCATTCCCGAAAATCAGGTGGTCAAGAAAGTCATCAAGCCGTTGCTTACGGCGATGACCGAAATGTCTACGCGCGGCGTGACGCATCGCGCGGTGCGGCTGGATAACCTGTTCTGGTTCGACACCACGCGCGAACGGCTGTGCCTGGGTGACTGCTCCACGGCGCCGCCCGGTTACGACAACCCGGCAGCCTATGAACCCCCGGACATGGCGCAGGCCAATCCCGAGGGGCGCGGGCAGGGGTATCCCAAGGACGATTTGTATGCCCTCGGCCTGACCGTGGTTTCGCTGCTGAGCGGGCGCGACATCACCGAGACTTGGAGCAACGATGACGTTGTCCGCGCCAAAATGGCGCAAAGCACCTATGCGACCTTTGCCGCCGAAGGCCGGGTGCCGCTGAACCTGATCGAGTTCGTGCGCGGCGTCTTGTGCGACGATCCCAAGGAACGGTGGGACCTGGAGGACGTGGATCTGTGGCTTCAGGGCCGCCGCCTCACGCCCATCCAGCCCAAACCGCCCAAGCGCGCCCAGCGGCCCTTCAAGTTCGAGGGCCGCGAAATCTTCACCATGCCTGAGCTGGCCCACGCCATGTCCGTAAAGTGGGATGCGGCTGCCGCGCCGATCCTTGATGGCAGGCTGGAGGTTTGGCTGCGCCGAGGTCTCGAGGATAACGAGGCTGCCGACGCCGTAGCGAATGCCATTCGTATCGCGCAGGCGCAGAGCGGCGATCCCCGTCAGTCCAGTGATTTGACCGTCGCGCGCGTTCTGATCGTCCTCGATCCCAAGGCTCCGGTGCGCTACCGCGAAGTGCGCACCACGCTGGACGGGTTCGGTACGGCCTTGGCCTGTGCCTTCATGCAAGGGCGTCCGCTGACATCCTACGCCGAGATGCTAAGCCGGGACCTGCCCAAATTCTGGGTCGAGGCACAGGGCCTGTACAGTCCTGAACTCGGCCACTACGAAAGCCAGTTCAAGGACTTGAAGGCCAATCTCACGACGCCGATCATGGGTGCGGGGATTGAGCGTTGCCTGTACGAGATTAACGAGAACCTGCATTGCCAAAGCCCCTTGATTGAAGGGGAATACGTTACCGAAATCCGTGAATTGCTGCCTGCGCTGGATCGCGTGGCGTCTAAGGTTGACGTCAAGATCAAGCCGATGGACCGGCACATCGCGGCGTTCATCAACGTCAAATGGGAGCGCGATACCAAGGTGCAGTTCCGCGCCTTGAACGATCCTGACCCGCAGCGGGCTGCAATTGGCATGCTCAGTTTGCTTGCCATCTTGCAATGGCGCCTGGGGCCGCCCGCGCTGCACGGATTGGCTGGGTGGCTGGGCGCGCAGTTGCAGCCGATCGTGGAGAGCTTTCACGGCCGGGCGCGGCGCCGTGATCTTGAACGCGAAATTCCCCAGATCATCCGCAAGGGGATGCTGCCGGAACTCTACAACCTTCTGGACAACCAGGAGGAACGCCAAAAGGATGCCGAGGGATTTGCTTGGGCGCGGGCCGAATACAGTGCCGCTACGCAGCAACTCAAAGCCCTGGAAACCGGCCGCGTAGCGCGTGACGAGCAGGCCGAGGTTCAAGGGCGGCGGGCGGCGGCCATGACGTCCATGGCTGTTGCCATCGTCAGCATCGCGATCATTCTGGTCATGAGGATGTTCTGATGGCGAAAAAGAAGGCCACCCTCACGCCTGCACGGAAGCCATCGTCCGCCCCGTCCAACATGAGCCTGAATATCCTCATCGTGATTGCCGGACTCGTGATGGTCGCTTTCTTCATGCCGACCTTGCTGCTGCTGGCCTTTGCCATGCTGCCGAGTTTCGTTGCCCTGGTGGTGGACCGGGGGCCGCAACGGTATGGCGGCGTTACCGTCGGAGGCCTCAATTTCGCTGGCGTGATGCCGTACCTCATGGACCTGTGGGGCGGCGCCAATGATGTGCCGCACGCCCTGACCATCCTGAGCGACGTCTTTACGCTGGTGGTCATTTTTGGCGCGGCGGCATTCGGCTGGTTGCTGTACAGCGCGACGCCCGGCGTGATGGCCGCTTTCATTGGCTTGACCTCGACCCGGCGCATCAGCGCGCTCCGCAGCCGTCAGCAGGAACTGCTGCGCGAGTGGGGGCCGGAGGTGGCCCAGCAGGAAGGTGTGGACCTGCCCGACCCCGACGCCGAAGTGCCCGCGCGGTAGTCTCTCACTCCCCGCCGTTGAGGCGTTCGATCAGGGCGCGCATGTCCTCGGGCAGCGGGGAGTTGAAGGTCAGCGTCTCTCCGGTGATCGGATGGACAAAGCCAAGAAGGTGGGCGTGCAGCGCCTGCCGGTCGAACCCGGCCACCATGGCCTGGGCATCGGCGGTGATGCCCTTGCGGCGGCTGGACCCATACAAGGGATCGCCAACCAGCGTATGGCCGACATGGGCCATGTGGACGCGGATCTGGTGTGTCCGGCCGGTGGCAAGGCGGCATTCGATCAACGACACGGCCCCGCCGAGGAACGACGACACGGTGCGGTAGCGGGTCAGCGCGATCTTGCCGCCGCGCTTGACCACGGCCATCTTCTGGCGGTTGGTCGGGCTGCGCCCGATGTTTCCTTCGACTTCGCCGGCCGAGGGGCGGGGGGTGCCCCACACCAGCGCCCAATAGGCACGGTTGACGGTGCGGTCGGAGAACTGGGTGGACAGGCCCTGGTGCGCGGTGTCGCTCTTTGCCGCGACCAGCAGGCCGGAGGTGTCCTTGTCGATGCGGTGGACGATGCCCGGCCGCCGCACGCCGCCGATGCCCGACAGCGACGCGCCGCAATGGTGCAGCAGGGCGTTGACCAGCGTGCCGTCGGGGCTGCCGGGGGCGGGATGGACCACCATGCCCGGCGGCTTGTCGATCACGATGAGGTAGTCGTCCTCGTAGACGATCTCCAAAGGCATCGGCTGCGGCAAGGGATTTGCCGTGGTTGCCTCGGGAACATCGACAGTGGCGATCTGTCCTGGTTTGACCCGGTGCGATGCGTCTTCTATCGTCACGCCGTCGATGGTGACGTGCCCCGCCTCGATCAGGGCCTTGAGGCGCGACCGAGACAGGTCCGGTACGGCGTCGGCCAGCCACTTGTCCAGGCGCGCCCCGCCGTCCTCCTCGGTGGTGGGCCGCGTGGTCAGGTGGGAGCGCAGGGGCGGCGCCGCCGTGTCAGGTTGCAGGGCGTCGTCGTCCATGTCCGGGTCGCCCAAGGTGCCGGGTGCCGCCAGCGTCACGCTGTCGGAAAAGGTTCCGGCTTCGGCGGGGAGAAGGCTGCGCCGGCGAGGTCGGGCGGTACGGCGATGAGGCTTCGGGCTCACGGGGTCAGGGTGACTCCATTGTGATAATGATGATGATGAACGGGTTGAACCAACGATGAACGCTGTACGAGGGTTGAAGCTGCTGTCGGCTGTAATGGCCATTCTGATCGTTGGCGGCCTCGGGCTTCTTGGCTATGGGGTTTACTCCAAGCTGGGCGGATCCGTAAAGAGCGACGCCCCGGCTGCGGACAATGGCGACGCTCCGCCCGTCCTTGCCGCGCCGTCAAGCGTGCCTGCCGAGACGACGCTGTCGTCTTTCGGCGGCATCGCCCTCAACCAGCCGGCAGGCAGCCGCATTGCCGAGGCAACCACCGCCGGAACGCTGATGACCCTGCGCATCGAGGGCGGCGGGCGCACGGACCGGGTGGTTGTTATCGACTTGAATACGGGCCGGGTGGCCGGATGGATCCATGTGGGGTCGGTAGATGGGGAGGCCAGCACGGCGGCGCAATGATCAACGCAGTTTCCCGAGAACCCGACGGACGCCTGGAGGTTCCCTCCAGCATCATGGCCGCCATCCGCGCGGCGGCGCAGCAGGCGTGGCCGGCGGAATGCTGCGGCCTTCTGGTCGGCGAGGGGCCACGGGCGTTCATGCCGGAGGGGCAGGGCGGCGTGTGGCAGGTCCACCGCGCCGTGCCCTCGGCCAACGTTGCGAAGGAGGATGGTGCACACGGTCAGCACGACCGGTTTGAAGTGGACCCCGAGGTGCTGCTCGCCACCCACCGCGCCGCCCGCGCCGAGGGACTGGCCATCATTGGCCACTATCATTCGCACCCCAACGCCCCGGCAGCCCCGAGCCTCATTGACCTCGCCCACGCGTTTTATGGCGAGCACGCGTGGCTGATCGTCTCCGTCAGCGGCCCAGGGGCTACGCCCGGAGAAATCATCGCCACCGCGTGGCGGCCCCTGATGCCCGACCCGACCTTTCCGGCCATCGCGTTCCTGCCGATGACCCTCCAAACGGTTACGGAGTCAGCCAAAAAACCGCTTGCATAACCCCATCCCACCAGATAGAACTCGCCCCCTCGCAGGCCCGACGTCCCCATCGTCTAGAGGCCTAGGACACCGCCCTCTCACGGCGGCAACCGGGGTTCGAATCCCCGTGGGGACGCCAATCTTTCGCAAGCGTGGAAGATCATTAGGATAGTGGTTCCTGTGGGAACTGGTGTGGGAATTTTCAGACCTCACGCAGAAGCATAAAAGGGCAGCCGATTGGTTGCCCTTTTGCTTTTGGTTGTTCTTGCGGGAAGACCAACCGCGACCTGCTTCCCGATTTTCATTCGGCCGAGAGTGGAACCTTCTGTTGGAAATGCCTTTTCGCTACGTCGTCAGCATCTCACCGTCACACACCTCAAGTTATGCGATCTCAGTGCATTGTGGACAATCGTTGGTTCAAACTCTACACTTGGGCGGCCTGGATAAGGGGGCTGGTTCAGCGGGATCCTGGCGCTGTCGTGTCTCAATTGAGGTGAGTCGGTGGACAACGGCGACGCGTCCCGGTATGAGTTGGCGCGATTTGCTTGGGGCACTGCGGTTTGAACGCAGGATCAGGAGGTAGGGGACGCCGATGGTCTGGACGGATGAGCGTATCGAAGAACTGAAGTCGTTGTGGTCCGAGGGGCTTACGACGGGGGAAATCGGTAAGCGCTTGGGTGTTTCCAAGAACGCCGTGGTCGGCAAGGCGCATCGTCTTGGCCTGAAGGGGCGGCCGTCGCCGATCAAGCGCGCCGCCACGGGTGCTCCCGCCAAACCGCCGCGCGCCAAGCCGGCCGAGGCCAAACAGCCACCGGCCAAAATTCGCTCGGTCGTGGACCTGTCGGCGCACACCTGCCGCTGGCCGATTGGCGACCCGCGCGAGCCTGGGTTCCACTTCTGCGGCGCGCCGAGTGCACCGGGCAAGCCCTATTGCGCCGAGCATGCCGCCATCGCCTATGTCGGCTCCAACAAAAGCAGCCGCGAAGAAACCGTCGCTTAAGTACTCCGGTTCCTACGGCCCTTGAAACGCCATATGGGGTTTGAGGTTAATGGCACCAAGCGGGCGCGGATGGCAGCCATACCACACTGATTTTTTTCCCACTTTACGGCCTGGCTTTTACTGGCGGGGCATGGCGAAAAATGACCAACGCCCAGCCGCAGACACCTCCCGTCGCCGCGACCGCTGCGGCGGCCAGGAAGGCTAGTCCCCCAAAGTTTGAGTAAAGCGGCCCTGTGGCGAGCAGGCCAATGCCCGGCGCCAATCCCATCGCCACCGATGAATAGGTTGCCTGGGCGCGCCCATTTAGGCCAGGAATGACGCGCCGCGCGATGAAATGCATGGCCCCCAGATGGGTGCACCCGAAGGTCGCGGCGTGCAGGATTTGGACGGGAGCCAGCAGTACCGCGTCCGTGGTGGCTGCCAGCACGCTCCAGCGCACCACCCCCGCAATGGCGCCGATGGCCAGCAGGCGTTCCGGGCCGACGCGGGCCAGCACCCGGCCGGAATAGGCGAACAGCACGACCTCGGCAATGACGCCGATGGCCCATAGCATCCCGATGGTCCCGCCGCTCAACCCGGCATCCCGCCAGTGCAGCGTTGCAAACGCATAGTATACTGTGTGGCTCACCTGCGTCAGGCTGGCCGTGGCGAGGAACAGGATGTAGGCGCGGTTACGGAACAGCGCCCGGAACGGCAGCCGTGCGCCGCGCCGCCGCTCGGCCGGGACCCCCGGAACGGCGAATACGGCCAGGGTGGAGATGCCCATGCCAGCCAGGACCATCCACAGGATGACCTCGGTCGTCGTGCTGCGCTCCAGGACCCAGCCGCCGAGCATGGCCGCGGCGATGAACGTCAGCGACCCCCACAGCCTGACCCGCCCGTAGTCCAGCAGGCCCCGTGCAGTGAGTCCCATGGTCACGGTTTCCGATAGCGGCATTAGCCCGGCGAACAGCGACCACCCCAGGACGCTCAGGACCAGCAGCCCCCAAAAGCCGTCGATGACGGTGAAAAGCGCAAAGCAGGCCGACGCTACCACAGCCAGGGCGACCATGACGGCCTTGCGGCGGCCGTGGGCATCCACGAACTGTCCAATGGAGGGATTGGTTGCCACCTTGCCCCAGTATGCCGCGCCGATCAGGATGCCAATAGCCTCCGGCCCCATGCCTCGGCCCTCCAGCCATACCGGCCAGTAGGGCAGTTGCAGGCCTATGACTGTGAATAGCGCGCCGTAAAAGACGGAGAGGCACAGGCTTTCTGAGGTGGGAAGACGCATCGCCGGTCCATGACATCAAGGCAGGACGGCACTGTGGCCCGGCGCGGCCGAGTTCGCAACATGGGCTTTGCCACCAACTTGTCGCCGCGTCCGTGGCGCGATATTGTCGCAGCGCCCCGCCTTTTGCCGGGCAAGCCTGACGCCACACCAAGGAGGATCTGACGTGAGCGGGACCAATCCCTACCAGCAGCACCTGGATCGCAACGCCGCCAACTATGTGCCGCTGACGCCGCTGTCGTTTTTGTCGCGGGCGGCGCGGGTTTATCCCGATTATCGCTCGGTGGTCCACGGCGCGCGCGCCTTCACCTGGAAGGAAACCGACGCGCGGTGCCGCCGGTTGGCGTCAGCGCTGGCCAAGCGCGGCGTCGGGGTCGGTGATACGGTGGCGTTCCTGGCGCACAATACGCCGGAAATGTACGAGGCTCACTTCGGCGTGCCGATGACCGGGGCCGTACTGAATGCCCTGAACACCCGCCTGGATGCTGAGGCCATCGCCTTCATGCTGAATCACGGGGAGGCCAAATTCCTGTTTGCCGACAGGGAGTTCGCGCCGACCGTGAAGGCTACTCTGGAAAAGCTCGGCCGCCCCATCACGCTGATCGACATTGATGACCCAGAGGGTGAAGGCGTCGGTGCCAACCAGGGTGAGATGGACTACGAGGCGTTCATCGCAACTGGTGACGAAAGCTATCAGTGGAGCCTTCCGGCCGACGAGTGGGACGCCATTGCCCTGAACTATACGTCGGGCACGACCGGCAATCCCAAGGGCGTGGTGTACCATCACCGCGGCGCCTATCTGACGGCCATGTCGAACGCGATTGATTGGGCGATGCAGCCCCATCCCGTGCTGCTGTCAAACGTGCCGCTGTTCCATTGCAACGCGTGGTGCTTCCCTTGGACCATCGCCATGACGGCGGGCACGTTTGTAGGTCAGCGCAAGGTTTCGGCCAAGGTCATCTATGATGCAATCGCCGATCACAAGGTGGCCTACATTAACGGTGCGCCCATCGTCCTGGGCCTCATTCTTAATGCAAAGGATGAGGAAAAGCGGACTTTCTCCCACACCGTCAACGTGATGACGGCTGCCGCCCCGCCACCGGCCAGCGTGCTTGCGGGAATGGCCAAGCAGGGGTTCCAGGTCACGCACGTCTACGGCCTGACCGAGACCTATGGCCCGTCCGTGGTGTGCGCCTGGAAGGAGCAGTGGGACGGCCTCGACATGGAGGAGCAGTCGCGCATGAAGGCCCGGCAGGGCGTGCCCTATTCGGTGCAGGAGGATCTGATGGTGGCCGACGCGCATACCATGCAGCCCGTGCCGTGGGACGGCGAAACCATGGGCGAAGTATTCTGTCGCGGCAACCAGGTGATGAAGGGCTACCTCAAGAACCCTGCGGCGTCCAACGAGGCCTTCGCGGGCGGGTGGTTCCATACCGGCGACCTGGGCGTGATGCATCCTGACGGCTACATTCAGCTCAAGGACCGGTCCAAGGACATTATCATTTCCGGCGGCGAGAACATCTCGTCCATTGAGGTCGAAGGCGTCCTTTACCGGCACCCGGCCGTTGCCCTGTGCGCCGTCATCGCCAAGCCCGACGAGAAGTGGGGCGAGACGCCTTGCGCCTATGTCGAGTTGAAGCCCGGTGCCGAAGTGACCGAGGACGAGATTACGCAATTCTGCAAGGAGCATCTGGCGAGCTTCAAATGCCCCCGCGATGTTCGGTTCGTGGAACTGCCCAAAACCTCCACCGGAAAGATCCAAAAATTCATCTTGCGCAAGATGTTGCAGGAAGAAATTGATCTTCCGCTGTAGCATTGGACGTTCTTATGATGAGGCGCGGCCCACCTTCGGTGGCGCCGCGTCCATTGCTCGAACTGGGGGCGCCAAAGTGACATTGTAGGCGAGGAGCGGCCCTAACTGGCTTCTCCCAAACCCCCTTTGCCAAGGGCCGGGCTTTCCCGTAAAGTCCGGCCCTAACCCGTTTTACGTCTGAGGCTTCGCCAAATGCGCCTGTCCCGCTACTTCCTGCCGGTTCTCAAGGAAACTCCGTCCGAGGCCCAGATCGTCTCGCACCGTTTGATGCTGCGCGCGGGCCTTATCCGCCAGCACGCCGCCGGTATCTATAACTGGCTGCCGCTCGGCTACCGGGTGCTGCGCAAGATCGAACAGATCGTGCGCGAGGAACAGGACCGCGCCGGGGCGCTCGAAGTTCTCATGCCGACCATCCAGGCCGCAGATGTGTGGCGCGAAAGCGGCCGTTATGACGACTACGGCAAGGAAATGCTGCGCATCGTGGACCGCCACGACCGCGACATGCTCTATGGGCCGACCCATGAGGAAGTCGTCACCGACATTTTCCGGCACACCGTGAAGTCCTACAAGGACCTGCCGAAGAACCTTTATCAGATCCAGTGGAAGTTCCGCGACGAGGTCCGGCCGCGCTTTGGCGTGATGCGCGGGCGCGAGTTTCTGATGAAGGACGCCTATTCGTTCGACCTGGACGAAGCCAGCGCGCGGGCCGCCTATAACCGCATGTTCGTGGCCTATCTGCGCACCTTCGCCCGCCTGGGCCTCAAGGCCATCCCGATGCAGGCCGACACCGGCCCCATCGGCGGCAACCTCAGTCACGAATTCCTGGTCCTGGCCGAAACCGGCGAGAGCGGCGTGTTCGTGCACAAGGATCTGCTCGACAAGCCGGCGCCGTCCGATGCGGGCAACGACGCCGCGTTGCAGGCCATCGTCGATGAGTGGACCAGCGTCTACGCCGCCACCGACGAAAAACACGACGTCGCCAAGGAAGCCGAACTGGGAGCCGACCTGATCTCGGCCCGTGGCATCGAGGTCGGGCACATCTTCTACTTCGGCACCAAGTACTCCGCGCCGATGGGCTGCTCGGTGGTTGGGCCGGACGGGCAGGACGTGGTTCTGCACATGGGGTCCTATGGCATTGGCGTGTCGCGTCTGGTCGGCGCGATCATCGAGGCCAGCCACGATGACGCGGGCATCATCTGGCCGGACTCCGTCGCGCCGTTCAAGGTCGGCATGGTCGCCGTCAAGGCCGGTGACGCCGCCGCCGATGCGGTGTGCGAAGACCTTTACGCCAAGCTGACCACGGCCGGGGTCGAGGTTCTGTTCGACGACCGCGCCGACGAGCGGGCCGGGGCGAAGTTCGCCACCATGGACCTGATCGGCGTGCCGTGGCAGTTGGTGGTCGGTCCCAAGGGCGTGGCCCAGGGCGTGGTGGAACTCAAGAACCGCCGCACGGGGGAACGGGTGGAGTTATCGCCCGAAGCCGCGCTTGCCAAACTGGCCGGCTGAACCCCATGGTCTTCGACACCTTTGAACGCATGATGGCCCTGCGTTACCTGCGCGCCCGCCGCAAGGAAGGGTTCGTGTCGGTCATCGCCGGATTTTCCCTGCTCGGTATTGGGCTGGGAGTGGCGACGCTCATCATCGTAATGGCGGTGATGAATGGCTTCCGTCAGGAATTGCTTGGCCGCATTCTCGGTCTGAACGGTCATGTGATCGTGCAGGCCGATCGCGGCCCGGTGCTCGACTATGACGACATGGCGGCCCGCCTGCGTGGGATCCCCGGTGTCATCGCCGTCACGCCGGCCATCGAGGGGCAGGTCATGGCGACCGCCCACGGGGCGAGCACCGGAGCCATGGTGCGGGGTGTCGCGGCGGCCGATCTGGCCGACCGGCCGACGATCTCCGACAACATCGTTCAAGGGTCGCTCGACGATTATGCCGCCGGTGAGGGGGAAGGCGTCGTGATGATCGGCGCCCGGATGGCCCAGAAGTTCGGGCTGACCGTGGGCGATGACATCACGCTGATCTCGCCGCGTGGCACCGTGACGGCGTTTGGCACCGTGCCGCGCATGCGGGCTTATCGTGTGGCGGCGCTGTTCAACGTCGGCATGTATGAATACGACAGTTCGTTCATCTACATGCCGCTGGCCGACGCGCAGACGTATTTCCTTCTGGAAGACGGCGTGACCCACCTGGAGGTCATCACCGCTCAACCCGACCGTCTGGCGGCGGTGCGTGACTCTGTTTTCAAAGCCCTTGGCCCCAACATCCAAGTGTCCGACTGGACGCGGACAAACGCTAGTTTCTTCAACGCGTTGCAAGTCGAACGGAACGTGATGTTCCTGATCCTGACGCTGATTATCCTGGTGGCGGCGTTCAATATCATCTCCGGCCTCATCATGCTGGTGAAGGATAAGGGGCGGGATATTGCCATCCTGCGCACCATGGGGGCCTCGCGCGGGTCGATCATGCGGATCTTCTTCCTGGCCGGAGCCAGCGTCGGGGTGATCGGCACCGGGTTCGGCGTTGCCTTGGGCCTTGCCTTCACGCAGAACATCGAGAGCATCCGCCAGGGCTTGCAAAGCCTGACCGGGACCGAGTTGTTCTCGGCTGAGATCTACTTCCTGTCCAAGATGCCTGCCGTGGTTGATCCCGACGAGGTGACGTGGGTCGTTCTGATGTCGCTCGGCCTGTCGCTTGCCGCCACGCTGTATCCGTCGTGGCGTGCCGCGCGGACCGACCCGGTGGAGGCCCTGCGCTATGAGTGATGCCCTTATCCTGCGCGGCTTGAAGCGCAGCTTCCGGCAGGGCGACGCCACGCTGGATGTGCTGGTCGGGGCCGACCTGACCATTCGCGCGGGCGAGATCGTCGCCCTGGTCGGGCCGTCGGGCGCGGGCAAGTCCACCCTGTTGCAGATCGCCGGGCTGCTGGAGCGGCCCGACGGCGGTGAAGTCATCATCGCCGGGAACGATTGCGCCCGCCTTTCCGACGACAAGCGCACGGCATTGCGGCGCGAGCATCTGGGGTTCGTCTATCAGTACCACCATTTGCTGCCCGAGTTTTCCGCACTGGAGAACGTCTGCCTGCCGCAGCTTATCCGGGGGAAATCGCGCCGCGAGGCCAAGGTGCGCGCTGAGGCATTGCTCTACAGCATGGGTTTGGGCAAGCGCGGCGACCACCGGCCGGGCCAGCTTTCCGGTGGCGAGCAGCAACGTGTGGCGATTGCCCGCGCCTTGGCCAACGCGCCGCGTTTGCTGCTGGCCGATGAGCCGACCGGAAACCTCGATCCGCACACCTCGGACGGGGTGTTCGTCGAGTTGCTGAGACTGGTCCGTGAGGAAGGGCTTGCGGCGTTGATCGCCACGCATAACCCCGAACTCGCCCGCCGCATGGACCGCACGGTCAGCCTG
>Ga0172382_10004001_pt1 | contig 22887 bp, 21 predicted proteins | sample Leawel138RmetaG_FD_122245 | JGI IMG/M metagenome (GOLD analysis project Ga0172382, IMG submission 122245) | Leachate microbial communities from a municipal landfill in Southern Ontario, Canada - Leachate well 138R metaG | ecosystem: Engineered > Solid waste > Landfill > Unclassified | place... | reverse complement strand
GGTTGAGCGTTGAGCGTTGATGGGGAGGTTGAGCGTTGAGCGTTGAGCGTTGAGCGTTGAGCGTTGAGCGTTGAGCGTTGAGCGTTGAGCGTTGAGCGTTGAGCGTTGAGCGTTGAGCGTTGGGCGTGGCGCATGACGGATGACAGATGACCTCGCTGGCGCTTCGTATGACCGCGCCGCTGCGCGGCGGCAATGACTGCGGCTGCGCCGCCATGATGGGGAGGTTGAGCGTTGATGGGGAGGTTGAGCGTTGAGCGCTTGGCGTGGTGGGCACGCTGGACGCTCAACGCTTGGCGCCAAACCTTCATCAGCCGCCGCAGGCGGCTTTCATACAAGGCCCGCAAGGGCCGGGATCATCGGTCATCAGCGGGAAATCGCGGCGGGGGCGCCATGGGGAGGTTGAGCGTTTGGCGTGGCGCATGACGGATGACGCATGACGGATGACCTCGCTGGCGCTTCGTATGACCGCGCCGCTGCGCGGCTTCAATGACTGCGGCTGCGCCGCCATGATGGGGAGGTTGAGCGTTTGAAGAGGTTGAGCGTTGAGCGTGGTGGGCACACGCTGGACGCTCAACGCTTGGCGCCAAACCTTCATCAGCCGCCTGCGCCGGGCTCCGGTTCAAGCCACCGTCACAAGGCAAGCATGCGTCAGAACGTTCCCGGGTACGCACCGCCATCCAGCAGGATGTTCTGCCCGGTGAGGTACGCTGCCTGCTGGCTGCACATGAACGCGCAGACCGCGCCAAATTCTTCGGTCGTGCCAAAGCGCCGCGCCGGGATGTGGGCCTGCTGGCGTTCGCGCACGGCATCGGTGGAGTCGCCGCTGCGGTCTGCCTCGGTCTGCACCAGCTGCTTGATGCGGTCGGTATCAAAGCGCCCGGGCAGCAGGTTGTTGATGGTGACGCCCTCGGCGGCAATCTTCGGATTGCGCGCCAGGCCGGCAACAAAGCCGGTCAGGCCCGAGCGGGCACCGCCGGAGAGGCCCAGCACGTCTATGGGCGCCTTGACCGAGCTGGACGTGATGTTGACGATGCGGCCAAAGCCGCGCTCCAGCATGCCGTCGATGGTGGCCTGGATGAGCGCAATGCTGGAGTACATGTTGGCGTTGATGGCGTCCATCCACTCCTGCCAACCCCAGTCGCGGAAGTCGCCTGGAGGCGGCCCGCCGGCGTTGGTGACGACGATGTCAAAATCGGCGCGACGGGAGAAGATGGCCGCGCGCCCCTCCTCCGCGGTGATGTCGGCCGCGACGCCGATCACCTGCACGCTGGCCCCCACTTCGGCCTGCAGCGCGCCGGCGGAGGCATCGAGCACCTCCTTGCCGCGCGCCACCATGACCACGTTCACGCCCTCGCGCGCCAGCGCCTGCGCGCAGCCATGCCCCAGCCCCTTGCTGGCGCCACCCACCAGCGCCCACTTGCCGGCTATTCCCAGGTCCATGTTGCAATTCTCCGTGATTGATCCACCGAAGCGGGCCTGCCGCGACGTTGCCCTGTTTTTAGCACAACGCCGGTTGCGCCGGCAGCATCACGCGCCGCTGTCCGCCGGTGGCTGCACGGAATCGGCCGCTGCGTCGAGCCCGAAGCTGCCGGAGATGCGGTGGTGCAGCCGGCGCAGGAACCACCAGGTGCCCACGGCCACCACCGGGACCGCCACCGCCATGGCCGTGGCGCGCTGCACCGGCCAGCCCCACTGGCTGGCGCCCTCGGCCAGGTACCCGACCAGCCCCACCACGTAATACGTGATGGCCGCCACCGACAGTCCCTCAACCGTGGACTGCAGCTTGAGCTGCAGGCCCTGACGGCGGTTCAGGTTGGCCAGCAGGTCGCGGCTGCTGCGCTGCTGGTGCACCTCCACGCGCGTGCGCAGCAGGTCGCTGACGCGGGCAATGCGCGCCGACAGCGCAGCCTGGCGGCGGTCGGCCGAGCGGCAGGTGGCCATGGCCGGTGCCACGCGCCGCTCCAGGAAATCACCCAGCATCTGGAACCCGTTGACGCGTTCTTCCCCCAGGTCCTGCAGGCGCTGGCGCATCAGGTCGTGGTAGGCAGCGCTGGCCGAGAAGCGCGCGTGCGTCCTGGCGTACAGCGCCTCCAGCTGCGCCGCCAGCCGCGTCAGGCTGTCCAGCAGCTCGGGCTCGTCGGCCCGCTGCGCCTGGCCCAGCCGGTGCGTCAGGCCCGCCAGCTCGGCCTCGGCATCGGCCAGCCAGCGCACGACCTGGCGTGCGGCGGGCAGCCCCAGCAGCGCCGTCATGCGGTACGTTTCCATCTCCAGCACGCGCTGCACCAGCCGCCCCAGGCGTTGCGGCCGGACCGCTTCGCGCCCCGGGCCTCCGGTGAACAGCAGGAAGCGCGAGCAGCCGTCGGCGCGCAGGCGCATGTCGGTGTGCAGGTCGGCGCGCCCGCGCGATACGCGCGAGCCGGTCAGGCTGGCCGGGTCAAAAAGCCGTGCCAGCAGGACGTCGGCATCGACTTGCTCGCGTGGCAGCACCCACAGGTTGACGCCGGCCAGCACGGCGCCGGGAATATCGCGGGACCATGCTTGCGGCGCCCGCTGGCCGGCCACCGGCAGCTCCGCTCCGGCAGCCATGGCCAGTGCGGACATCTCGTCTGGCTGTAGCGGCTGGAAGAAGGTCCAGACGACAAACTCGGTATGCAGCTCCCAGCGCAGGCGGAACGTTCCCAAGTCGGCATGGTGGTAGACCGCCTGCGGATCCGGCTCGGGCAGGCCACGCCCGGCAAGCAGGTCCAGCAGATGCGCCCGACTGGCAGCGCGCTCGTCCGCGTTGATCCACATGACCCAGTGCGTGATCGCCAGCGGCGCCTGCAGCTCCTCGGGCGGGCGCGCATGCACCTCCTGGTGCAGCTCCAGGCGCAGTTCGGGTGAAATGGTCTGGCTGCACTGCGGCGGTGCAAGCATGGCAGGTACCCCCATCAGATTGGAAAAGATGCCCGGCAGCACCCAGGCGCATGACGGATGCCTTCGCGGGCGCTTTGATGAGGTTGAGCGTATTGCGTCCAGCGTCCGGCGTACGCTCAACGCTCAACGCTCAACGCTCAACGCTTGACGCCAAACCTTCATTGAGCCGCTTGCCAACCGGGTCAAAAAGGAGCCATTGTGACAAAAGCGCGTGGCCCGGCGCTATTCCAGCGGCGGCGTCACGGCAATGGCTTCCTGCAGCGTGGTCAGCCCCTCGGCCGCGCGCAGGGCACCGGCCAGGCGCAGCGGCCGCATGCCATCGGCCACCGCCTGGCGCCGCAGTTGCGAGCTGCTGGCGCTGTCGTGCACGAGCGCCCGGAATGCCTCGGTCACGGTCAGCAGCTCGTAAATGCCCATGCGCCCCCGGAACCCGGTCATGCGGCATTGCACGCAGCCGTCGGCGCGGTACGGATGGTACTGGCCCTTGCTGATCTTCCATGGGCGCACGGCCTCGACCAGCGCATCGGTGGTTGAGCTGTCATCCGGTGTCTTGCAGTGTGGGCACAGCGTGCGCACCAGGCGCTGCGCCAGCACGCCCAGCAGCGTGGCATTGAGCAGGTACGCCGGCACGCCCAGCTCCATCAGCCGGGTCAGCGCCAGCGGCGCATCGTTGGTGTGCAGCGTGCTGAAAACCAGGTGGCCGGTCAGCGCCGCCTGCACCGCCATCTGCGCGGTTTCCAGGTCGCGGATCTCGCCAATCATGATGATGTCCGGGTCCTGCCGCATCAGCGAGCGCACGCCCTCGGCAAAGCCCAGCCCCAACTGCGGCTGCACCTGCGTCTGGTTGAGCCGCGGGTCTATGTTTTCTATGGGGTCTTCTATGGTGCTGACGTTGACCTCTTCGGTGGCCACGCGCCGCAGCGTGGAATACAGCGTCGTGGTCTTGCCCGAGCCCGTGGGGCCGGTCACCAGGATGATGCCGTTGGGCCGCCCGACCAGGCCCTGCCAGCGCGTGGCGTCGTGCGGAGTGAAGCCCAGCTGCGCCAGGTCCTTGACCGCGTTGTCCGGGTCGAAGATGCGCATGACCAGCTTCTCGCCAAACGCGGTGGGCAGGGTGGACAGCCGCATCTCTATCTCCGCTCCGGCCGGGTTGCGCGTCTTGATGCGCCCGTCCTGCGGGCGACGGCGCTCGACCACGTCCATGCGGCCCAGCAGCTTGACGCGCGCCGTCATCGCGGCCATGACGCTGGCCGGCACCTGGTACACCGGGTGCAGGATGCCGTCTATGCGGAAGCGCACCACGCCCTGCTCGCGCCGCGGCTCCAGGTGGATGTCGCTGGCGTGCTGGTCAAAGGCATATTGCCACAGCCAGTCCACGAGCCGGATGATGCCCTGGTCGTTGGCATCCACGGCCGCGCCGCTGCGCCCCAGGTCCACCAGCTGCTCAAAGCCGACGCCACCGGACGCGCCGCCGCTTTTCTCGGCTGCGCGGACAGACCTGGCCAGCGTGTAGAACTCGCCCGTGTAGCGCTTGATGTCGACCGGGTTGGCCATGACGCGGCGCACCTGGCGCCGCGCCTGGCGCTGCACCTCGGCCACCCAGTCCTGGACAAAGGGCTCGCTGGTGGCCACCACGAGCTCGGTCGGCGTCACCTGCACCGGCAGCACCTTGTGGCGCTCGGCGTACGACGCGCTCATGCTGTCGGCCACCTTGCCGGCATCGACCTTGAGCGGATCGATGCGCAGGTAGTCCAGCCCGGCGCGGCGCGCGACGAACTGCACCAGCGCTTCTATGTCCAGCACGCCGCTGCCGTCGGCCTGCAGCATGCCTATGGCGGCAAGCCGCTGCAGCGCAGGCTGCCGGCTCTCGGCCTGCGAGCAGCGGTCCACCGCGCTTTGCGCCTCCTGCGGCGTGACGACGCCGTCCTCCAGCAGCCACTGCACCAGCGCCTGCCAGGACAGCGGGCCGCGGTGCGGCGCCAGCGGCAAGGTGCTGGATTCAGCAGGAGCAGGCTGCGCGGATCGGGTCTTCATTTTTCCACCGGCTTGAACATGCGCATCCACTTGCGCGCCGGCAGGTCATAGGCAGCCTGCACTTCGCGCGCCTGCTCCAGCAGGGTTCGCCGCGCCACGCGTCGCGGCCTGCGCTGCGCCAGCACCACCGCATTGCCTTCGCGCGTGGGCCGGAAGACCCAGACCGCACGGCGGCCAAAAACGGTGCAGATGTCGTCCAGCGTGGCCTGGTAGTCTGACCGGCGGCCAAACAGGTTGACCGTAATGCAGCCGTCGTCGGTCAGCGTGTCCCTGCAGGCAGCATAGAAATCGGTGCCGCCAAACACGGGAGCCGATGCGTCGTCGTCGTAGATGTCCACCGCCAGCGCGTCGACGCGGCCGCGCCAGCGCGGCTGCACGATCTGCGCGCCGGCGTCGTCCACGATCACCTGCAAGCGCTCGTCGTCCGGCGGCAGGTAGAACCAGTCGCGGCAGACCTGCACCACCCGCGGGTTGATCTCGATTGCGGTGCATCGCATGTTGAGGCGCCGGTAGCAGTACTTGGTGATGGCCGCAGCGCCCAGTCCCAGCTGCATGGCGTGGCGCCCGGCCACCGTCCCCGTGGGCACGAACAACAGCCACGCCATCATGCGCTGCACGTACTCCAGCTCGATGTCATAGGGCGCGTCCATGCGCATGGCGCCCTGGATCCACGGCGTGCCCAGATGCAGGTAGCGCACGCCGTCCAGCTCGGACAGGTTGACTTCAAGTTGCGATGAACTCACGGTGGCGTCATTATGGCTGCTGGCCGCCGGTCGCACGGCCGGCACCGCTACGCAGCCGCCGCGGCGGCCAGCCGCTGTGCCGCCTGCGCCGCCTGCTGCTGCTCGCGCGCCTCGACCATGACGCGCAACAGCGGCTCGGTGCCGCTGGGCCGGATGAGCACGCGGCCATCGCTGCCCAGCGCGTCTTCCGTCGCCTCGCGCTCGCGCTGCAGCGCGGCGTTGTGCTGCCAGTTGCTGCCCGGCTGCAGCGGCACGTTGATCATGACCTGCGGGAACAGCGACAGTCCGTCCAGCAACTCCGGCAGCGACCGGCCCGACAGGACGCAGGCCTGCAGCACCTGCAGCGCGGAAATCAGGCCGTCCCCCGTCGTGTGCTGGTCCAGCACCAGCAGGTGCCCCGAGCCCTCGCCGCCCAGGATCCAGCCGTGGCTTTGCAGCGCTTCCAGCACGTAGCGGTCTCCGACCCGGGCCCGGACAAACTCAAACCCCTGCTGCTGCAGCGCCTGCTCCACCGCCAGGTTGGTCATGAGCGTACCCACGACGCCGCGCAGCTCGGCCGAGTCGGCCGCGGCGCCGTCCCGCAGCCGACGGTCCAGCGCCAGCAGGTAGAGCAGCTCGTCGCCGTTGTACAGGCGGCCGCTGCCATCGACCATCTGCAGGCGGTCGGCGTCGCCGTCGAGCGCCACGCCATAATCGGCGCCATGCTCGGCCACGGCCGCCTGCAGCGCCTCGGGATGCGTTGCCCCCACGCCGTGGTTGATGTTCAGACCGTCCGGCGCGCAGCCTATGGCAACCACGTCGGCACCCAGCTCGTGAAAGACCTTGGGCGCGATCTGATAGGCTGCGCCGTGCGCGGCGTCGACCACGATCTTCAGCCCGCGCAGGTCGCGGCGGTGGTCAAAGGTGCTCTTGCAGAACTCGATGTAGCGGCCGGCGGCGTCGTCCAGCCGGCGCGCCCGGCCCAGCAGTTCGGACGCCATCCACTCAAAATCCTCGGCCAGCGCCAGCTCGACCTCGCGCTCCCAGGCGTCGGGCAGCTTGGTGCCGGCGGCGCTGAAAAACTTGACGCCGTTGTCCGCGTGCGGGTTGTGGCTGGCGCTGATGACCACGCCCAGGTCGGCGCGCAAGGCCCGCGTCAGGTAAGCCACGGCAGGCGTCGGCACCGGCCCCAGCAACACCACGCTCGCGCCTGCCGAGTTCAGGCCCGACTCCAGCGCGCTCTCCAGCATGTAGCCGGAAATGCGCGTGTCCTTGCCGATGAGCACCACCGGGTCCGCTTCATGCTGGCGCAGCACGCGCGCCACGGCGTGTCCCAGGCGCAGCATGAACTCGGGCGTGATGGGCGGCTGGCCCACGGTACCGCGGATGCCGTCCGTGCCAAAATAGCGACGTTCCATGTCAGTTTTCTCCCAGGGTATGCGCGGTTCGTGGACGCAGCAGCGCCGCAACCGGCCGGCCCGGCCTCGCCCTCCCGGTCACTGCCGTGCCGTGCGCGCCTGCGCCGGCATGGGGCCGGGGTGGCTGGAGCGCCAGGGGTTGATGTCCAGCCCGCCACGGCGCGTGTAGCGCGCGTAGACGGCCAGCTGGCTGGGCCGGCAGCGCTGCTGTATCTCGACAAACATGCGTTCAACGCAATTCTCGTGGAATTCGGCAAACTCGCGGAAACTGACGATGTAGCGCAGCAGCCCGGCCTGGTCGATCTGCGGGCCGCTGTAGCTGATCTGCACGCTGCCCCAGTCCGGCTGGCCCGTTACCGGGCAATTGCTCTTGAGCAGCTGGCTGGCAAGTACCTCGGTCACCGGCTTTTCATCAAATGCCGCACGCAGCAGCTCGGGCGCGGGCGCATCGCAGGGCGGGCAGTCCAGGTCCAGCCGGTCCAGGCTGACCCCGGCCAGCTCGGCCACGGGCTCGCGCGCAAACGCATCCGGCAGCACCAGCCGCACGACCACGCCGCTGCCCACCGTGGCGCCGCGCCAGGCCGCGGCGGCCAGGTCGGCGGCCATGCGCTCCTGCACGTCTGCTGCGCTGGCAAACGCGGTCCCGCTGAAGCTGTTCAGGTACAGCTTCAGCGACTTGCTCTCGATCAGGTGCGTACTCTGGCACGGCACCATGATGTGCGCCAGCGCGACCTGCGGCTTGCCCCGCCGGTTCAGCCAGGACAGCTCGTACGCGGTCCACAGGTCCGCGCCCAGGAAGCCCGGTTGCGCGGCCAGCCCCAGGCGCTCGCGCATGGGCGCGCGCGGCAGCGCGTCGAGCAGCGTGGGATCGTAGCGGTTCACGTGCGGTGTGACCCGGCCCAGCATCCGCACTGGCGGCCCGTTGCCGCTGGCGTTCATGGCGCGCTCCCCCCGCTGCGCTCAAAATGCTGCAGGAGCAGCGGCGCCAGCACCGGCACCAGCGCCGGCGGCAGGTCATGGCCCATGCCGTCCACCACTTCCAGCCGCGCGCCGGGAATGCGCTGCGCCGTGTCCACGCCGCAGGCCAGCGGCAGCAACGGGTCGTCGCGGCCATGGACGACCAGCGTGGGAACGCGCAGGCGGGCCAGCTCGTGCGCACGCTCCGTATCGGCGGCAACCGCAAGCATCTGCCGCCTGGTGCCCTGCGGATGCCAGGCGCGCGCCAGCGCGGACGCCGCGTCCTGCCGCAGTTGCGCGTCCGGCCGTGGAAAGTCCGGACCGGCCAGCAGTTGCAGCAGGCGCACGTAATGCGCCACGGCCGCGTCGCCGGCATGCGCCGGCGGCCGCGCCATCATGACGCGCATCACGCGGCGCGTCGGCCCGGGCAGCCCGCGGGCGCCGCTGCTGCTCATGAGGCTGGTCAGGCTGCGCACCCGCTCCGGAGCGGCCAGCGCCAGGCGCTGCGCAATCATGCCGCCCATGCTGGCGCCGACCACGTGCGCCTGCGCCACGTCCAGCGCATCGAGCAGCGCGCGGACGTCACCGGCCATGTCCGCCAGCGTATACGGCGGCCGCAGCGGCAGCCCCACCTGCAGCCGCAGCCAGGAGGAAAAAAGCCCGGGGCTGCGCACGCCGTCAAAATACTGAGACAGCCCGGCGTCGCGGTTGTCGTGGCGGATCACGCGGTAGCCGGCGTCGGCCAGCGCGGCAACCAGCTCATCCGGCCAGGCGGTCAGCTGCATGCCCAGCCCCATGATGAGCAGCACGGCCGGACCGCTGCCGCCCGTGTCCTCGACCTCCAGGGCCACCGTTCCCGCCTTGATTTTCATGGGCTGCTGACTTTCAGGTCCGCTTTCAGCCAAAGCGGTGCTCGCGCAGCCACTTGGTCGCGATCCACTTCTCGCCGGCCAGCACGGGCAGTCCGGCATGCAGCGTGCGCGTGCTCGGGTGCGGCCGGCAATAGCTGAAGAAAACCGCATGGCCGCGCCGGGGCATCACGTCCAGGCCCACGTCCGGGAACTGCGTTGCACCGCCCTGCTCCGGCTCGTTCAGGTAAACCAGCAGCGTGCCCACGCGCTGGCCGCCATGCGCCAGCAATTCCGGCGTGGTCAGATCGTCGGGCTCGAAGTAGTCGTGGTGCGCCTTGTACTCGGCACCGGGCTTGTAGCACAGGACCTGCAGGTTCTCCCCGTTTTCTGCCGGCCAGTCCAGCAGGCGTGCAAAGCGCTGCTCCAGGCGCCGGATCAGCCCGGTTTCATCGCGCTCGAAAAACATGCCCAGGCTGGTGCGGTCCGGACTTTCCTCGTAATCTGCGGTCTCGGTTGCCACGGTCAGCGACGGCTCGAGCCGGGGCCGGGCCGCCGCAATGAGCGCATCGCACTCCAGCTCGGACAGCAACTCGCCAAAAACCACCACGCGCGGCAGCTGGAGCGTGGCCAGCACCGGAACCTGCCGGTCACCCGCGTCCACGCCAAGCGGGACGCCTGCCACGATGGGCTCGGGCACCGCCACGGCCGGCGGCAGCCCCAGCTGCTGGTCCCGGCGGGCCAGGTGCTGCTTGAGCGTGGACTCGATGGCAACAACGGCCACCTCCTTGTTCCAGCCCGACTCCTCCATGGCGTGCAGGATGCCTGCCGGGTCGTGCCCGGTCGCGACCTGGTTGATGATCCAGGCGCGCAATTCCTGCGTGATCTGCTGCACCTTGGGTTCTCCTGCCAAGCGGCCCGGCTGCCGCTAGGGAGCCCGGCGACGGAACACGAGACGCCGCGCATCGGACGCGGCGGGTGCAAAGGCGTAGCCATCGCTGTCAAAACGCTGCAGCGCCTCCGGCACCGACACGGCATGCTGCGCCGCCCAGCGCGCCAACATGCCACGCGCGCGCTTGGCGTAGAAGCTGATGACCTTGTACTGTCCCCCCTTGTAATCCTGGAATACGCAGTCCACCACGCGCGCCTTCAGCGCCTGCGGGTCCACCGACTTGAAGTACTCCTGCGACGCCAGGTTGACGACCACCGGATCGGCCGACCCGGCCAGCCGCTGGTTCAGATGCTCGGCAATCTGCCTGCCCCAGTACCCGTACAGGTTGCTGGCATCGCCCACGGGCAGCCGCGTGCCCATCTCCAGGCGATGCGGCTGGATGGCGTCCAGCGGACGCAGCACGCCGTACAGACCGCTGAGGATGCACACGTGCTGCTGCAGCCAGTCCAGCTCGTCGCTGGCAAGCGATGCGGCGTCCAGGCCGCGGTAGACGTCGCCGGCAAACGCCAGCGCCGCCTGCCGCACGTGGGCCGCATCCGGTGCTTCCTGCCACGCCTGGTAGCGCGCCACGTTCAGCCCCGCCAGCTTGTCGCTCAGCTTCATCAGCGACGCCAGCTGAGCCGGCGTCTGCTCGCGCAGCACCGTCACCAGCTCGGCAGCCTGCGCCAGGAACGCCGGCTGCGACAGGGATACGTCAGCCGCCACCGGGGATTCATAGTCCAGCGCCTTGGCCGGGGAAAGCAGGTAAAGCATGGATGGATCGTGGTTCAGGCAGCGGCGCGCCGGCTGCGGTCATGTGGCGGCCAGCCGCGGCGGCTGGCCGGGGGACGTTCGCACGCCTGCAGCCGTTCCAGCGCGCAAGCGCCTGCGGCACGAAGAGGTTGAGCCAATCGCGCCCGGCGTTTGGCGCCTCGTTCGCCCAACGCCCAACGCCAAATCGTCATGAGCCGCCGCAGGCGGCCTTCATCAACGGCCCGCAAGGGCCAAGGTCATCTGTCATCCGGTGAGCTCACGATGCGTGCCGATCCGGTCACTCGATGAGCGTCGCCTCGGTCTTGTCCTGGACCTCGTCAAAGGTCACGCCCGGCGCCAGCTCGGCCACCTTGAGCCCCTCGTCGGTGACCTTGAAAACCCCCAGGTCGGTGATGATCATGTCCACCACGCCGGCACCGGTGAGCGGCAGCGTGCATTCCTTCAGGATCTTCCTGTCCTCGGTCCCGTCCTTTTTCTTGACGGTGTGCTCCATCAGGATGATGACCTTGGGCACGCCGGCCACCAGGTCCATGGCGCCGCCCATGCCCTTGACCATCTTGCCCGGGATCATCCAGTTGGCCAGGTCGCCCCTCTCGCTGACCTGCATGGCGCCCAGGATGGACAGGTTCATCTTGCCGCCACGGATCATGGCAAAGCTGTCGTGGCTGCCAAAGATGGACGAGCCCGGCAGCGTGGTCACGGTCTGCTTGCCAGCGTTGATGAGGTCGGCGTTGACTTCTTCCTCGGTCGGGAACGGGCCTATGCCCAGCAGCCCGTTCTCGCTTTGCAGCCAGACTTCCTTGTCGCCCAGGTAATTGGCAACCTGCGTTGGCAGGCCGATGCCCAGGTTGACGTAGAAACCGTCTTCCAGCTCTTGGGCGGCGCGCGCCGCCATCTGTTCTCTGCTCCAGGCCATGTCTATGCTCCTTGCTTGCCGCGCACCGTGCGTTGCTCGATGCGCTTTTCCGGGTGCTCGTTGAGCACGATGCGGTGTACGTAGATCCCCGGCAGGTGAACGTCGTCGGGCTCCATCTCGCCGCGCTCGACGATCTTCTCCACCTCGACGATGCAGATCTTGCCCGCCGTTGCCGCCGCCGGGTTGAAGTTGCGCGCGGTCAGGTTGAAGCGGAGGTTTCCGGAGGTGTCTGCCACGTCGGCCTTGACCAGCGCCAGGTCGGGCACCAGCGAGCGCTCCATGAGGTAGGTCTGGCCGTCAAAGTCGCGGGTTTCCTTGCCCTCGGCCACCAGCGTGCCCACGCCCGTCTTGGTAAAGAACGCCGGAATGCCGGCACCGCCGGCGCGCAACTTCTCGGCCAGCGTGCCCTGCGGCGTGAACTCCAGCTCCAGTTCGCCGGCCAGGTACTGGCGCGCGAACTCCTTGTTCTCGCCCACATAGCTGGCAATCATCTTCTTGATCTGGCGCGTGGCCAGCAGCTTGCCCAGGCCAAAGTCATCCACGCCCGCGTTGTTGGAAACGCAGGTCAGGTTCTTGACGCCACTGTCAGCGAGCGCCTGGATCAGCGCCTCCGGAATGCCGCACAGGCCAAAGCCGCCCACGGCAATCATCTGGCCATCCTTGACAACGCCCTTGAGCGCCTCGGCTGCCGAGGAATAAATTTTATTCACGATCTCTCCTGGTCATGATCGGCTTGCAAAGTCGGGATCTTCGTCTTCGGCCTGTGCGTCCCAGCGCGCATGCCCATGCCTGCAGCACCTGCTGCCGTCCGCTGCCGAAGGCGTGCCACGCACCCTTCAGCCCCGATCTTACAACGCATGAACCAACCCGGGTAGTGCTCAGGGACACGGCGCCAGCGGCTCCGCCTGCAAGCCGCTTCGCGGATGCGGGTGCCGCAGCTTGAGGCCGATCTCGGCGCGCAGGCGGCGGTTGTCCAGGCGCCGGGACTGCGCAAGGAACGAGAGCCGGGCCGCCGACATGTGCGCCGCCGCCTCGCTGCGCAAGACGCGGGGCGGCCGGGGCAGCGCGTACAGGTCGGCGGCCTCATCCATGTATTGGCCAAAGGTGAGCTCGCTGTCGTCGCAGACGTTGTACACGCGCTGGGGCGCGGCGCGCCACAGCGCCAGCGCCAGCGCGCGCGCCAGGTCGTCCGCATGGATGTGGTTGACGTAGCCGTCGTCGCCGGCCGCCAGCACCGGCGCGCCGGCCAGCAGGCTCTTCCTTGGCGTCCCGCCCGGGCGGTCGGGCGCGTAGATTCCCGCCACCCGAAAGACGCTGACGCAAATCCCCACGCCCCGCCCGCCCTTGCGCAGCCGGCGCTCGGCCAGCTGGCGCACGCGGGCGCGCGCGGTCTGCGGCTGCGGCACGCGGGTCTCGTCCGTGCGGGCGCCGCCGGTGTCGCCGTACACCCCGCTGGTCGACACGTACACCAGCACCTGCGGCGGCGTGCGCCGCGCCAGCGCCTGCAGCAGCGCGCGGCTGCGGACATCTGCGGCATCGCCGCTGCGCGGTGGCGCCAGGTACAGGACATGCGACGCCAGCCCGGCCACGCGCATCAGGCTGACCGGCTCGTCCAGGTCGGCCGCAACCGGCACCACGCCGGTCGCGCGCAGGCGCGCAGCACTGGCCCCGGAACGCGCCAGCGCCAGCACCCGCCAGCGCGGCAGCAGCAGCCGCGCCACGCGCAGCCCCACGTCCCCGCAACCGGCGATCAGCAGGCGCGGACGCCGCATGTGTGACGGCAGGACGGTCATGGGAATGGGCTTGCGGGCAAAATCGGGGCGAGCCAGCGCCTGTCGGCAGACAGGCAGGGGCGAGATTCTCAACCCGGCAAGGATAACCAACACCCATGAGTTACACCATCACGGTCCTGCCCAGCGAACGTGCGTTTGAGCAGGAGCAGGACGAGCGCATCCTCAACGCCGCCATCCGCCAGGGCGTGGGCCTGCCGTACAGCTGCCGCGACGGCACCTGCGGCACCTGCAAGTGCAAGAAGATTTCCGGCACCGTGGTCATGGGCCCGCACCAGCAAAAGGCGCTGAGCGACGAGGAAGAAGCCGCCGGCTACATCCTCACCTGCTGCGGCACCGCCACCAGCGACGTGGTGCTGGAGTCGCGCCAGGTCACCAGCGAAGACGCCTTCCCCATCCAGAAGATGCCGGCGCGCGTTGCGGCGCTGGCACCGCTGACGCACGACGTCCTGCACGTGCGCCTGCAGCTTCCGGCCAACACCAACCTGCAGTACCACCCCGGCCAGTACGTGGAAATCATCCTGCGCGACGGCGCCCGCCGCGACTACAGCATGGCCACGGCGCCGCACATGATGCGCGACGGCGGCGTGCCCATGATCGACCTGCACATCCGCCACACGCCCGGCGGCAAGTTCACCGACCACGTGTTCCAGGCCATGAAGGAAAAGGAAATCCTGCGGCTGGGAGGTCCCTACGGCAGCGCATACTTGCGCGAGGACAGCAGCGCGCCCATCATCCTGCTCGCCTCGGGCACGGGTTTTGCGCCCATCAAGACCATGATCGAGCACCTGCACTTCACGAACAGCGCGCGCGACGCGGTTCTGTACTGGGGCGGCCGCCGGCCGCGGGACCTGTACATGGAAGACTGGATCCATGAGCACGTCGCGCAGATGCCCAACCTGCGCTACGTGCCCGTGGTCTCCAACGCGCTGCCCGAGGACAACTGGACCGGCCGCACGGGTTTTGTGCACCTGGCCGTGCTCGAGGACCATCCGGACCTGTCCGGATACCAGGTCTACGCCTGCGGCACGCCGGCCATGGTCGATGCCGCGCGCGACGACTTTGCACTGGCCGGGCTGCCCGACTACGAGTTCTACGCCGACCCGTTCACCACCGAAGCCGACAAGGCCAAGCCATGACCTGATTGAAAACGCTGCCCAGCAACACCGCGCGCATGGCGGATGACCTCGCTGGCGCCTTGATGATGAGGTTGCGCGTATTGCGTCCAGCGTCCAGCGTATGCCTGCCACGCTCAACGCTCAACGCCTGACGCTCAACCTTCATGCATGGGCCGAGATCATCTGTCATCCGGAGCGGGGAATCGCGGCGGGGGCGCCGCTCCACACAGGGCGTCATCCGTGGTTTGCGCCGCAGGAGGCCAGCCCCCTGGCCGATGGGGGTGGTTGATGCGCGCTGGACGTTGAGCGTGACGCTTGACGGACGACCTCGCTGACGCCTTGATGATGAGGTTGAGCGTATTGCGTCCAGCGTCCAGCGTATGCCTGCCACGCCCAACGCCCGACGCCTGACGCCCAACCTTCATGCATGGGCCGAGATCATCCGTCATCCGGTAAGCTGACAACGCGTGCCAATCAGGCGCCATGAACGGCACCGGCCGGGTGGCCCCGGGCGCCCCGGGCGGACGGATCCTCGGTTAAACTGCCCCGGCGTCGTGCAATCCGGGCGCCGGCACGACCCCACGGAAACGGGCGTCCAGCCTCTCATGCCGCAGCACCCTCCCCTGCACCATCACGACGCCGAAGGCGGGCACAGTCACGCGCACGGCGTCACCGACCAGCGCCGCCTGGCCTGGGCCTTTGGCATCATCACCGCGTTCATGCTGCTGGAGGTGGCCGGCGGCCTGCTCTCGGGCTCGCTGGCGCTGCTGGCCGACGCCGGGCACATGGCCAGCGACGCCGCCGCGCTGGCGTTCAGCTGGATGGCCATACACATCGGCAAGCGCGCCGCCACCGGCAAGCACTCGTACGGCTTCCGCCGCGTCGAGGTGCTGGCCGCGTTTGTCAACGGACTGGTGCTTTTTTTCATCGCCATCTGGATCGTCGTCGAGGCCGCGCACCGGCTGCGCAACCCGGCGCCGGTGCTGGGCGGGCCCATGCTGCTGGTGGCGCTGGCCGGCCTACTGGCCAACGTGGCGGCGTTTGCCATCCTGGTGCGCGGCAGCCAGGACAACCTCAACCTGCGCAGCGCGCTGCTGCACGTGGTCGGCGACCTGCTGGGCTCGCTCGCCGCCATAGGCGCGGCGCTGGTCATCCTGTGGACCGGCTGGATGCCCATCGACCCCATCCTGTCGGTCGTGGTTGCACTCATCATCCTGCGCAGCGCCTGGCAGGTCGTGCGCGCGGCCGGGCACATCCTGCTCGAGGGCGCCCCCGCAGGGATCAACGTGCACGACCTCAAGGCCGACCTGGAGCAGCACGTTCCCGCGCTGGACGACGCGCACCACATCCACGTCTGGTCGATCACGGCCGAGAAGCACCTGGTCACGCTGCACGCAACGCCCGCCGCCGGCGCCACCGCAACGGAAGTCATCACCGGGATCCGGGCCCGCCTGGCCGAGCGCTTTGGCGTCGATCATGTGACGGTCCAGGTCGAAGACAGCCACTGCCACGATCATCTGGACCCGGCCGACGCCAGCACGGCCGTCCAGCAACCCGACCCATCCGGCCTGCCCACGCAGCACTGCCACCGATGACCAATCCGCTCCTGCGCGTGCCCCTGCCCGTGGCCGGCCTGCTGGCGCTGGCCGTGGCCATGGGCATAGGCCGCTTTGCGTTCACGCCCATCCTGCCGCTCATGCAGGCCGACGCCGGCCTCACGCTGGCGCAGGGCGGCTGGCTGGCCAGCGCCAACTACCTGGGCTACCTGGTCGGCGCGCTCACCATCACCCGCATCAGCTGGAGCGCCGAGACGCTGCTGCGCGCCGGGCTGTGGCTGGTGGTCATCACCACCACCGCCATGGGCGTGGACAGCAGCTGGTCGGGCTGGCTGATCTGGCGCTTCCTGGCGGGACTGGCCAGCGGCTGGGTCATGGTCAGCACGGCCGCGCTGTGCATTGCCCGGCTCACCGCTGCCGGCAAGGGGCGGCAAAGCGGCATCGTCTTTTCCGGCGTGGGCTGCGGCATCATGTTTGCCGGCCTCGCGTGCATGGCGCTGGCGCTGCTGCAGCAAAGCTCGGCGCGCATCTGGCTGTGGATGGGCGCAGCGGCACTGGCGGGGCTGCTGGGCGCGTCCATGATGTGGCGGCTGCCGCCCGCACCCACTGCGGACAACCCGGCAGCAGCGCCTGCCACCGCCGCGCAGGCCGGCGCCGGCCTGCGCGCGCCGGGGCTGCACTGGGGCCTGATCATCTGCTACGGCTTCTTTGGCTTTGGCTACATCCTGCCGGCCACCTTCCTGCCCGCGCAGGCGCGGCTGCTCATTGCCGATCCGCTCGTCTTTGGCCTGACCTGGCCCGTGTTCGGCCTGGCTGCTGCGGTGTCCACGCTGATTTCATCCCGGCTCGGGCAGCGGTTCACGCAACTGCAGATCTGGGCCGGCGCGCAGGTGGTCATGGGCGTGGGCGTGTTCCTGCCCGTGGTCTGGCACGGCCTGCCTGCACTCATCATTGCCGCCATCTGCGTGGGCGGCACCGTGCTGGTCATCACCGCCGCCGGCCTGCAGGAAGCGCAGATCGTCGTGGGCCCGGCCACGGCGCGCAAGCAGATGGCGGCCATGACCGCGTCGTTTGCGCTGGGGCAGCTGGTCGGGCCGCTGCTCTTCAGCTCAATCAACAGCCTGTTTGGCGCGTCGCTGGAATTTGCGCTGCTGCTGGGCGCGCTGCTGCTGGCCATCGGCATCGTCCCCCTGCTGCGGCTGCGCCGCACGCTGGAGCCAGCCTGAGCAACAGCAACGGCAACTGGACGGCCCGACCCGGGCCGCGTAAACTGCCCGCAACATACTGAAGGGGCCACGACCATGACCGATTCCTTGCATTCCACCTTCTCGCGCAGGCAGGCGGCGCTGTTGCTGGCCACGGGCCTGGGCGGGCTGGCGCTGGCCGGCTGCACCACCACCGCGCCTGGAACCGAGCGTTCCAGCTCGGCCGGCGAGGTGCGCACCAAGGCGCAGATAGACGCGGCCGTTCCCGAGACGCTGCGCCGCCTGTACCAGGTGGCGCCCGGCTCGCAGCAGATGGCGTCCCGCGCCGCCGGCGTGCTCGTGTTCCCCGACGTCGTCAGCGGTGGAATCATCATCGGCGCCCAGCACGGCCGCGGCGCGCTGCAGCAGCGTGGCCGCACCACCGGCTACTACAGCCTCAGCGGCGGCTCGGTGGGCCTGCAGGCCGGCCTGCAGTCGCGCGCCATCATCTACGTCTTCAACAGCAGTGCGGCGCTGCAGGAATTCCGCGATAGCGACGGCTGGGGCGGCGGCATGGGCGCCACCGTGGCGGCCGGCAACGTCGGCGCCACGGGCATGGTGGACTCGGAAACGTCAGAAAAGCCGGTGGTCAGCTTTGTCATCACCAACGCCGGCCTGGAAGGCGGCGTCGCGCTGCGCGGCTTCAAGATCAGCCCGCTCACGTTCTGACGCCGGCGCCGGCACTCAGCCGCCGCCCGCCTCGCGGTTGCGCTGGCGCAGCTCGGCCAGCTTCTCGCCTATCCTGATCTCCAGCCCGCGCGGCACCGGCTGGTAGAACCCGGGCTCGTCCATGCCGTCGGGCAGGTAGCGCTCGCCGGCGGCAAAGCCATCGGCCTCGTCGTGCGCGTAGCGGTAGTTCTTGCCGTAGTCCAGCTCCTTCATGAGCTGCGTTGGCGCGTTGCGCAGGTGCATGGGAACGGGCCGGCTCGTGTCGTTCTTCACCCACTTGCGCGCCGCCTTGTACGCCGTGTACACGGCGTTGCTCTTGGCCGCCACCGCCAGGTAGATCACGCACTCGGCCAGCGCCAGCTCGCCCTCGGGGCTGCCCAGCCGCTCATAAACGGCGGCGGCGTCCAGCGCCAGCCGCAGCGCGCGCGGGTCGGCCAGGCCTATGTCCTCGCTCGCCATGCGGATCAGCCGCCGCGCAACGTAGCGCGGATCCACGCCACCGTCAAGCATGCGCACCAGCCAGTACAGCGCCGCGTCCGGGTCGCTGCCGCGCACCGACTTGTGCAACGCGCTGATCGTGTCGTAGAACTGCTCGCCACCCTTGTCGTAGCGCCGCAGTTGCTCGCCCAGCACCTGCAGCAGCCAGGCGTCATCCACCTTGTCGCGCTGCTCGGCAGCCGCCGTCACCGCCACCGTCTCCAGCGTGTTGAGCAGCCGCCGCGCATCGCCATCAGCGTACGCCACCAGCCGCTGCTCGGCATCGGCAGCCAGCTCCGGCACGGCATCGGCGGCGCGCGCCCGCGCCAGGATCTGGCGCAAGTCATCTTCGGACAGCGGCGCCAGCACATAAACCGTGGCCCGCGACAGCAGCGCCGAATTGACTTCAAAAGACGGGTTTTCCGTGGTGGCGCCAATAAAGGTAAACAGCCCCGACTCCACGTGCGGCAAGAATGCATCCTGCTGGCTCTTGTTGAAGCGGTGCACCTCATCGACAAAGACAATGGTTGCCTGCGGCATCAGCCCGCCCCGCGCCGCCTCGGCCCGCTGCACCGCCTCGCGGATGTCCTTCACCCCGCCCAGCACCGCGCTGATGGCAATGAACTGCGCGTCAAACGAATCGGCCATCAGCCGCGCCAGAGTCGTCTTGCCCGTCCCCGGCGGCCCCCACAGGATGCAAGAATGCGGCCGCCCCGACTCAAACGCCACGCGCAGCGGTTTGCCCGGCCCCAGCACCTGCTGCTGCCCCACCACCTCGTCCAGCGAACTGGGGCGCAGGCGCTCGGCAAGCGGTTGGTGCGGAGATGATTTTGCGGCTGTGCTCATGCAGGTTCTGTGGGGTGACAACCCGGGGTCTATTGTCACGGGCAAAGCACCACGGACACAAACCTCTGTAGACGCTCTATTACATGCAACGTGTCATCATTGTTGACGCAAAGCGATGGAGAGAAGCCTGCGCATCACGGTAACCATAGACGACACCCTCTACGACCAGGCCATGCAACTGGCAAACCCCGGCATGGACAGGAGCGAGCTGTTTCGCGAGGCCATTCGCACCTTCATCCGAGTGCAGGCCGGAAAGCGATTGGCGGCTCTTGGCGGAACGGCCCCAAAAATGTCCCACGTCCCACGGCTTCGGACTGTGAGCACTGTCCAATGACAGTATCCGTGCTGGTTGATACCTCGGTGTAGATAGCCCATTTCCGCCACGCCAATACCCAACTCGCCTACTTGTTCGCACACGACCGCGTGCGCATGCATGACTTCGTCCTGCTCGAAATCGCTTGCGGCACGCCGCCCGCGTCAAGGGCCCGTATACTGGCCACTCTGTCCTTGCTGCGCATGGCACCCCAAGCCAGCACACGGGAATTGCTCGACTTCATATCTCGTCAAAAACTCCACAACCGGGGTTACGGCATGGTGGACATCAGCCTGCTCGCATCCACCCGCCTGGCATCAGACGCCCGACTTTGGACACTGGACAAGCCCTTGCACGCACTGGCCCGGCAAACGGGACTGGCATGGGAGCACGAGCAAAATCTGATCTGACCAGAGGGGTGGGCAGCGAAGCCGTGCTCACCATGCACGCTCACAAGGCGTCCAACGGACTCAGCACGCCGCGCCCGCCCTTGTTCAGCACGTGTGTGTAGATCATGGTCGTGCTCACGTCCTTGTGGCCAAGGAGTTCCTGCACCGTGCGAATGTCATACCCGGCCTGCAGCAAATGCGTGGCAAATGAATGCCGCAACACATGGGGCGACACCGGCTTGTCGATACCGGTCAGGCGAGCCGCATGCCGCACCCCACGCTGCACCGATTCCGGGTACAGATGGTGCCGCCGCTCGATTTGCCGACCCGTGACCGCATCCGGCCTCGGGTCCAGCGCCCTGCGCCGGGATGGAAACACCCACTGCCAAGCCCACGCCTTGTCAGCGTTCCGGTATTTCATCGCCAGCGCATAAGGCAAATAAACGCGTCCGAACCCGGCAGCCAGATCCTCCTCGTGCAAAGCACGCGCACGCTCCAGTTGCCGCTTCAGCGGCAGGACCAGATTTTCCGGCAACACCGTAACGCGGTCCTTGCCGCCTTTACCCGCGCGGACCATCACCTCGCGCCGGGTGAACTCCACATCCTTCACGCGCAGTCGCAGCCCTTCCATCAGCCTCAGGCCGGTACCGTAAAGCAGCTCGGCAACCAGTCTCGCACTACCGTCCATGTGCTGCAACAAATCACGCACCTCGGTCGGCGTGAGCACCACCGGCAACCGTGTTCGCCGTTTTGCCTGGACCACCTCATCAAGCCACTCCAGCTCCACGCCGAGAACCTGCTTGTACAAATAAAGTACCGCAGACTTCGCCTGGTTTTGCGTCGATGGCGAGACGTGCCGGTCCACCGCCAGATGCGTCAGAAACTGCTCCACTTGCTCCGCACCCATGTCCAAAGGATGTCTCTTGTGGTGATACAATATGTATCTACGCACCCACCCAACGTAAGCCTCTTCGGTTCTGTAGCTGTAGTGACGGGTGCGCAAATGGGCACGCATCTGGTCGAGAAGTTTGGGTTTGCGTGAACGTGGATCGGACGCACCGGCGGTCATGACAGCCTCCTCTCTATCCGCTATTTTTTAGGTCGCATAAAACTGCGGAAAACACGACATGTACTCGGGAAACACCTACATCACACCATCTTATCCGACTTTTTCATACCATTCAAGAGTCGTATAATTCTAGTTAGCCCACCACTATGGAGAAGCACATGAGAACCTTGCGTGAGATTGCCAGAGAAATTAGAGCTGACTGGCATGTAATCAACAATGGTGGCGCTAGAGAAGCACTTGAGTGCATGGAGAAAATGGGGAACATAACCGATCGCTTCGGTGCTGACCCCAATGGATATTCTGTCGTCGGCGCCTTTCTAGGCAACTCCATAGGTTGGCGTGGCGAAACCGCCCGACGCATCAAGAAGGAACTTCGAGCAATGTGCGGCCACCCGAGACCATAAGATCGCAATCATTTTACAGGATCAGGACAATGACCAAGAATGAACTGGCTGTAGCGCTGACAAAACTCCGAATGACTCATTTGGCTGAGTCACAAGGGCATTCAGCGGATGAAGCGAAAGCGATGGCGGAAGATGCAATTCGCCAAGGAGGAATCAGCGGTATGAAGGCGATGGCAACCCCGGAAGGTTCCATAGTTACCATCGTCGAGTCTCACCTCCAATACATTGCAAAGCGTTGCGTTGAGCTTGGCGGCGTAGACCATTTTGATCAGGCCAATGCTGAAGCATTGGCCGCAATTGAAGCTCATAGATCTCGTTTCGGTGCAAAAGGGTTAAACACCTACCCAAGAGATATTGATGATTACGTTTTTTATAGAATCAGCCTTGAGATTCGAGAACAGTTTGGCTGCGGCCCAGAGGAAATGGGGCTGGACAAGCAAACAACAAAAATGCTTACGCATACAGCAAAAGCAAACTTGGTAAAGATGATGCAAGGCAGCAACGGGCAAAGTGGCTCAAAGTCTTGCTTTGTTGCAACGGCTTGTTTTGGCTCGCCTGACGTAACCACGGTTATTACTTTGCGACGGTACAGAGAGTCCATTCTTAAAAAGACCACAATTGGCCGTCGTATGGTCTTCTGGTATTACAAACTCAGCCCTCCGATTGCGCGTTACCTTGATAAACATGATCGCGCCCGAAGAATTGTAGGCCGTAGTTTAGCAGTACTCGCCGAGAGGCTTGCGACCAAACATGGTTTGTAGGGCTAAGGAAGGTGTTCGAAACGACGATACAGCGAGCTTTTGACGAGCAAATTCCGCAATGTCGCCGAATTGCGTATTGCAGGGGTCAGATGGAGCTCAAGTGCGTGCGGTTTTGCTCCATATCGACCCGTTTGCGATGATTCCCCAGATTCCAGGCGCACCTATCCTGCAGCGGTCTGCACAATTCGCTTGCGCACCATCCACAGATTGGCCAGGGCAAACAGCGTGTATAGCTGTGCCGTGTTCTTGGCCAATCCCCGGTAGCGCGTCTTGACATGTCCGAACTGACGTTTGACTATTCGAAACGGATGCTCCACCTTGGAGCGGATACGCGCCTTGGTGCGTTCAAGCTCATCGGTCAGCACATCCACTTTTTTGCCTTTGTCCAGCTTGTGCCGCTTGCCCGGCATCATCGCCACGTGCCAGCGCACATCTGGATGGGCATCACTGACCTGCTGGCGCTTGTGCGCACCGCGGTAGCCCGAGTCGGCAAATACATCTGCCTCACCGCCATGCAGCAGCCTGTGCGCCTCGGTGATGTCGTGCGCGTTGGCAGGCGTGCTCGTCATGGTGTGCACCAGGCCAGAGTCAGCATCCACGCCGATATGTGCTTTCATTCCAAAGTGGTGAGTCGACCGCAGGAGCTTCCCCCGCAGCCGCTCGCAGAACCGTACGTGACACTCTCGCGTCATACGGCTCCCGCTATCCAACCTGCGGCCCGGTGACATGCCAGTG
>Ga0172382_10004000_pt1 | contig 22887 bp, 24 predicted proteins | sample Leawel138RmetaG_FD_122245 | JGI IMG/M metagenome (GOLD analysis project Ga0172382, IMG submission 122245) | Leachate microbial communities from a municipal landfill in Southern Ontario, Canada - Leachate well 138R metaG | ecosystem: Engineered > Solid waste > Landfill > Unclassified | place... | reverse complement strand
CGTTACCCAGTCTTCCATACTGATCACCTCTCTCTCCTCCCAACCTTATCGATGGGAGCATTCTACCCAGGGTGGGTCAGTTTTCATGAAAAAACTGGGTCAATTTACGCTGATAATTTTCACCATGAGTTTTAATCAGATTTGGCCTTGTTCTGTCTGAAATCGAAGTAAGAAAAAAATGTCTTTTCTCTTTCAGGGAGTTCTCACGAGTTTAGGGGAAACAAATGCTATATATATGGCTGAAATACCGACCAATATATAGATCAGGCGCGAAAACCAGGACATGTCCCCAAAAATTGCAGAAACGAGATTAAAATTAAAAAGACCGACAAGTCCCCAGTTGATTCCTCCGATAATTATAAGAATCAAGGCAATCCAATTTAAAGTTTTCATCATTTCCTCCTTTGTTTTGTATTTTCAAAACACCAAGAAGCCGAATTTTCGCTTCGGTACTATGCGTATGAATAATCTGGGAGCTCGAGATTTAAAATAAAGGGAAACCAGTATTTACGTTCAAAAATTGCTGTATTTTTTAATATTCTTGAAATATTCAATGCAATGCTTTTGAATCGAAACGGCACATAGATAAATGTGAACCCGTCCCCAATTTGGAAAAAGTGCTTGACAAATATAACCCGCGGGGAGTACTTACATAGAAATTGTAAAAGGGATTTTAAACTAAAAATCATGAATCGCGAAATCGCTTGCAGAACATTCCTTCAGCTTTGGTGGTGGCGGACCGACATAGAGGGGTCTGCCGGCATATATTCCCGTGAGTGACTGATTAAAATTTAGCGCAAGGGACCGTAGGCAGAAACCCTGTCCACGGTCCTTTTTTTATGTATAAAAGTAAAAGGGGCCTGGAGAAATCCACCGGCCCCTTTTTTTATCCGCTGCGGTCCTAGAACCGCAGCAGGCAGCCGCCCCTTCGAACGGGCGGCAGGAAAGGAGAACCTGAAGATGCAGACGCACCACACGTGCAAAAACGAACCGGACAAAAAAAACATGCCCGACGAAATGGGCCATTTCGGTCCATTCGGCGGGCGCTACGTGGCGGAAACGCTCATAGCGGCGCTGATCGAGCTGGAAGATTCCTATCTTCGCATCTCCCGTGAGACGGCCTTTACACAGGAATTGGGGAAACTTCTGGCCGATTACGCCGGCCGCCCCACACCTTTATATTTTGCCGAAGGCCTGAGCCGCCATCTCGGCGGCGCCCGGATCTACCTGAAAAGGGAGGATCTGACCCATACGGGCGCCCACAAGATCAACAATACTCTGGGCCAAACTCTACTGGCCCGCCGGATGGGGAAACGCAAGGTTATTGCCGAAACGGGGGCAGGTCAGCATGGAGTCGCCACCGCTACGGCGGCGGCCCTCTTCGGCATGGAGTGCACAATTTTTATGGGAGTCGAAGATATCCGGCGCCAGGCGCCGAATGTCCTTCGTATGAAGCTTCTGGGCGCGCAGGTCGTTCCCGTCGAATCCGGCGCCGGGACCCTGAAAGACGCCATGAACGAGGCGATGCGCTACTGGGTCGGAACGGTGGAAGACACCCACTACGTGATCGGTTCGGTGGCGGGCCCGCACCCCTATCCCATGCTGGTCAGGGACTTTCAGAAGGTGATCGGCGAAGAGGTGAGAGGGCAGGCGCTCACTGCGCTCGGCCGGCTTCCCGATGTGCTGGTCGCCTGCGTGGGGGGCGGGAGCAACGCCATGGGGCTGTTCTATCCCTTCCTGGACAGCCCGGTCGAACTGGTCGGCGTCGAGGCGGCGGGCAGCGGCATCGCCTCGGGAAAGCATGCGGCCACCCTCGGCGAGGGATCGCCCGGGGTGCTGCACGGATCGAAGTCCTATGTGCTGCAGGACGAAAACGGTCAGATCCGGGAGGCCCATTCCATTTCGGCCGGTCTCGACTATCCCGGCGTCGGGCCGGAGCATTCCTTTCTTAAGGATACAGGCAGGGCCCGCTATGCAAGCATAGACGATGCCGAGGCAATGGAGGCCTTCCATACCCTCTGCCGACTCGAAGGGATTATCCCGGCGCTGGAGAGTTCCCACGCCATAGCCTGGTGCATCAAGGAAGCCCCTCATATGTCTTACGATTCGGTCATCGTAGTCAATCTTTCCGGCAGGGGTGACAAGGATCTGGGGATCGTTACGGAATACGAGAAAAAAAAGGGGGAGGCACTGCAATGAACAGACTGGATGAGCGATTTGCCGCATTGAAAAAGAAAAATGAATGCGCCCTTGTGGGATTCGTCGCTTTCGGAGATCCGTCGCTGGAAGACTCCCTCGACCTTGTCACGGCAATGTGCCGTGCCGGGCTGGACGTTCTGGAACTGGGAATTCCCTTTTCCGATCCCACAGCGGATGGTCCGGTCATTCAGCGTGCCGCCGGCCGGGCATTGAAGGCGGGTGCCACATTGGCAGGGGCGATCGGCATGACGAAGGCTCTGCGGAAGAAGATCGATATTCCCATCGTTCTTTTCAGCTATTACAATCCGGTTTTTGCCTACGGACCGGAAAGGTTTTACAGGGATTCACAAAAAGCCGGCGCCGATGGAGTACTCATTGTGGACCTGCCCCACGAAGAGTCGCATGAACTGACCCGATGCTGGAATCGGGACGATTTCGCCCTGATCCGCCTGGTTGCGCCGACCACACCCCCGGAACGGATGAAGAGGATTGCCGAAGATGCATCGGGGTTTCTCTATCTGGTATCTAAGACGGGTGTGACCGGGAGCAGCGGGATCGATATCAATTCCGTGAAAAATAAAGTGAACGATCTGCACGGGATCACTCATGTGCCGGTCTGTGTGGGATTCGGCATCTCCAGCCCCGCCGATGCAAAGGCCCTGGCGCCGTACGCCGAAGGCATCGTGATAGGAAGCGCCTTCGAAAAGACGATCGAAGAGCACCTCGGCGGAAATGATCTGACAGTGCGGCTGGATTCACAGATTCGCGATTACAAGGCGTCGCTGTACAGTGCGCCTCTCGAAAAATAAAATAATACACAAGAAAGGAAAAATTATGATTACTGCAGTTGTGCTGTTCAAAGCGGAGAAGGGAAAAATCCCGAAGCTCGCCACCGAACTGGGCGCCATCGAAGAGGTGGTGGAAGTACTCTCCATCACCGGTGAGTACGACCTTATGGCCAAGATTCAGGTGCGCGAATACGAGCATCTTTCAGATATCGTCACAGACAAGATGCAGAATACGGAAGGAGTGACGGGAACAAGAACGATGATGGCATTCAAGACCTATAAATTTCATGAACTTGCCGAAGGTGCCCCTGCGGCCATGATGGTTGCACCCTCGGCCGAAGACGCGGCGGCCGCTATAGAAAACGGCAAAGGCACAATAAAACCGATTCTGACAAAGCTCACGGAGAATTTCGATCTGGAAAAAGGCGAGATCTTCAGCGTCATCGATGCAATCAATGGCGGCCAGCTTTCCGACGTCCAGATTGCCGGCTTCCTGGTGGGACTGCTCAGCAAGGGACCGAGCATCAAGGAGGTGGCCTATATCGCCCAGGCCATGCGCAAAAACTGCATTCCCATGAAGGTGAACGTCGGATCGGACCTCACCGATACCTGCGGCACCGGAGGCGGTCTTACGACATTCAATGTCAGCACGGCCAATGCGATCCTGACGGCAGCGGCCGGCGTACCCGTAGCCAAACACGGCAGCCGGTCAATATCGTCACCTTCGGGGAGCGCCGACGTCCTTGAGGCACTTGGCGTCAAAATTGATCTTCAGCCGGAGCAGGCCGCGAGACTTATAGAGGATATCGGGATCAGTTTCATTTACGCCCCGAATTTCCATCCTGTCATGCTCAAGGTGTTCGGGCCCGAAAACCAGTTGGGCATAAAAACGATCTTCTTCACGATTATTGGCCCACTCATCAATCCTACCGGTGCCCGCAACCATACGATCGGTGTGTACAAGCCGGAACTCGTGGGAATGATGGCGAGCGTGGTGGCGGAAATGGATTTCAATCATGTCATTGTAGCTCATGGCATGGACGGGCTCGATGAAATATCCCTGATTGGAAAAACCTCAATCGCCGAAATCAGGGGTAAAGAAATTAAATATTATGAAATATCCCCCGATGATTTCGGAATGAAGCGCTGCACCCTGAAAGATATTGCCGGCGGTTCTCCCGCTTTCAATGCCGATGTGATCCGCACTATATTCTCGGGTTCTGAGACCGGCCCGCGAAGGGATTTCCTTGTTCTGAACAATGCCGCCGCACTTTACGTGAGCGGCAAGGCGTCGAGCATCAGGGACGGAATCGAGCTGTCCCGCTCGCTTATCGATTCCGGCGCGGCCTCCCGCAAGCTCGAAGAGCTGGTGGAGAAGTCGAATGAATATTGAAAGAAAGCCCGGCGTGAAAAGGACTTCGGCCGGAGAAGGGGGCATACCGCTGCTTTCGTCTTCAATCCGCAGGAGTCAGCGGGAGGGGCTCTTCCCCGTCATTTCCGAGATCAAGGTGCGGTCCGAGAAAGAGGGCGATCTTCTGGGCGGACGCGATCCCGTTGCACTCGCCAGGAAAATGGCGAGCTGCCCCGTTGCCGGAATAAGCGTGGTGACGGAGCCGGAACATTTCGGCGGCAATATGGATCTGCTGCGGACGGTCGCCGCTTCGATAGATCTCCCCGTTCTCCACAAGGATTTCATCGTCTCGACGCGGCAGATCGAAGAATCGGCCGATGCCGGCGCCTCGGCAATACTGCTTATTTCGGAGATACTGGGAACAGAACAGATGAGAGTTTTAATCGAAGAAGCGAAAAATCGAGGGCTCGAAACACTGGTCGAGGCGCACAGCGCCGAAGAATTAAATAAAATACTCCATCTTCCCTTCGATCTGATGGGGATCAACAACCGCGATATCACTATCTACGAGGTGGATGACAGTAATGTGAGCCGAACGGAAGCCCTCGCCGTGCATTGCAGTGATGGACGTCTTCTTGTAAGCGAAAGCTCCATTGCCTCCGCTGAGGAGGTGCGGCGGGCCGGCAAAAGCGGCGCCGATGCGGTACTCGTTGGGACGGCTGTGTTAAAGGCGCCCTCGATTCAGGAATTTTTGAAGGAGTTGACCTCGGTCGGGTGGCCGGTATGACACGCATCAAAATGTGCGGCATAACGCGAGAGGAAGACATCCGCCTCTGTGTCGAGGCGGGCGTCGACGCACTGGGCTTCGTTGTGGAGTATCCTATTGACGTGCCCTGGAATCTGGATAGGAAGAAGGCGAGGGAATTGATGCGCGCTGTTCCCCCCTTTGTTTCAAAGGTAATTGTGGTCGGTGACGATCCCCGAAATATCATCGAGCTTGCGGAATATTTGAGGCCCCAGGCGGTCCAGCTCCACGGAAAGGAGCAGCTCTCCCTGACGGAGGAAATTATTGCCGCCCTCAAGAAGAAGGAAATCAAGGCCATCAAGGCCCTGCGCTTTTCCGTCGAGACGGGTCTTTGCGCGCAGCCGGAGGGCGATCCCATCGAAGCGGCGCGGTTGATCGAGGATACCGGCGCCGATGCCCTGCTTCTGGATTCGGTAAGCGATGCCCGCCCGGCGGGAACCGGCCGCAGTATCGACCGGGACATGGCCCGAAGGATCGTCCAATCGGTGAAAATCCCCGTCATCCTGGCAGGCGGCCTGAATGCCTGCAACGTGGCACATGCCATTGCCTCAGTCAAACCGTATGGTGTCGACGTCATCAGCGGCGTCGAAAATCCGGTAAAAATAAAAGATCCGCTGAAGGTACGGGCTTTTGTCAAGGCAGTGCAGGAGATAAGAGAACACTAATTCGGAGAAAAGACGGTCGCACTTTCGCGTTGGCTCCCGGAAAAGATAAAACCTTTTCTCTTGACGTACCTGCAATAAAGGCTAGAATTACAACTCGAAAGTTTGCAGATATACGGCGTAAAGGCGGAGAAGAGTAGAACAAAGTATCAAGCAGACGCAGATATGGGATCGGCAAAGATAAAATGAAAACAGGCGGATAAGAACGGAACTCAGTTCCTGCGAAAAGCGAAACGTGTTTTGCAAAAGGGCTGAGAAGAACTTTGAAGTCTCACTGCGCGTAAGGAGATTTTCTGCATGGATATTCCACGGATCTTCAACATTACCGAAAGCGCCCACCGCATACATAACCCGTTCACACCTGAGAAACTCGCCGCTCTCGGTGCGGCGTTGCGTCTGGAAACGGGGACCCGGGTGCTCGATCTGGGCAGCGGTTCGGGCGAGATGCTGTGCACCTGGGCACGCGACTACGGAGTCATCGGCACCGGTATCGACATGAGCCAGTTATTCACCGAACAAGCGAAACTGCGCGCTGAAGAACTTGGTGTCGCCGATAACGTCAAGTTCATCCATGGCGATGCTGCCGGCTTTGTCTCCGACGAGAAGGCCGATGTGGCAGCTTGTGTAGGCGCCACGTGGATCGCCGGGGGAGTCGCCGGCACCATAGAGCTTCTGGCGCAGAGTCTTAGCCCCGGAGGGATCATCCTCATCGGCGAGCCCTACTGGCGGCAGTTGCCGCCGACAGAAGATGTTGCCAGGGGGTGTCTTGCCGACTCGATCAACGACTTTCTCTTGCTTCCGGAACTCCTCGCGTTTTTCGGCCGTTTTGGCTATGACGTTGTGGAAATGGTACTGGCGGACCAGGACAGCTGGGACAGATATGAGGCGGCCAAGTGGCTCACCATGCGCCGATGGCTTGAAGAAAATCCCGGCGACGAATTCGCGGAAGATGTTCGAGTCAGACTCACGTCGGAACCCGAGCGCTATGCCGCGTACACGCGTGAATACCTGGGCTGGGGAGTGTTCGCGCTTATGAAGCGGTGATGAGGGGATTGGTGGCGTGATTTTCGGCCACTCCCATAAACCTTCCATGGAAATGCGCAATGGGGTGGTTTTTCTCAATCCGGGCAGTGCCGGACCGGGAAGATTCCGGTTGCCCGGTCAGTGTCGCTATAATCGAGGTGAAGGAAAACAGGCTCGAGCCGCAATTGATCGAATTGGCGATCAAATAGTGATTTGGTTTAGTGTGCGCCTGATGATACTATAAGGCCTTATAGATGGGATTATTGCTCTTGGCGAGCCAAAGTCAACCGGAAGGACACACATGAAATACTGGACAGCGAAAAGCGGAGTCGAGATCTACAGGGTTTTGCAGGGAAGATGCAATTGTTACCTGGTCTCGAAGGGGGATAGATTTCTCCTGATCGATTCCGGAGGGAGCGGCAGCTGGAACGCCCTGAAGGAAGGCCTCGGCAGCTTCGAAATAAAAAAAGGTTCTCCCATTTCTTTGATTTTAACCCATTGTCATTACGACCATGCCGAAAACGCGGCAAGATTCAGGAACACCTATAAGGCGCCGATTATAGTCCACAGGAACGAAAAGGACTATTTGAAAAGCGGGGAGAACCCTCCCATCAAAGGAACGGTTTTTTTTACAAAGACTATGATCGGCCTGCTGTCCGGAATGAATATGCTGGACCGGCTCAGGTACGAACCGTGTGGCTATGACGTGGTGGTCGATGAGCACCTGGGGCTTGAATCCCTCGGATTCCCCGGATGCATTCTCCACACGCCCGGTCATTCGCCCGGATCGATCAGCGTAATTATCGACGATGAGTTGGCCATTGTCGGCGATGCCATGTTCGGAATCTTTCCATGGTCGGCGTTTCCTCCATTCGCAGGCGATGTGAAATCGATGATTGCAAGCTGGAAAAAGCTGCTGGACAGGGACTGCAGAATCTATCTGCCGGCTCATGGATCGGAGCGAAGCAGGGATCTTCTGAAACGGCAATATGATAAATATAAAAGAATTTACGCTGTGTAACGTCTATGAAAAATCATCAAAATGAATGGGAATGGAATATCTTACACAAAGATATCGGCAATATAATCTTCCAGTTGCTGACAGTATCATCCTGACCACAGCACACGCATATAAGTGCATAACTGGACTCAGGATGCCGACTTCAAAAATATGGAACAGGTAAAATACTTTTCTAAATAGATCCTTCAAAAAGGGAAATCAGAAGACTGTGTTAACAGCATTGACAACAATTTTTGCTTCATCTTTCATTATCGCACTCTCCGGCGCCTTGATGCCCGGGCCGCTTTTAACAGTTACAATCAGTGAAAGCTCGCAACGCGGGTTTATCGCCGGGCCGCTTCTGATATCAGGTCATGCCATATTGGAATTGGCGCTTATTGCCGCATTTCTTCTGGGAGTGGCGCCTTTTTTTCAAAAGCCGGCCGTCTTTGCGGCGACGGCGCTTATCGGTTCCATTATCCTCTTTTGGATGGCCTTCGGAATGTTCCGTTCCGTGCCTTCCTTGCGGCTTTCATGGGAGACAGACTCTGCGCGTCGAAGCCATCCGGTGGTCAGCGGCATATTGATGAGTGCGGCCAATCCGTACTGGATCATCTGGTGGGCGACAATAGGCCTGGGATACATCCTGAATTCTTTACGGTTCGGTTTCTGGGGTATATCTTCTTTCTTTGCCGGACATATTCTGGCTGATCTCGCCTGGTATTCACTTATTGCTGCCGCCGTTTCAGGAGGCAGACACTTTCTCACCGATCGTCTATACCGCGGTCTTATTGCCGCCTGTGCGATCTTTCTCGTTGTGTTTGCGTTGTATTTTGCCTATGCAGGCTTCAAATATTTGAACGCCATGTTCTAATGTAAGCCCGTTTGATATCGGGAAATAAAAGAGCGGCACGAGATCCGCAGAGAGAGAAAGGGCGGTTAGCAAAATGGAGGCATCTAATGGGATTTGCTGAAAAATTCTTCAGACAATGTAGAAGACCTGAAGGATTCCCGGGGAGACTCGCAGGTAGAGCTATGAATACCGGTCATGCGAGAGTCAGGCGATGGGGTCTGAGTTACGTTTCTGCAGAACCCCATGCAGCTGTTCTTGACGTCGGATGCGGCGGGGGCGGTGCCCTTCGGGATATGGCTGCGCTGTACCCCGGCGCGAAACTCTTCGGGATTGACTATTCTCGGGATATGGTTTTATTGGCAAAGAAAGTGAACAAAAAGCTGATAGAGAAAGACAGAATAGAAATCACCTATGGATCGGTTTCATTCCTGCCTTATTCCGACAACACCTTTGACCTCGTAACGGCATTCGAGGCGTACTATTTCTGGCCTGATCTGGATCAAGACCTGCAAGAGATCAAACGCGTGCTCGCACCGAAAGGCAAATTGCTACTTGTGAACGAGGTTTATGAAAACGAGAAGTTCAGGATTCGGAATAATAAATTTGCTGCATGGGCCACTATGCACATCCACTCTCCCGAAGGCTACCAAAAATTCCTGACGAAAGCAGGCTACGAAGCCATTGAGATTCACGAGATGTGTGAGAAGAACTGGATAGCTGCTGTTGGTAAAAAGAATGAATAACTGCGAATTATATATTCTGAAAGTGACGGTGAACCCTCTCCCGGATACTTGTCCAAACAAGGTTTCAGGCCTGCACGCAAGGTGTCGCTGACCATAAGGACTCTTGAAAAGAGCAAATCGCAACAATTTAATCAGGTCTATTCCCCCTAAAATTCTTGACAGCTATATGTCATTGCGTTATTGATTCCTCTGTTTTCTTTAATTTTCTTTTACAAGCATGTTCTGAATAGAAAATCGAATAGAAAGAGTATAGCCCTTCTTCTAAATAACAGGGAGGGCTTTAATGTTTTCGGAGCAGTAATTAATGCGGTTCTGTTAAAGATACATGCTGCAACGTTGCTTCTTTTGTTTCTGTCGTTGCGTTCTGATAGTTCAAGTCTCACATTGATTCAAAAAAGGAGCAAAGCATCATGCGTTACGGAAAATATCGATTTTCTTGCATTTTGAAAAGCGAAGCGATGCTGCCCCCGTATAAGGGCTCTACCTTCAGGGGTGTTTTTGGTACTGCGCTCAAGCAAGTGGTCTGTGCCCTGAAACGGCAGGACTGCGAAACCTGTCTGTTAAGAAAGAAATGTATCTATTCTCTCACCTTTGAAGTTCCCCCTTTTGATTTCCCGGAAGGCGCCAGAAAGCGGATCGTTTCACCGCCCCACCCCTACGTGATCGAGCCGGATCTCGACACAAAACGGATCTATAAGGAACATGAATCCTTCGATTTTTCGCTTATTCTCTTCGGTGAAAGCAACGACTGGCTTCCCTATTTCATCTACGCCATCGAACAGATTGGGAAGATCGGCATCGGCAAAAAAATAAACGGGAAACGCCCCGGCTTTGAACTGGCTACCGTCCGCGCCGAAGACGGGCGAACCATCTATGCTCGGCAGGAACAAAAAATTGCCGAGGGCGAATTCTTCCGATTCCTTCAACTGGACGATTTTTTCAGGGAGGGTGATGGTGCCATCACACGTCTTGAGCTTATCCTGGAAACGCCGTTTCGTCTCAAGTTCGATAACAAGCTGGAATCCCGGCTGCCCTTCCACGTGCTTATTCGGGCAGCCTTGCGCCGGATATCATCGCTCTTTGGCCCGTATGGTACAGGAGAGCCTTCCCTTGACTATCGTGGCCTTGCCACAAGGGCCGAACAAGTGCGTGTTTCACTGGATGAGATTGAGTGGACCGACTGGCGGCGCTATTCGAACAAGCAGGATCAGGCGATGTTTATGGGAGGTATAAGCGGTACGATAGGATACAGCGGCGCACTCGCCGAATTTCTGCCCCTCCTTCGAATTGCCGAATTGGTGCACCTGGGAAAGCAGACCACCTTCGGTCTGGGAAAACTGAGAATTACAAAAGAGGATACATGAAATCAATCCTACTTGCCGTATCCGGCATGACACCCCAGGTGATTACAGAAACATTGTACGCCCTTCATCAGGAACAGCGGCGCATCGATGCCATTCACGTGATCACGACCCGAAGGGGAAAGGAAATGATCAACGCCCATCTTCTCTCAACGGTGGACGGACAATATCAGCGATATCTTGACGACTACGGCATCAACCCTCGCACCATCGCCTTTGATTTCGATCACATCCACACTGTCACCGATATAAACGGCATAGAGATAGACGATATTGAAGACGAAGAAGAAAATGAGCGCCTTCTTGAAACCTGCCTTGATCTGACATTTCGTTTTACACAAGATCCGAATACGGCGGTGTTTTTTTCCATCGCCGGCGGAAGAAAAACCATGAGTGCCTGTCTCATGGTGGCGGCTCAGCTCTATGGCAGAACCCAGGATCGAGTGTATCACGTTCTTGTGTCTCCGGAATATGAGAGCAACCGGGAATTTTATTATCCTCCCCCGGAATCCCGGCCAATAGAACTACAAGACGACCAGAAAAGACCCTATGTGAAGGAGACAAAATACGCCGCCGTCACCCTCGTTCCCATTCCCTTCGTTTCCATACGGGACAAGCTTTCGCAAGGAATGCTGAAAGAACCGAAAGATCCCGCCACACTGATGCTTTCACTGATAAAAGAAGAATCCTTCATACTGACGGTGGATTTATCATCCTCAAAAATCGTCTACAAAAAAATCGAAATGGACATGATGCCGACGAGACTTGCCCTGTACGCCTTTTTTGCTTTGCAAAAGAAGCAATGCAAAAAAGAACGCCGCACCTGCAAGGGCTGCAACGATTGTTATCTGAGCACTTCAGAAATCGAAGCACGCAATAAGGAAATTGCCGATCTCTATAAAAAAATTGCCGCATTTCGTGATTTCGAGGCCATGAAAAAAGGGGGCATCACAGACATCGACATCACAAACTTCAATTCCTACAAATCCAGAATCAAGGAGAACCTGCAAAAGGGCTTCGGCAGAGCGGCCCTTAATGACCTCGAAATCGAATCGGCAGGAAAACGGCCCGATACAAAGTACGGGCTGAAAATAGACAGGGACAAGATCCGGGTAATCTTTTAGCAACGTTGCAGCAGTTGAAAGGGGATGCACCGGTTTAATATCATGTGCGAGAAATGAAAAAGGAGGATGCTCAAAAAATGGATGAAACAGTCCTCAAGGTGGCGGTAGCGGGATTTATGCACGATATCGGAAAATTTGCCGACAAAGACCTTTGGAATATTTCGGAACAATTTCTGGTTGATAACGCCGACCTTTACCAGCCGCACTATAAGGAGAATTACACCCACCGCCACGCCGTCTATACCGCTGCCTTTATCGACCACATAGAAAAGTTGCTGCCTCGGGAATTTAATCGGGCCAATTGGGGCATGGAGGATTCATTCATCAACCTTGCCGCAGGGCATCATAAACCGGAAACTCCCTTGCAGTGGATCATAGCCATGGCCGATCGGATCGGCAGCGGCTGGGACAGAGATAATTTTGATAAAGAATACAACCGGGCGGTGGCGTGGCAGGATTATAAGAAAACTCGGTTGTTGCCGATTTTTGAAAATCTGATGAAGGATGACAAAAAATCCAATGCCTATGCATATTGCTATCCGCTCAAAGAGATATCGCCGAAGAATGTCTTTCCCGATCTTCAAAAGGATACTCGTCCCGATGATAATGACTTAGCCATTGCTGAATATAAACACCTGTTCGATGCGTTCGTCTATGCATTAGAGCGCCTTTTGCACAAGGATGAAAACATAGAACTCTGGTTTGAACATTTCGGAAGCCTTATGATGGTGTTTACTTCGGCCATACCCGCAGCCCGTGCTGGCGCTGTGGTACCAGACGTTTCCCTCTACGATCACTCGAAAATTACGGCGGCGCTTGCTGTTGCCCTCTATCTATACCATCGGGATAGAGATGATTTCAGCATTGATTACATCAAGGAGTATGATGCAGAGAAGTTCCTCCTTATAAGCGGTGATTTCTACGGAATTCAGAATTTTATTTTCAGCGAAAGCGGCGAAGCGGGAAAAAACCGCGCAAAAATCCTGCGTGGCCGTTCTTTTGCCGTGTCATTGTTCTCGGAGTTGGCAGCCGACATGCTCTGCCGAGGCATAGGCGTACCTTCGACTTCGGTTCTTCTCAATGCGGCGGGAAAATTCACAATAATTGCACCCAATACGAAGAAGACTCACGAGACCGTGGTTGCGGTTGAAAGGAATGTGAACGATTGGCTGATGAAAATCTCTTTCGGCGAAAATGCCATCGGCATGACCACACTTGAGGCATCGCCGGAAGATTTTGTAAGCGGCAAGTTTATTGATCTCTGGGATAAGCTCAATGAAGCGATGGAAAGGAAAAAGTTTCAAAAAGTTGATTTAGACAAATACGGCGGGGCAGTCGAAAGATACCTTGATGATTTTTATAATAATCTTAACCATCCACTTTGCCCTTTCTGTTGGAAGAAGCCTTCAAGTCCTGAATTGGAAGGTTCTGATTTCGCCGGGGACGTGAAATCAATCTGCAAGGTCTGCCGAGATCATATCTTTCTGGGCAAGAATCTCGTGAATACTGCCAGGAAGGACAAAGGTTCCGACAATGATAAAAAAAGGATCGCTATAACCACCCGTAATGCCGACATAAAGGGCGAAAAGCTATTTGAACCTATCTTTGGCGAATATCAGGTCTTTTTCCCCGATGGAAAATTAAATGAGCTAGCGAGATCAGGCCAGCTTTTAAAATACTGGGATATTTCAATAGATCCTGAAGGCAACGTATCGAAAGAAGTGACAAATAAATTCATCAATGGGTATGTGCCCGTTTACGGGAATGAGGATTTCAGTGATGATAGGTTTTTGGAAAGCAGGAAAAGCGAAAAAAAGAAAGAAGAGCTGATCGATCAAATGAAGGATGATGTTCTCAAGTCGTTTGGACACATTGCAACCAAAGCTTTAAATCCGAAAAACGGCGGGGGGTGGTGCGGCATCGAAGCTTTGGGCATATTAAAGGCCGATGTGGATCAACTGGGCATTCTCATGTCATGCGGTTTACAACCGCATCAGTTTACCTTATCGCGGCTTGCCGCTCTGAGCCGGCAGTTGGATTTCTTCTTTACCGTTTATCTCCCCCATCTTTTAAAAACCGATTCCAGATTTAACGATGTGTATACGGTATTTGCCGGAGGGGATGATCTGTTCCTGATAGGCCCGTGGAATCGTATAATTGAACTTGCAACAGAGCTTCGGCAATCTTTTGAGAATTATGTATGCAAAAACAACGAGGTACACTTTTCAGCAGGCATCAGTCTTCACAAACCTCACACGCCCCTTGATAAGCTCGCCGAGGCGGCGGAAAGTGCCCTTGAGAGGTCAAAACACGTTGACGGAAAAAACTCGATCACGCTTTTTTCTGAAACTGCTGCATGGGACGAGTTCGAGCAATTGCAGGAAGTGCAGAACACAATCCAGCAATGGCGCGAGAGCGGTTTGATTAATAATGCCATGATCTACCGCATTAATGAATTCATAAAAATGGCTGACTCCGCAAACCGGCTGATCAACAACAAAGAAGGGGTATCTATCGAAGATATGGAGTGCTTTAAATGGCGGGCGCTTTTTTCCTACATGACCGAACGTAATATCGGCAAGGGGTTAAAACCGGAAGAAAAGCGTGAGAAAGTGGACGAGTTTTCAAAAATGGCTGAATGGCTTGAAACACACGGAAGCACATTAAAAATGGCATTGTGGAATATTCTATACAACTATCGATAGGAGGAGACCATGATCAATTTTTACAAGGGCGACAAAGAAAAACGGATTTTGGATCCCAAGCTTTTTTCAGATGTGGCCATGAGTTGGGCTGAAAAGATTCATGAAGGTAATGTTCGACAAAAAGATTGTAACAAGAGATCACAGTTACGAAAATTTTACGATGAGGTAACACGGCTTAATTCTCAAGCCAAGAGTAAAACTGAGGAATGGGATAATATTGCACCTTTCGTAAACATGTTAATCGCAAAAGCAGCCTATGCAGAAGGAAGGAACAAAGTTTCAAAGGATTTTTCAGCTTTGGTGAAGCACTGTATAGAGAAGATTGAAAATGAGAAAGATCTCGATGTATTCGCCACTTTTTTCGAAGCATTAATGGGTTTTTACAGAAAATATGGCGAAAACTAAAAAAGGGGGAGAAAAATGAATCTGAAGCTAACTGATATTAAAGAAATAAATGGGAAGATCAGATTAATAAGCGGCCTTCATATTGGTGCTGGCGATACCGAAATGCACATAGGAGGAATTGATAACACTGTCGTAAGACATCCGCACACAAAGGAACCATATATTCCGGGCTCATCAATTAAAGGTAAGGTGAGATCTCTCCTGGAAATGAAAAGTGGTTTAATGCCTCTTACGAGAGGTGAACCACTACAAGCAAGACATTTAAAAATAGATTTGAGTGATGAGCAAAAGCAAGAGTGTCTCAAGATTTTAAAGATATTTGGATCAAGCGGTGCAGATTCTGAAATGCTGTCAGAGTTAGGTCCGACGAGGGTGTCATTTTCAGATTGTTCATTAAGCAATAAATCGCGAGAAGAAAGACGATCACTTTTCGAGATAAAATCTGAAACCGCAATAGACCGTATTAAAGGTACGGCAAAGTCTGGCTCTCTCAGATTTATTGAAAGAGTTCCTGCGGATATAGAGTTTGATTTTTCTGCCTATCTAAAGATTCTGGGTGAAGAAGATGGCGATCTTCTCGATTATCTCCTTAATGGTTTGAAGCTTCTTGAAATGGATTCCCTTGGCGGGAGCGGGAGTCGCGGTTATGGAAGAATAGAATTTGTTTTCGCCGATGAAATCATACGAGAAAAATTTGAGAATGTGAATCCTTTCGAAAACGGGGGGTAGGAACCGTGAAACTCTACGAAATAATAATCAAACCTTTGTCGGGGTTTGGCACGCCTTTAAAAGGTGATACGATCTTCGGGCATTTTTGCTGGCAGGCAGCCTATGACGATTCCCTCCTTAATGGTGGATTGGACGAGTGGATTGCATGTTACAAAGAACGGCCCTTCGCAGTATTTTCTTCCGCCTGGCCCAAAATCGAAGACAGCGGAACATTCTTTTACGCGGTGAAACGTCCGGATATCCCACTTTCCGCCATTTTTCCGTCTCACGAGACTGACAGAAAAAAACGGTTCGAAGAACTCAAAGAAAATAAAACGAAGAAATGGATGCTCATCGACCACAATTTATCGTTTACCTTGGATTATGTGGAATATTTAAAGGAGGGGGAACTTGCGGAAAAAGCTTTCAATCAGGCAACTAATACTATGAAAAAAACAATGTGGGGAGAAAGTCGGCAAAGATTTTATGCAAATTTCGAACAACAGCACAATACTATCAACCGCCTTACCATGACAACCGGTGAGGACATGTTTGCACCCTTCACCGAAGGTGCCTTTTCCTATTATCCGGAGACTGAACTTGCAATCTTTGCTCTCGTTGATGAGGATGCAACGGACATTGATCGTCTCTGTAATGCTTTCGAAAGGATCGGGCAGTTCGGATTTGGTAAAGATGCGTCAACGGGGTCAGGGCAATTTACGTTAGGTGACTGCGACGAAGTACCCGTGCCATCCTGTGAAAGGGCCAATGCCTGCTATGCCCTGGCGCCTACTGTCCCGGAACCGCAAAAATTTTTCGATGCGTACTTTACCCCTTTTGTTCGTTTCGGCAAACACGGCGACATACTTGCCAAATCGAGGAACCCTTTTAAAAACCCTGTCATTATGGCCGATGAAGGAGCGGTTTTTCTGACAAATGAAGAGAGCGTCTTTGATAAACCCTATATAGGGAGAGCGGTGTTGAATGTATCCTTGAGCCTTCCTCAGACGGTGGTGCAAGGCTATGCTCCCTATATTCCCTTCAGACTGGAGATCGACACATGAAAGCACCTGATACGTTTTATATACGGACGATCTCACCCATCCATGTTGGCTGCGACGAAGTATATGAGCCGACAGGTTTCACAATCGATGAAAAAGAATGCTGCATGGTGGTGTTTGATCCTTTTGTGTTTGTTTCGCAGTTGAGCGATAACGCGAAACGAGAATTTTCTACGCTCTGTGCAAAGGGCACCATTGCCTCGATTCTTGAAATTTATAAATTTTTGGCCGGAAAAACTGTGCAAGGCCGCTCTGTTTCATTGTGCCCGGGCGTTTTGGAACACTACAAGCAGACGCTGGGTCTGCCGATGAATAATGAGAGCAAGATCAGGAATGAGTTAAACAGCTTTGTGATTCCTCGAACCGCCTTCCGCAGCATTGATCAACGGCCATATATCCCCGGTTCAGCTATCAAGGGGGCTCTGCGCACTGCCTATCTCAATCTGAAAGAAGCGGAAAAACAACTTTCACAACGGGGTGCGGAGCGTGATGCGAAAAGACTGGAACAACGGCTTATGGAATATGACGGAATTCCGTCAGACCCCTTCAGAATGGTCAAAGTTTCGGATTTCAGCCCTGTAGGTGAAGCGAACACAAGAATAGTTTATGCAATAAATCAAAAGAAAAAACCGACAAACCGTGATGCCCGTGGCATTCCCCTTATATTCGAGATCATAGAGCCGGGAAGTCTTTTTCAGGGCACCATTGTCGTCGAAGCGCCGCAAAAAGATGCGGGTATAAGAGAGCCGGTAACTTTGACGGAAATTTTGAAAAGTGCAGCGACATTTTATGAAAAAGAAATGCACCGAGAAAAGGGCGAACTGCGCGGAATAGGTCTATCCGTTGAGACTGAAGAAAATTTGCTGAAGGAAGATGCGGTGCCTGTGAGAATCGGACGCCATTCAGGCGCCGAATCAGTGACCATCGAGGGTCATCGAGATATCCTTATTATGGGGGGCAGGGGAAGGAGAAGTTTTAAAGATCATGCTACCACGGTGTGGCTGGCCTCGGAATCTCGGAAACCGACTGCAATGAATGCCCTCCCGCCGTTCGGATGGGCACAATTCGCCGGAATGACGGACGATACACACGGCAAAGAGTTACAAAACATGGAACTGGAATGGCAGAGAAAGAGGGAAGAGATCGTTTCAAGGAATCGCAAGGAAGCGGACAGGCACGCTGAATTGGCAAGGCAGGCGGAAGAAGAGGCGAAAAGACAGGCCCTTGAAGAGGAGGCAAAGCAAAAAGAAGAAGCACGCAAAAAAGCCCAGTGGGAGGCGCTATCGCCGGAAGAAAAAGATCTCCAGCTACTTTCCAATTCCGAAATAGATGAGCAACAGGTATTTGACATATTCAGCAGAATTGATGAATTTTCTCCTGAAAATAAAACACGTGCCGCAGCGGCGATCAAAGCATATTGGGAAAAGCACGGAAAATGGAATAAAAAGGATTGCTCGAAAAAGCAATGGGCAAAAGTTCAGAAAATAAAGAATATTATTGATGAAGCATAGGTATATTCGCGCCATATAGGGGGACCCGGAGGTAACACTTTCCCCGTAATTGGGTTGCATTGTATTTCATTGTGGAATATAATGTTGCAAAAATACCGGAGGTTGTCATTATGCCGAAAGCCGTTAAAATATCGGACGAACTTGCCGCCAATGCCGCGATGTACGCAAAGGTGAAAAACCGATCGCTTGCCGGTCAGGTGGAGTATTGGGCAAAGCTCGGCAAGATCGCAGACGAAAACCCCGATCTTCCCATATCGTTCATAAAAGACATCCTGATAGGACGGGCACAAATCAAGGCGGGCGAGAAGATGCCCTATGTGTTTGGTGAGAAGGAATGAGCCGGCACGTATTTCAGTCGCCTCTGTTTGAAAGGCAAAAAAAACGGCTGACCAAAAAAGAAGTCGAAGCTTTGGATCAAGCCATCAATGAGATTATGAAAAAACCCGATGCGGGCGAACCTAAGAGAAGCGATATCTCCGGTATATATGTGTACAAGTGTAAGGTGGGATCTAAACTGCTTTTGGTGACTTATGAGTTCGACGATGCGGAAATCGATCTTTTGACAATAGGCCCCCATGAAAATTTCTACAGGGATCTGAAACGTTACCTGAAATGAACAGAGATTGTGTAAAACGCGAAGGCGTCGTTACTCGATAGTCTTTTTAAAGAAAGGGTGTCATGCAATTATCAACGCTACTATCTTTTTTATCTGAATCTAAGCAATCTGGATTCCTTGCAGTATTGTGACGATGGATCCGACGAAGAAAAGGCGAAAAATGAAAATATACATTTTGAACACGCCGGTGTTGACGGATTACGGTGTGTACCGGTTTGAAAAAATTACGATAGAAGAAGCCAGGATAATGGCCCGGCATGCAGTATCAGCCGTCGGCCATCAGGGTGCGGCGGCGGCCCTTTCTCATTTGCTGGCGGTCCCGATTGAAACTAACCGGAAACAGGTAACAATGAGCCCGGGCGACAGTGCATTGGTGTTCAAGATAACCAAGCGACTGCCTGAAGGTGCAATACTTAATGCAGAGGATACATTGAATATGCCCTTTGAATTCGGAAAACTTGAGCGTTTATCGTAAGGCAGGAGGACAAAATGGCTACGATGGTGTCACTGGTTTCCGAGCAGACCGTGCCAAATATTTTGGCGATTTGGCACTTTCAACCGGATAAGCTATTGTTTATTTCAACAGAAGAAATGGAACGCAAACAAAAAATCCGGGATATTGTGGATACGCTCAACCGCCGAAATACCTGTTCATATCAACCTGCTATCAACACCGAAGCCGTAATTGTAGTGGAAGACTCACTGTATCAAAACCTGCGAAAACTTGAGGAATGGGTGCAGGGGAAAGAGGATGAGTTTTTTATTGTCAACCTGACCGGCGGTACAAAGCTTATGGCGATTGCCGTTTTTGAGTTCTTTAAGAATTACGAAAATAAGATGATCTATATTCCCATCAATAAAAACGAATTTATCTCAACGTTTCCGATTCGTTCGCCTAAACCTACTGTGCCGTTGACGCATCGCTTAACTGTTGACGAATATTTATGCGCCTATGGTTTGAGAACGGTCAGTCAAGACAAGGTCACGCGCTGTATCGATGCCGCGAAGCAGAACAAACAAGGCACAGAATGGATAGTGCTCCATTATAATGAACTTGAACAACTTTTATCAGTGCTGGGTCAGCAGCTGCGTGAAAAACGAGGGAAAACATCTTTTCACTGTTCGATGGACTATCATATCCAAAATAATATTGAATCCGAGTTTTTCGACCGATTTCACTTTCGTCGGGAAGAAAATCACTATTCGAAATCTATGAGCAAAAACGAAATTGCATACTTCACCGGCGGATGGCTGGAAGACTTCTGTTATAATGCTGTGGCCGATTTGGTAGGTGAGGGCGTAGATGATGCCGCGATCAATACTGATATTAGAAATGTCCAAGGTAGAGAAAACGAGTTTGATGTAATATTCACGTCGGAGAATGCGCTTTACACCATTGAATGTAAATCCCTGGAACAATACCATGATAAAAAATTTGATGTGCTTTATAAAATCGGCGCGTTGCAGAATGAATTCGGCTTGCGCGCACAGAGCTATCTGGTAACGACATCGTCCCAATTAATCCACGAAGAAACCGGCGAAATAAAACAACACATCAAAGAGCGAGCGAGACAATTCAGAACAAAAATCATCGGCCCGGAACAGCTAAAAGATCTGAAGGATATTTTAGCCCGGCGTTTTTCAGTCCGGTAGAATGGATCAGTATATGTTGTTCTTTGACAACTGAATAGAATACTGCAACGTTGCAATATTTGCCCCTTACGACGGTTGTCTCCTATACTGGCGGAAAAAAAGGAGTCGGCGATGGTCGTCTATATCAAAACCCAGGGATCGAAGATCGTGAAGGAAGGGCGGCATCTTCTCGTCAAGAAGAAAGATGCCGTCCATCACACCCTCTTTACCTACAAACTAAGCCAGATTGTCATCTTCGGCAATGTGGACATTACCCACCAGGCCTTCGTGCAGCTTCTTCGCCGCGGCATCGACGTGGTATTCCTTACTTATAGCGGCCGCTATCTCGGGCGCATTGCTGCACAGGAGGCCAAAAACATCTTCCTTCGAAAACACCAGTTCCGGTGCATCGATGATCCCGAATTTACCCTCCGCGTCTGCCGCGCTATCGTGACAGGCAAGCTTTCGAATATGGCCACGCTACTCATGCGAATCAAGCGAAGCAGAAATGTCGGATCTCCCGCCGACAATGCCCGCGCAATCCTGGATCTTATCGATCCGGCCCGGCGCGCCGAAAGCGTGGAGAGCCTTCGCGGGTATGAGGGCAGGGGCACGGCGCTCTTCTTCGACGCCTTTCCCCACGGATTCGTCGACAATATGGGGTTTTCGAAACGGGTGCGCAGGCCTCCCACCGATCCTGTGAATTCGGTGCTCTCGCTGCTCTATACCTTTCTTATGAATCGGGTCTACACAGCGGTCCGCATCGCGGGACTTGATCCCTATCCAGGATTTCTTCACACCATCGACTACGGCCGATATTCCCTTGTGCTCGACCTGATGGAAGAATTTCGTTCCATTATCGCCGAAACGCTGACCTTGTCCCTTTTCAACCTGAAAATTCTTCAAAAAAAGGACTTCATTGTCGAGGTGTCATGCCCTGACGAAGAGGAAACGACCGAGGAAGAAATGCCCGATGTCACGAAAGATCCCATCGGCCGCATATCGGGAGACGATGCGGAAACCGAGCTATTCGACCTGCCGGAGCAGCGCATGGAGGAAGGTGCCGGAGGCGTCGGGGCTTCTTCGGGGAAGCATCCCGTAAAACTTCGTCCCGAGGCCTTCAGACGGGTGATCGACGCCTTCGAGAAGAAACTGACGACGGCCTTTTATTATCCTCCCGCCGAGCGGCGTATGAGCTACGGTGATGCGATCATCTATCAGGCGGGACATTTTCGTAAGGTTATAGAAGGAGAGGCTGAAATGTACCAGCCGGTGCTTCTGAAATGATTACGCTTATTACCTACGATATTACAAAGCCGAAGCGACTGACAAAACTTCACAAATTTCTGAAGGAGTTTGGCTTGAATACACAGAAGTCCGTTTTCGAATGCGACATCGACGATATTGCTCTTCAACGGATCAGGGAGTACTGCCGCGACAACCTCGACATAGCCAGGGACTCGGTCCGGATATACAAGATTTGCAATCATTGTATGAGCAAAGTGATCATTTCGGGCCGCGGCATCAAGGTGACCCAGCTTGACTATATGGTGCTGGATGGGTAGTGTGAAGCAATGGTTAAAAAAGGGGTAACGGTATATGAATATGCTTATCGCCTACGACATTGCCGATGAACGGCGCCTGGCCCGTGTGGCGAAGATATTGGGCGACTATGGTGTGCGTGTGCAGAAATCCATATTTGAAGCATCCATCGATGCCCAATGGGTGATGAAAGAGATGAGAGAACGCATCGAAAAAGTGATACTGCCGGAAGAAGACGGGGTGAAATATTTTCCGCTGTGCGGTAAATGCGCTGAAACGATAGAAATAATCGGCCAGGGGACCTTTACAGATCCCGACGGCGAGTACTCGATTTACTGAAACCGCGAGCCTCGGCAAGAAAGGATGCTTTCAAGCTAACCAGTCGATTTTACATTTAAACGGCTAAAAGAGCGACGAGAGGTTCGCAGAGGAATAAAGTATACAGCAATTACGGGGTGATATGCTATGATCTCATGTAGTAACCATGTGTATTTCGGGCGAGGGTGCCGGAAAGACGAAAGCAGTTCGCGGAAAGGGCGTTGCAAAACCCGATGGACAAGGAGCTCGCGGAGGCCGCCATCGGAAAAGACCTGACATTCGAAGGGATTGCGACGGGTGCGGAGGTACACGGAATAGGCCGGACCGAAGGAATCGGAAAAGACCTGACATTCGAAGGGATTGCGACCCGTAGAGCGTTGAGTAAATCCCCTCAACAATCGGGGTTGAATCGGAAAAGACCTGACATTCGAAGGGATTGCGACACTTCGCCGGTATTCCCATTGCCCGCAGTTTCCGTAT
>Ga0172382_10003999_pt1 | contig 22891 bp, 18 predicted proteins | sample Leawel138RmetaG_FD_122245 | JGI IMG/M metagenome (GOLD analysis project Ga0172382, IMG submission 122245) | Leachate microbial communities from a municipal landfill in Southern Ontario, Canada - Leachate well 138R metaG | ecosystem: Engineered > Solid waste > Landfill > Unclassified | place... | reverse complement strand
TACTCGGTGGCCGACTGGAATTCGTACTCGAACCCGAACGAATCGAGGAACCCGCGCAGGCGCGCGTTGTTGTGGTGGCCAAAACTCTCATGGGTGCCGAACGGGTCGGGAATGCGGGTCAGCGGCTTGCCGAGGTGGGCGGCGACCATCTCCTTGTTGGGGATGTTGTCGGGCACCTTGCGCAGGCCGTCCATGTCATCGGAGAACGCGAACAGCCGCGTCGGAATGTCGGGCGCCAGGATATTGAACGCCCGGCGCACCCAACTGGTCCGCGCCACCTCGCCGAACGTCCCGATGTGCGGCAGCCCCGACGGGCCATAGCCCGTCTCGAACAACACATAGCCCTTGTCCGGCGTTTTGCCTTTCAGACGCTTTTCCAGCAGGGCCTGGGCTTCCTGAAAGGGCCAGGCGTTGGACGAACGGGCGAGTTCGATCAGCTCTGCGGACGGCGTCTCAGCGGACATGATAAGGTTCCGGGAACAGGTTGCGGAAAGCAGGGAAGCTACGGTGCCGCGCGCAGCCCGTCAACGAGCCATTCAACGGACCATTGACCCCCGCCCCCAATCCTGCTATCCAGCCTCCCCCAGTGATGGTCCGGCGTAGCTCAATGGCAGAGCATGCGGCTGTTAACCGCAGGGTTGTAGGTTCGAATCCTACCGCCGGAGCCAATTTCCCCCGTCTCCACCGCGACACCGTCCTATAGTGGTAGACGCACTGGGCGAACACCTGTAGAGCCTTTTCCATGGACCCCCGGCCGTGTCCCGTCGCGCCCGGCTGTCACTGGAGAAGCCGCCCGATGACCCCCGCCGAATTCGTCGCCAAGTGGAAGGCGTCCACCCTGACCGAGCGCGCCGCCGCGCAAAGCCAGTTCGTTGACCTGTGCCGGCTGCTGGACGAACCGACGCCGTCCGAGGCCGACCAGACCGGCGAATGGTATGCCTTCGAGAAGGGGGCCAGCAAGACGACCGGCGCCAACGGCTGGGCCGACGTGTGGAAGCGCAATCACTTCGCCTGGGAATACAAGGGCAAGGGCCGTGACCTGAACGCCGCCTTCGCCCAGTTGCAGCAATACGCCGGAGCCTTGGGCAACCCGCCGCTGCTGGTCGTGTCCGACATGCAGACCTTCCGCATCACGACCGCCTGGACCAACACGGTGTCCGAGGTCCACACCCTGACCCTGGACGATCTGCTCGACGCCGACAAGCGCCGGATCCTGAAAGCGGTGCTGTCGGCCCCCAACACCCTCAAGCCCGGCCTGACCCGCCAGGCCCTGACCGAAAAGGCCGCTGCCACCTTTGCCGCCCTGGCGCGGCGCCTGCGTGAGCGCGGACACGATCCGCAACAGGTGGCCCACTTCGTCAACCGGCTGGTGTTCTGCATGTTCGCCGAGGACGTGGATCTGCTGCCCAACAAAATGTTCCAGCGCATGTTGGAGGCCTGCCGGACCAACCCCGGCCAGTTCGAGCCGCACGCCCGCACCCTGTTCGGCGCCATGCGTAAGGGCGGCGCGGTCGGCTTCGAGTCGGTGGACTGGTTCAACGGCGGCCTGTTCGACAACGACGACGCGCTGCCCCTGACCCGCGACGACCTCACCGAAGTCCTGTCCGCCGCCAACCTCGATTGGGCCGAGGTGGACCCCTCCATCTTCGGCACCCTGTTTGAACGCGGCCTGGACCCCGACAAGCGCAGCCAGTTGGGCGCCCACTACACCGACCGCGATAAGATCATGCTCATCATTGAGCCGGTCATCCAGCGCCCCCTGCTGGCCGAGTGGGAGGCCCGCAAGACCGACATCGCCGCCGCGCTCGCCAAAGCCGCGACCGCCAAAAGCGCCAGCGCTAAGACCAAGGCCATCAAAGAAGCCGGCACCGTCTACCGCGCCTTCCTCGACCGCCTGCGCGCCTTCCGCGTTCTGGACCCGGCCTGCGGTTCCGGCAACTTCCTGTATCTGGCGCTGCTGACCCTGAAAGACCTCGAACACCGCGCGGGCGTCGAGGCCGAGGCCATGGGCCTGCAACGCGAATTCCCGGCCATCGGGCCAGAGGCCGTCAAAGGCATTGAAATCAACCCCTACGCCGCCGAACTGGCCCGCATCTCCGTGTGGATCGGCGAAATCCAGTGGATGCGCCGCAACGGCTACAACGTGCCCCGCAACCCCATCCTGCGCCCCCTGGACACCATCGAGAACCGCGACGCGCTGTTCCCCGCCGACCCCACTGCACCGTGGCCGGACGTCGCCCACCTGTGGCCGCAGGCTGACGCCATCATCGGCAACCCGCCGTTCCTGGGCGACAAGATGATGATTGGCGCCATGGGCGAGGACTACGTGAACCGCCTTCGGCGCGGCTACGCCGACTGGCTGCCCGGCGGGTCAGACCTCGTGTGCTACTGGTTCGCCATCGCCGACCGCACGATCCGCGCCGGGCGGGCCCAGCGCGCCGGCTTCGTTTCCACCAACTCCATCCGGGGCGGGTCCAACCGCAAGGTTCTGGACGCCATCCGCGACCACCACGCCATCACCGACGCCTGGGCCGATGAGGAATGGACCGTCGAAGGGGCGGCGGTGCGGGTGTCGATGGTGTGCTTTGCACCGGGCGAAATCGCCGAAGGCAGCCCCCGTCTTGACGGTGTGCCGGTGGCCGAGGTGTTTGCTGACCTGACTGGAGGCGGTGCCAACCTCACAAGCGCCGCCCGCTTACAAAGCAATGTCGGTAGTTCTTTCATTGGAACTCAACAAAATGGCCCTTTCACAATTGAAGGCCCAGTTGCTCGCCAGTGGCTCGCATTGCCGGTCAACCCGAATGGCTGCCAAAATCGCGACGTTGTCCGTCCGTGGGCAAACGGCCAGGACATTGTCCGAAGGGCCTCCGACTCCTGGATTGTGGATTTTGGAACCGAGATGGACAACGGAGCAGCTTCCTTGTTTGAAGCGCCGTTCGAATACGCCCTCGAACATGTCAAGCCAATGCGGGACCAAGTGCGGCGTGATACGAGGCGCCGGAACTGGTGGCGTCTTGGCGAAGCAATGCCCTCCCTCCGCCGCGCCCTCGCATCCCTTCCGCGTTACATCGCCACCCCGCGTGTGGCGAAACATCGGCTGTTCGTGTGGCTCGACAAGTCCGTCTTGCCGGACTGCCAGTTGGTCGTGATTGCCCGCGACGACGACACGACCTTCGGCATCCTCCACAGCCGCTTTCACGAAGCCTGGGCGCTGCGGCTTGGCACCAGCCTGGAAGACCGACCCCGCTACACCCCCAGCACCACCTTTGAAACCTTTCCCTTCCCGGATGGCCTGACCCCCAACATCCCCGCCGCCGACTACGCCGCCGACCCGCGCGCTCAGGCCATCGCGCAGGCCGCCGCACGGCTGGACGAATTGCGCCGCAACTGGCTCAACCCGCCCGACCTCGTGGACGTGGTGCCCGAGGTTGTGCCTGGTTTCCCCGACCGCCTGATCCCCAAGGACGACAAGGCGGCAGCCGAGTTGAAGAAGCGCACCCTGACCAACCTCTACAACGCCCGCCCGGCATGGCTTGCCAATGCCCACGCCACCCTGGACGCCGCCGTCGCCGCCGCCTACGGCTGGCCCGCCGACATTTCCGAAGACGACGCCCTCGCCCGCCTGCTGGCCCTCAACCACCAACGGGCCGCGCACGGGGCGAAGACACTGGCCCCCGCCTGATGAACAAGTTCATTGAGAACGACATCGTGCGCCTGCTGGTGCCGGTGCAGGCATACACCGAGGAAGGCAGGGAATGCGAACTGCTGCCGGGTTTGGAAGGGATTGTCATCCTTGCCACCGAGGCCCACCCCGGCGTTCAGTTCGCGGAGTTCCCCGTCGATGTCATCGACGAGAACGGCGCCGTCGATGAGTGGCCCGATTATGCGGAAGTGAAGCTGACCGACGATCAACTGGAACTGGTCAGGCGGCCCTAAGCGCCATCCCCTGCTGACGGCGGCATCCGTTCACGCTATGGTCCTGCCATGACGACACCGCCGCCCGCCGCCAGCGAAGACCGCCGTATCCTTGTTCCGCCCGTCCCCGTGCTGGTGGCCGGGCTGCGGGATGCGGTCATTCTGACGCCCGACGGGGAGCTTGCCCGGCTCGATCCGCGCAACGCGGCGCGGCGGGCGCGGGCCGAGCGGCCGATGGTCGTGCACCTGCCCGCCACCACGGCCCGGCTGGGCAACGCCGCGTTCGCCGGGCACGACATCCTGGAGCTTTACGCCTTCATCCGCCCGGCGCGCTTTTGCCTGCCGACGGCGCGCGGTGTGGTGGCCGGGATGGCGCTTCCGGTCCCCGTCGATGACGAGTCGCTCTGCCTTGCGCTGGTCGAGGTCGTGCGCCGCCTGCTGGCCGAACTGACCGCCCTGTCGCGCAAGGACACCGCGCACGCCCGCTCCGCCGCCTGGGCCATGGCGCGCGGCGGCTGGGCATGGGGGCCGTCGGTGCTGGCCGCGCTCGGCGTGCATGGCGACATGCCGCACCGCGCCAACGTCAGCGCCGGCTTGCGGGTGTGGGAACGCCTGCCCGAATTTTCCGAACACACCATCACCGCCCCGCCCGGCAGCAAGCCGGTGGACCCCGCCGAGGCCCGCGCCCGCCTCGCCAAGCTGCTCGGCACCGGGGCCGAGGACCGCCCGCAGCAAGCCGACTTCGCCAGCGCCTGCGCCGGAGCCTTTGCGCCGCGCGACCTGGAGGGCCATCCGCGATTTGTTCTGGCCGAGGCCGGGACGGGCGTCGGCAAGACCCTCGGCTACGTCGCCCCGGCCAGCGTGTGGGCGGAAAAGAATGACGGCGCGGTGTGGATTTCCACCTATACCCGCAACCTGCAACGCCAGCTCGACACCGAACTGGATCGCCTCTACCCCGACCCCTCGGAAAAGCGCCGTCATGTGGTGGTGCGCAAGGGGCGCGAAAACTACCTCTGCCTGCTCAACCTGGAAGAAGCCCTCAACCGGCTGGAGGTCAACCCTGTCCACGCCACCGCCCTCGGCCTGATGGCGCGGTGGGCCTTGGCGACCCGCGACGGCGACATGGTCGGCGGCGACTTCCCCGGCTGGCTGGCCGATCTGGTCGGGCGGGCACAGACCTTGGGCCTGATGGACCGCCGGGGCGAGTGCGTGTTCGCGGCCTGCCCGCACTACACCCGCTGCTTCATCGAACGCGCCGTGCGCAAGGCCAAGCGGGCCCGCATCGTGGTCGCCAACCATGCCCTGGTGATGATGCAGGCGGCGCTCGGCGGGTCCTCGGACGAAGGCACCCTGCCGACCCGCTATGTGTTCGACGAGGGCCACCACGTCTTCGACGCCGCCGACGGCGCCTTTTCCGCCCACCTGACCGGCCTGGAAACCGCCGAGTTGCGCCGCTGGCTGCTCGGCGCCGAGGAAACCGGGCGGTCGCGGGCGCGCGGCCTGAAGCGCCGGGCCGAGGAATTGGTCATCGGCGACGACGACGCCATCACCGCCCTGGACGGCGTGCTCAACGCCGCCGGATGCCTGCCCGGCCCGTCGTGGCACATGCGCCTGATCGACGACAGCCCACACGGCCCGACCGAGCGGTTCCTGCACCACGTCCGCCAGCAGGTCTACGCCCGCGCCCCCGACAGCCGCGGCCCCTATTCGCTGGAGTGCGAAACGGTCGAGCCGGTGCCCGGCCTGGAACCGGCCGCCATCGAACTGGAACACGCGCTTTCCACCCTGTCCAAGCCGCTCGCCGACCTCATCAAGGCCCTGACCAAGCGCCTGGACGACGAGGCCGAGGACCTGGACGCCGCCGCCCGCCTGCGCATCGAAAGCCTCGCCCGGTCCCTGGAGCGCCGCGCCCTGCTGCCGATCAAGGCGTGGCGGGCCATGCTCGACGGCCTGCACGAGGAAACCCCGCCCGACTTCGTGGACTGGTTTGCCGTGGACCGCAGCGATGGCCGCGACCTGGATGTCGGAATGCACCGCCACTGGATCGACCCCACCCGACCCTTCGCCAAGTCGGTGGCCGAGGCCGCGCACGGCGTGCTGATCGCCTCGGCCACCCTGCGCGACGGGTCGGGCGACGCCGAGGCCGACTGGAAGGGGGCCGAGGCGCGCACCGGCGGCCTGCATCTGGCCGAACCGCCCACCCGCGCCGCCGTTGCCAGCCCCTTCCCCTACCCCGAGATTACCCGTGTCCTGGTCGTCACCGACGTCCGCAAGGATGCGCTGGATCAGGTCGGCGCCGCCTACCGCGAACTGTTCCTGGCCGCTGGCGGCGGCGGCCTCGGGCTGTTCACCGCCATTTCCCGCCTGCGGGCGGTGCGCGACAAGATCGCCGGGCCGCTCGATGACGTCGGCATCCCTCTCTACGCGCAGCACTGCGACGGCATGGACGTGTCCACCCTGGTCGATATTTTCCGCGCCGAGGAAGACGCCTGCCTGCTCGGCACCGACGCGGTGCGCGACGGCGTGGACGTGCCCGGCAATTCGTTGCGCCTGATCGTGTTCGACCGCGTGCCGTGGCCCCGCCCCGACATCCTGCACAAAGCCCGGCGCACCCACTTTGGCGGGCGGACCTATGACGACGCCATCACCCGCCTGCGCCTCAAGCAGGCCTTCGGGCGGCTGGTGCGGCGGGCCAGCGACCGGGGCGTGTTCGTCCTGCTCGACCCCATGATGCCGTCCCGCCTGCACGGGGCATTCCCCGAGGGCGTCGAGGTCCAACGCGTCGGCCTCGCCGATGCCGTCCGCCTGACGCGGGAATTCCTGCGCCCACGAGAAGCATGATAGGCTGGGCGGACCACCCTTTCCGACAGGAGCCTTCCATGACCACCGACCAGCACGTGATCGGCCCCCATGCCGCCCTCATCTACACGATGGTTCTGGCGGCGGCGGCGGACAACGACATCTCCGACCGCGAGTTGAAGCTGATGGGGAACCTCATCAACACCCTGCCGGTCTTTGCCGACTACGACTCCGACAAGCTGCCGCAGGTGTGCAGCGACTGCGCCCGCGTGCTGGAGCATGAGGAAGGGCTGGAAACCGTCCTCGGCCTGGTCCGCGACACCCTGCCGCCGGCCCTGCGCGAAACCGCCTACCTGCTGGCCTGCGAGGTCGCCGCCATCGACCGCCACCTGGGGCAGGAGGAACTGCGTCTGCTGGAATTGGTCCGTCACCGCCTGGACATCGACCGCCTGCACGCCGCCGCCCTGGAGCGCGCTGTCCGCGCCCGCATGGCGACCGCCTGATATCGGCCGTCCAATGGCCTCATAAGGGGCGGTATCAGTATCACGCCGCCGGCTGCACGCTGCTGACCACGCAGTTGCGGCCACCGTGCTTGGCCCGGTACAGCGCCTTGTCGGCCCTTTCCAGCAGCATCGACAGCGCTTCGGCCGTGGCATCGGGGGCGGTGCCGGGCGGCAGGGTCGCGCTGCCGATACTGACAGTGATGTGGAACAACCCCGCAGGCGTCTCAACCCCAGCGCGTTCGACCGCATCGCGCAGACGTTCGGCAACCAGCAGGGCGCGCGCCGCATCCGTATGGGGCAGCAGGACGACAAACTCCTCGCCACCCAGCCGGGCGAGCATGTCGTGCTCGCGCAGAGCCGGGCGGCACGCCTCGACCAGCCGCTTCAAGGCGGCATCTCCGGCGGCATGACCGTAGGTATCGTTGACCTGCTTGAAGAGATCGATATCGAGCATCAATAGGGACAGGGTATTTCCGTACCGCAGACTGCGGTTGATCTCGTCGTCGGCCCGTTCCAGAAACGCCCGCCGGTTGGCAACGCCGGTCAGTTCATCCGTTCCCACCTGGGCGCGCAGTTCCAATTCGCGGCGGCGCTGGCCATCCAGACCATTGGCAAAGGCCCGCACGGCGCGCGCCAGATCGCCAAATTCATCATCGCGCTCGACATGGGGCACCGGGGTCCGGGTATCGCCTGCCGCGACCTGCCGCATGGCCGCCAAGAGGCGCTGTGCCGTGGCGACCAGCGAGGCTTCGAATAGCAAAACCATGGCGAAACCGATAATCAGCAACCCCGTTCCCACGGTCAGGGTCAGCCAGCGCGTCTGATCGGCAGCGCGCTGTATCTGGAGCCGGGCCTCGGCATGAGCGTCCTCGCCCGCCGCGAGCAACAGGTGCAGGGCCGAGCCAAGCGTCTCGAACTCCGCCCCGGCAGCGCGAAAGGCGTCCGCTGCCGCCGCCATCCGTCCGGCATCGGCGAGGCTCAACATAGCGGTGCTGGCTGCAACATAGGTCGGCCAAGTCGCCAGAACGGTTGCCCGTGCGTCGGCGGCGGGGCCGCTGGGCAGGTCGATCTCCGCCGCATCACGCAGGCGGGCGTCCAGTCGGCCGCGCAGGTCCTCCAGACGGGGGCGCACGGCTTGCCGTTGCGCGGCATCCCCTGCCAGCAGGTAGTCTGCTTCGGCGGCCCGGTAATTCGACACCAGAATGTCGATGTCGCCGACCAGTCGGGCATCGGGCAGCGCCGTCTGCCCCAACGCTGTTGCCGCCTGATGCAGTGCATTCATGCGGTCCAGGGCGACGGCGCCGAACACCATGAACAACGCCAGCACGCCCAGCAACGCAAGGCGGGTTTTCATGCGCAGGGAAAGGTCGGCGATTGGCCGCATGGCCGGCTATACTCCAGGGGATCCGTATCCCCAAGAACAATCCCCAACCGCCTTCGGCCCCGCCTCAGGCCCTGTGCAGAAGGATTATCCCGCACGGACGCACGGCTACACCGTCCCGCCGCGCAAGAGCCGATCAACCTGTTCCTGAGTCAGACCATTTCCGGTAGGAGCCGACTCGCCACCGTGGGGCGGCGTCACCGCTGTCTCGCCCAAAGAGCGGCCCAGGTGACGCAAAAGACGGGAAACCTTGGTCACGCGCTGCCCGGTGAGATCCTGAAAGGCACATGCTTCCAGGATGCCGTCCAGCCGCGCCCGTGTCGCGCGGTCCGTGGCGTGGGCCTGCAACACTTCGATCAGTCCGAGAATCCGGGTTACTGCGTGTTCCTGCTCACGCACCGCCAGGTCGAGCTGCCGCGCCGCCGCGTCCAGGGCGACATCCGCCCGAAGATCGCCAACAGCAGAAGGAACCTTACCGGTCGCATCGTCGCGGGACATCGGACCCTTTCGCCTGAAAGTCGGACAGGCTGTTTCCCGGCCAACCGCCGGAGGGCGGTGAAAAGTCGAACGGGCCGGTTTCCCGGCCAACCGCCGGATGGCGGTGAAAAGTCGGACGGGCCGGTTTCCCGGCCAACCGCCAGCTGGCGGTGAAAAGTCGAACGGGCCGGTTTCCCGGCCCGTCTGAATACGGTTAAGCGACCATCATCGCGGCGCCATGACCATGGTCATTTGGCGTCCTTCCATCTTGGGAAACTGTTCCACCTTGACGGTTTCGGCGAACTGCTCGCGCACGCGATTGAGCAATTGAATGCCGATATCCTGGTGAGCCAGTTCACGCCCACGGAAACGCAGTGTGACCTTGACCTTGTTACCCTCCTCGATGAAACGCTGCAGATTACGCATCTTGATGTTGTAATCGTTGTCATCGATGTTGGGGCGCAGCTTGATTTCCTTGATCTCGATGACCTTGGTCTTCTTGCGCTGATCGGCCTTGCGCTTCTGCGTCTCGAACTTGAACTTGCCGTAGTCCATGATCTTGCAGACGGGCGGCTCCGCGGTCGGCGAAATCTCCACGAGGTCAAGGCCGACCTCTGCGGACATCTCAAGCGCTTCGCGGATGTGAACCACCCCGACCTGCTCGCCATCGGCGTCGATCAGGCGGATCTGGGGGCTGGTGATGTCTTCGTTGACGCGCGGTCCATCTTTGGACGGCGGCGCCGTCATCGGCGGTCTAGCTATCTATACTTCTCCCGTATCAGAGTGGTGTTCGGACCCCGCGGAGGACGCCATGACCAGGCAAGCCCGTCGTGGCGCGGTCCGCAGAAGCCCCGTGTAACGGGACAAGGGACGACGGGGCTACTGCCCTGGCATCCGTGCCTCGTCCCTGAGTGTATTCACCACGTCGGTCAGCGCAAGGACTTCTTGGGCATTGCCGCCCAGACGACGCAGCGCGACCGTGCGGTCTTCGGCCTCGCGCTTGCCGACAACGGCAATCACGGGGACCTTGGCGTGCGAATGCTCGCGCACCTTGTAGTTGATCTTCTCGTTTCGCAGATCCATCTCGACACGCATCCCGGCCTTGCGCAGCGTCGCCGCGACTTCGGCGGCATACTCGTCGCCCTCGCTGGTGATGGTGGCGACCACCACCTGCACCGGGGCCAGCCACAGCGGGAACTTGCCAGAATAGTTTTCGATCAGGATGCCGATGAACCGCTCGAACGACCCGAGAATCGCCCGGTGCAGCATCACGGGGCGGTGGCGCTCGCCGTCCTCGCCCACGTATTCGGCGCCCAGGCGCTCGGGCAGCACGAAGTCCACCTGGAGCGTCCCGCACTGCCAGTCGCGGCCGATGGCATCGCGCAGCACGAATTCCAGCTTGGGACCATAGAACGCCCCTTCGCCGGGATTGAGCGTCCATTCCAGCCCGGCGGCCTCGGTCGCTTCCTTGAGCGCGGCTTCGGCCTTGTCCCAGGTTTCGTCGCTTCCGGCCCGCACTTCGGGGCGGTCGGAGAACTTCACCCGCACCTCGTCAAAGCCGAGATCCTTGTACACACTGAGCAACAGGGCGCAGAACGCCTCCGTCTCCGCCGTGATCTGGTCCTCGGTGCAAAAGATGTGGGCGTCGTCCTGGGTGAACGCACGGACGCGCATCAGGCCATGCAGCGCGCCCGATGGCTCGTTGCGGTGGCACGACCCGAACTCGGCCATGCGCAGCGGCAGGTCACGGTACGACTTGATGCCCTGGCGGAAAATCTGCACGTGGCAGGGGCAGTTCATCGGCTTGATGGCGATGTGGCGGTCTTCGGACTCGCTGATGAACATGGCGTCGCGGAACTTTTCCCAGTGCCCCGACTGCTCCCACAGCACGCGGTCAACCATCTGCGGCGTGTTGACCTCGACATAGCCCGCGTCTTCCAGGCGCCCACGCACGTAGGTCTGCAAGGAGCGATAGACCGCCCAGCCCTTGGGATGCCAGAACACCGAACCCTGGGCGATGTCCTGCATGTGGAACAGGCCCATTTCCTTGCCGACGCGGCGGTGGTCGCGCTTCTCGGCCTCCTCCAGCATCAGCAGGTAGGCATCGAGCTGCTTCTTGTCGCCCCACGCCGTGCCGTAGATGCGCTGGAGCATCTCGTTGCGGCTGTCGCCCCGCCAATAGGCGCCGGCCAGCTTCATCAGCTTGAACGCCTTGCCCAGCTTGCCGGTGGACGGCAGGTGCGGACCGCGGCACAGGTCGGCCCAATTGCCCTGGCGGTAGAGAGTGACCTCCTGCCCGGCGGGGATAGCGGCGATCAGCTCGGCCTTGTACTTCTCGCCGATGCTTTCGAAATGCCTGATCGCTTCATCGCGATCCCACACCTCGCGCACGATCTGCTCGTCGCGGTCGACGATCTCAGCCATGCGCGCTTCGATCTTGACCAGATCGTCGGGCGTGAACGGTTCGGCGCGGGCGAAGTCGTAATAAAACCCGTTCTCGATCGACGGGCCAATTGTGACCTGCGTATCGGGATACAGTTCCTGCACCGCCTCGGCCATGACGTGGGCGGCGTCATGGCGCAGCAGTTCGAGGCCCGCCGGATCCTTGGCGGTGATGATCGACACGCTGGCGTCATGGTCGATGGGGCGGCGCAGGTCGCGCGGCTCGCCATCGACGGTGACGGCCAGCGCGGCCTTGGCGAGGCCGGGGCCGATGGACTTGGCAAGATCTTCGCCCGACACCGGGCCGTCGAAGTTGCGGACGCTGCCGTCGGGCAGGGTAATGGCAACCATGATTCGTCTCTTCTGCTGGAGGTGCGCCGGCACTGTACAGCCCCAGGCGCCCGATACAAAGCGGGAATGCCGCGCCACAACCACTGCGGCACGCGTGCTGGTCTGTCAGGGGGCGGAAGGAGGAACCGTCAGACCGTCGCCGCCGCACCCGTGCCCATAGTTCGCGTGGCCACCCCGCCGATGCGCGGACGCACGGCGGTCAGGGCTGGCGACAGGGAACGGCTGTGTACGGGCATCGCGGACCAAGTCTCCGAAAGTCTGGGCTTAAGGATAAGAACGCCCGGCCGCGTTGTCTAGGGCCAAGGCCACGTCGTCCACCGTCAGCGCCGCCAGGGCCGGGCGGCGCAGGATGGTGACTGCCGGGCCGCGCTGGGCGCACAGGGCGGGGTCCGAGGCATTGGAGTACAATACCACCGAACGGCATCCGGTGGCGGCGATCAGGTGCATCGGTCCGGTGTCGTTGCCGACCGCCGCCTCCGCCCGCCGGGCCAGCGCCGCGATATCGGAAAAGCTGGTGCGCCCGATCAGCGACACCGCGGCCGGACAAGCCTGCGTCACGGCCTCCGCCTCCGCCGATTCGGAGGCCGTGCCGAGCACCACCGGCGTCAAGCCCCGCGCGGCAAGGCGCACGGCCAGCGCGGCATAGTGCTCCGCCGGCCACCGTTTATCGGGGCGGTGGGGCGCACCGCCTGGAACCAGCAGGACAAACGGCGCGACCACGCCAAAAGCCGACACATTGCCATCCAGCCACGACAAATCCGGTGGCGCCACAGTAACGATGCCGGCCCCGGCAAGCTGGTCAGCCTGCCGGTCCAGGGTGTGCATGAAATCGCGCTTGGGGTTGTCGTGGGGGTGGGAGCAACCCGGTGCGACGCCGCACCACTCGACCGCCTTCGCCCCGCCCATCAGGTGCAGATAGCGCGACGACCGGCCCGACGTCTGCAAGTCATAAACCCTGGAAAACCGCTCCCCGCGCAGCCGCCGGCGCAGACCCCAAAGCTTGCAGATCTGCCACGCCTTGGGCCGTTCGTCGGTCCACACCTCGTCAAACCACGGGCTGCGGGCCGCGAGATCGGCATAAGGCTTGGTCGTCAGCAAGGTAATCTTTGAGGCCGGGTGATGCGCCCTAATCGCCGCGAACGGCCCAAACGCCTGCACGAAATCTCCCAGGGCCGACAGCTTTATGACCAGAATTCGGCTCACGACGCCTCCGCCACCTCACACCCAAGCAACTCACGGTAAACATTGAGAGTACGTGCACACATCGCATCGGTCGAGAACCGCGCCTGCATGTCGGCAATGGCGCGCGCCGCCAGCGTTTGGCGCTGCTCGCCGGTCAGCGTCAACGCAGCGCGCAGCACCTGCGCCAGCGACGCCGCATTGCCGGGCACGAACAGCCACCCGGTATCGCCGTCGCGGATGATCTCCGGGGCCGCGCCGTGACGCGGCGCCAGCACTGGACGCCCCATCGCCTGCCCCTCGGCCGCCACCCGACCGAATGCCTCGGGATCGGTCGAGGCACTTACCACAACGTCCGAGATCATGTAGGCGGCTGGCATGTCGTTGCAGTCCCCGGCCACCAGCACGCGGTCGGCGAGGCCAGCGGCGCGGGCTGCCGCCTCGACCTCGTCCCGATAGGCCGTGCGGCCCTGGTCCGAACCGATCAGCAGGGTGCGGAACGGCAGATCCTTGATCTGCGCCAGCGCCTCGATCAGCAGCAATTGCCCCTTCCACCGCGTAAGGCGTCCAGGCAGGGTGATAACCGGCTCGCCATCGGCCAGCCGCCACCGTTGCGCCAACTGGATCATGCGCTCGGCGCTGACCTTGTCGGGGTCAAAGCGGCTGAAGTCCACGCCGCGCGGAATGACCCGGATGCGGCTTTCCTCCACGCCAAAGGCCGCGCCATATTCGCTCAGGATATGGCGCTTGATGAAATTCGAAATGGCGATCACCCGGTCGCCCTGGGCCATCACCGCGTTGTAACGCCGCTTCCACCCCATCGGCCCCATGTTGTAGGTGCCGTGGAAGGTGGTGACGAAGGGCACGCCACAAGCCCGCGCCGCCTGCTTGGCGCTATGGGCCGGGGCGCGCGACCGGGCGTGCACGAGGCTCACGCCCTTGGCGCGGATAAGTTCGGCCAGCCGCTCTCCGTTGCGCCGGATCGCCAGCGGATTCTTGGTCGCGAGCGGCAGGGTGACGTGCTCGACACCGATACGGTCGAGTTCCCGCACCATCGGGCCGCCTTCACTCGCAACGATGGCGCGCCATCCGGCAGCCACCAGGGCTTGGGCGATCTCGATGGTGCCGCGTTCAACCCCGCCCGTGGCGAGGCGGGGCAGCACCTGGAGAATGGTGGGGGTGGCTTTGTCGGATGAAACGTTGATGCTAGTGTTCGAGGCCACCAGAGAAAATTCCGTCAAAAAGTGGGAAAACAAATGCCCGACGCCGTGCCGCCCCCCAGCAACACTTCGCCTCAAGCGCCGCAGATACTATCACGGCCGGACGGTTCGTCCATCGCCTACCATCGTACCCCGAAACAGCCGGGAACGACTGCGCCCGGCGTCGTGTTCATCCACGGCTTCATGTCCGACATGGAGGGCGGCAAGGCGGTATTCCTGGAAGGACATTGCCGCCGTCGCGGGTTGGCGTTCGTCCGCTTCGACCAGTTCGGCCACGGCAAGTCGTCGGGCGCCTTCGCCGATGGCTCGATCGGCCGGTGGGCGGAGGATACCGTGGCGGTCCTCGACGCGCTGACCGACGGACCGCAGATCCTGGTCGGGTCATCGTGCGGCGGCTGGCTTATGCTTCTGGCCGCGCTCGCCCGGCCGCAGCGGGTGGCGGGACTGCTCGGCCTCGCCCCGGCCCCGGACTTTACCGAGGATCTGGTATGGCCGGAGTTCACCGACGAGCAGCGCGAAGCCGTCCAGCGCGACGGCCACGTCCTCATCCCATCCAGTTATTCCGACCAGCCCTACACCTTCACCAAGCGCCTGTTCGACGATGGCCGCCGCAATCTGGTGCTGCGCGACGAGATCCCCTTCGACGGCCCGGTGCGCATCCTGCACGGCCAAAAGGACGACGCCGTGCCGTGGCAGCGGTCCCTGCTGTTGATGGACCACCTGCGCTCCACCGACGTCGCCTGCACCTTCCTCAAAAACAGCGATCACCGCCTGTCGGAACTTTCCGACCTCGCCCGCATGGCGGCCACGGTGGACGAATTGGCAGCAGCCGTTCAGTAAAGCCCGCCCGCAGCAGAAAAGGCCGCCCTCTTGCGAGGACGGCCCTTCCTGAAGCATCAGCCTTGAGGGCTGGGTGCCTGAGCTTAGAAGCCCATGCCGCCCATGCCGCCCATGCCACCCATGCCGCCCATGTCGGGCATGCCGCCTTCCTTCTTTTCCGGAAGTTCGGCGATCATGGCTTCGGTGGTGATCAGCAGACCAGCCACCGAGGCGGCGTCCTGCAGGGCGGTGCGCACGACCTTGGTCGGGTCGATGATGCCGGCCTTGATCATGTCGACATAGGTGCCGGACTGAGCGTCGAAACCGAAGCCGGTGTCGTTCTGCTCCAGCAGCTTGCCGGAAACGACCGCACCGTCATGGCCGGCATTCTCGGCGATCTGACGCACCGGAGCCTGAAGGGCGCGGCGGACGATCTCGATGCCAACGTCCTGGTCGGCATTGACGCCCTTGAGGTTGGCAAGGGACTTGACGGCGTACAGAAGGGCCACGCCGCCACCGGCGACGATGCCTTCTTCGACGGCCGCACGGGTGGCGTGCAGGGCGTCGTCAACGCGGTCCTTCTTTTCCTTCACTTCGATTTCCGAAGAGCCGCCGACGCGGATGACGGCGACGCCGCCAGCCAGCTTCGCCAGACGCTCCTGGAGCTTCTCGCGATCGTAGTCGGAGGTGGTCTCTTCGACCTGGGCGCGGATCTGGTTGCAACGCGCTTCGATGTCGGCGCGGGCGCCGGCACCATCGACCATGGTGGTCTCTTCCTTGGAGATGGTCACCTTCTTGGCGGTGCCGAGCATGTCCAGGGTGACGGTCTCAAGCTTGATGCCGAGGTCTTCGGAGATCACGGTGCCGCCGGTCAGGATGGCCATGTCTTCGAGCATCGCCTTGCGACGATCGCCGAAGCCCGGCGCCTTGACGGCCGCGACCTTGAGGCCGCCGCGCAGCTTGTTCACGACCAGGGTGGCCAGGGCTTCGCCCTCGACATCCTCGGCGATGATCAGCAGCGGACGACCGGACTGCACGACGGCTTCGAGAACCGGCAGCAGAGCCTGGAGGTTGCTGAGCTTCTTTTCGTTCAGCAGGATGTAGGGGTTTTCCAGCTCGGCGACCATCTTCTCGGCGTTGGTCACGAAGTAGGGCGACAGGTAACCACGGTCGAACTGCATGCCTTCGACAACGTCCAGCTCGGTGGTCGTGCCCTTGGCTTCTTCGACGGTGATGACACCCTCGTTGCCGACCTTTTCCATGGCCTTGGCGATCATTTCGCCAATTTCACGCTCGCCGTTGGCGGAAATGGTGCCAACCTGGGCGACTTCGCTGGAGGTCTTGATCTTGTTGGAACGCTTCTGCACGTCGTCGACCACGGCGGTCACGGCCAGATCGATGCCGCGCTTCAGGTCCATCGGGTTCATGCCGGCGGCAACCGACTTCACGCCTTCACGCACGATGGCCTGGGCCAGCACGGTGGCGGTGGTGGTGCCGTCGCCAGCCATGTCGGCGGTCTTGGAAGCAACTTCCTTGACCATCTGGGCGCCCATGTTCTCGAACTTGTCCTTGAGTTCGATTTCCTTGGCGACCGAGACGCCGTCCTTGGTGATGCGCGGAGCGCCGAAGGACTTTTCGATGACCACGTTGCGGCCCTTGGGACCCAGCGTCACCTTCACGGCATTGGCCAGGATGTCCACGCCGCGCAGCAGGCGGTCACGGGCGTCGGTGGAGAACTTTACTTCTTTGGCAGCCATGAGAATTTTCCTCAAACGTTATCGGTTCGACAGCTTGAACAGTGAGAGCAGCGCCTGGCGCCTTACTCGATCACGCCCATGATGTCGGACTCTTTCATGATCAGCAGGTCTTCGCCGTCAACCTTGACTTCGGTGCCGGACCACTTGCCGAACAGCACGCGATCACCAGCCTTGACGTCCAGGGCGATCAGCTTGCCATCTTCACCACGCGCGCCGGCGCCGACGGCGACGACCTTGCCCTCCATGGGCTTTTCCTTGGCGGTGTCGGGGATGATGATGCCACCGGCGGTCTTTTCCTCGGACTCGAGGCGCTTCACCAGGACGCGATCATGCAGCGGCCGAAACTTCATAGGGTATTCCTCCAGCGTTGACTAACGGGAGGGGGTGCGTTGTTAGCACTCCCCCTCGATGAGTGCTAAACAGGTAGTCCGGGCATGATGAAGTGTCAAGACCCCCGATCGCGCAGAAGGGGTAGACTTACTCCTTTGCAGCCTCGTCGCCGGGAATCGCCCGGCGGCTCCGCACGCGCCGGTACACATAAAGCCCAAGCCCGGCCGATGCCACGAACAGCACCACCGACAGACCGATGCGCAACACTGGATCAACCTGCACGCCGGTCCCGACGAGAGCGAAAATCAGGGTCTGCGGCACGTACCCAGCCGCCGAACCGGCGATGAAGGGTAGCGCCGCAACGCTGCTGACCCCAGCGGCCAGATTGGTCACGGCGTTGGACCCCACCGGCAGAAACCGGATGAGCAGGGTCATGGAGAACGGGTTGCCGCGCAGAAAGGCATCGATCCGGGCGATGCGCTTGCCGAAGCGATGCTGGACCATCGACCGGCCAAGCAGCCGGGCATAAAAGAACGCCCCCGCGCAGCCCGCCGTCTGGGCCGCCAGGGCGATCAACACGCCCTCCCACAGCCCAAAGGCATAGCCGCCGCCAAAGGCCACCAACTGGCGCGGCACGCCAATCGCCGACAGCAACGCGCCAAGTCCGATGAACAGGGCAATGCCTGACGCCCCATGTCCGACCACCTTGTCGTCCAGCCAATGGGTATCCAGGGCGTCGGCCAGCCCCAGCGCATTGAGCGTATAGCCGACCGCGACCAGCGACACGATCAACACCAGCCCCTTGACCAGGGACTTGACGCCCATGCTGCCGGGCGCTGCCGCCGCGACGGCGTCGCCGGTGATGACGTCGCTGTCGTCGCCGTCTTCCGAGGGAGGCGGGGCGATGCGGTCGGTCACGGGGTGTCCTGGCGCTCGATCACCGGATTGCGGGCGCGGCGCTGCAACCACATCATCCCGAACAGGTCCACGATCCCCACCCAGAGGCGGTTCCACAAGCCGTACTTGGACACCCCGCGCTCGCGCGGCCGGTGGTTCACGCGCACGCTGACCACCTCGCCGCCTTCACGCAGCATCAAGGCGGGCAGAAAGCGGTGCATGTGATCAAAGCGCGGAAAGCGCAAAAACGTCTCGCGCGCAAACAGCTTCAAGCCGCAGCCCGAATCGGGTGTGGAGTCGCGCAAAAGGCTGGCCCGCACCCCGTTGGCGACCTTGGATGTCCACCGGCGCAGTGGGGTGTCCTGCCGCTTCTGGCGGTGCCCGGCGATCATCACCATGACCGGTTCGACCCCGGCGGCGGCGGCCTGCGCATCACGGCGGGCAAGCATCGCGGGAATGTCGGCCGGATCGTTCTGGCCGTCACCGTCCAGGGTGGCGACCCACGGCGCAACCGCCGCCCGCACGCCCGAATGCACGGCCTGGCTCTGCCCGCAGCTCGCCGCATGGCGGACCACGCGCAGGCGCGGAAAGCGGACCTTGGCCTCGTCCAGCACGCGCGGCGTGGCATCATCGGAGCCATCATCCACGTAGATGACCTCGAAGGTGCACACCGGCTCCAGCGCGGCATGGATCTCCTCGATCAACGGGACGACGTTTTCAGCCTCGTTCTTGACGGGGACGACCACCGCCACGGCGGGCGAGGCATCCAGGGCCATGGCACGGGCAGGGGCGACAGCGGGTTCGAATGTGGTGTCGGTCATCGTGCAGTCCAAAGGACATCAACGGCGTCATCCGATGGGACAAAGCCGGGTGCCCGGTTGTACTCCCCGGACACCATCCTGAAAAGCCCTTTATGGCCTGCCAAAAAAGAGCCCGCCCCCGAGGCACGCATGGGGACGGGCTTAACGGAGCGGCCCACAAAGGGCCGCTCCGGCGGAACCACGGTGGATTTTTTGAAGTTATTGAACGGTCTGGGTCAGTTCGGCCCGAACCTTCTGGCGCAGCACATCGATCGGCACCATGGCCGAGCCGTGGCGGACATACCAGAAGGTCCAACCGTTGCACGTCGGGGCGCCCTGCACCGCCGCGCCCACCTGATGGATGGACCCACGGGTATCGGCCGAAATGATCGTGCCGTCGGCCCGCACCTTGGCGACAAACCGGCCCGAGGCATCACTCAGCACCGCGCCGGGCTCCAGCAAGCCACGCTCGATCACGGTGCCGAAAGGAATGCGGGGCTCACTGCGCTTGGACGGGGTCATCAGCACGGACTCGTCGCGCACCGGCTCCACGTCGGCAATGCGCGACCGGGCGGCGGCGATGTAGTCCGGGTCCTGTTCGATGCCGATGTACTTGCGGCCCAGGCGGCGGGCGGCGGCGCCCGTGGTGCCGGTGCCAAAGAACGGGTCAAGCACCACGTCGCCCGGCTTGGTCGAGGACAGCAGCACACGATACAGCAGGCTTTCCGGCTTCTGGGTCGGGTGCAGCTTGTCGCCGTCGTCGTCCTTCAGGCGCTCGGACCCGGTGCACAGCGGCAGGGTCCAGTCGCTGCGCATCTGGGTGCCGTCATTCAGCGCCTTCATGGCGTCATAGTTGAACGTGTACTTGGCCTTGGGATCCTTGGAGCACCAGATCAGCGTCTCGTGGGCGTTGGTGAACCGCGTGCCCCGGAAGTTGGGCATCGGGTTGGACTTCCGCCACACCACGTCGTTGAGAACCCAGAAGCCCATGTCCTGCAGCGCCGCGCCGACGCGGAAAATGTTGTGATAGCTGCCGATGACCCACAACGTGCCGTCGTCCTTCAACACCCGGCGCGCGGCGGCCAGCCAGTCGCGGGTGAAGCGGTCGTATTCGGCAAAGCTGTCGAACTTGTCCCAGGCGTCATCCACCCCGTCGACCCGCGAATTGTCGGGCCGCGTCAGATCACCGCCAAGCTGGAGATTGTACGGCGGGTCGGCGAACACCACGTCCACCGACTTTTCCGGCAGGCTGTTCATCACCTCGATGCAGTTACCGGCATAGATCACGTCGGTCTTGAGCAGCGAAGCCGAAGTCTTGGCAGTCGCCGAAGTCTTGCGGCGGGAGGCGAGCTTGGTGATTTCTGTCTGGATGGTCATGACGGCGCAGCCAATTTGAAAGTTTCTCTCGTGGTGGAGTCACTTTTATCGGCCCTCGAGTCGCCGTCAAGAGTCCGGCGGAATCAACATCTTAGGGTGGACTCTGAAATTACGACTCGAAGGAGGTCCGGCACACCGAATGTTGTAGCTGATCTCTCCGCTCGACACAGAAGCTGGCGGGTGTGTTGCAGATCCGTCACACACCGCAAGAAGTCGGATCAAGAGGTCGCAACCGCCACGAAAAGGTCCAGATTCACCGCAAAACTGCGCCGATGATGGGGCGTGAAACCGTGTCGGGCGATGGCGATCCGGTGCTCGCGGGTGCCATACCCGGCATTATGTGCCCACCCATAGCTGGGATATTCGGCGTCCAGATCCACCATCATGCGGTCGCGCGTCACCTTGGCGACAATGGACGCCGCCGCAATGGATAGGCTCAACCCATCCCCCTTGACCACGCACTGCACTGGACAGGCAAACGCGCGCGGGGCCTGATTTCCATCCACCAGCGCCAAATCGGGCAGTACGCCCAGCGCCGCCACGGCACGCGCCATGGCAACATGGGTCGCCCGCAAGATGTTGAGACTGTCGATTTCCTTGACCGAGGCCACGCCGATGCCCAGCCGCGCCGCACCGCAGGTTTCCAGGATGGCCAGCAGGGCTTCGCGCCGGGTGGCCGACAGCTTTTTGGAATCATCCAGACCGGCGATGAGGTCCGATGGCAGGCTTGCCCTGTCGAGGATCGCCGCGCCCGCCACCACCGGACCGGCCAGCGGCCCGCGCCCGGCCTCGTCCACGCCGCACACAACGCCGCCAGCAGCACATTCGAGGGAAAAATCGGGCATGTCGGACACTCCAGGACCACTGGAATCCGTTCTCCCACATCACCGTTGCGCTTGCAAAGCCCGTCTTGGTGCCGTCTCCTGAGATCATGAACCGTCCGCCGTTCGCCGCCCGCCTCACCCTGCTCCTGGTCAGCAGCCTGACCGTGATGTCGGGCGCCACCATCGCGCCCGCGCTGCCCCCACTGGCCGAGCATTTCGCCAGCCGGGGGGTGGCCGATGCGGCGTTCTGGTCGCGCATGGTGCTGACGGCGCCGGCCATCGGCATCGTGCTGACCGCCACGGCGGCCGGGGCGCTGGGCGACCGGTTCGGGCGGGTGCCGTTGATGCTGGCCGCCGCCGTGCTCTATGCCGTGGCCGGATCCGCCGGGCTGTGGATCGATGACATGGCCCCCCTTGTCGCCAGCCGCGTGGCCCTGGGCATTGCCGTGGCCGTGCTGATGACCGGCGCGACGGCGTTGATCGGTGACACCTTCCACGGACCGGCCCGCGACTCCTTCATGGGGGTCCAGGCGTCCTTCATGGGCTATGGCGGCGTGGTGTTTCTGAGCGTCGGGGGCGCCCTGGCCGATGTGCATTGGCGTGCGCCGTTCGGCTTGTACCTGACCGGTCTGGGCGTGCTTGGCCTGATCGCGCTCACCCTGCGAGGCCCCGCCACGGCAGCCGCCCGCTCCCACGAACGCCTCACCGACAATCCGCCGCCACGCGGGCCAGCCGTGCCGCCGGTCGTGCTGTACGGCCTCGCCGCGTTGACTTTTGCCACGTTCTATCAAACGCCGACCCTGATGCCCTTTCGGCTGGAGAGCATGGGCCTGAGCGACCGCACCATGGGCGGCATGATCATCGCCACCCTGCCGCTGGTCGCGGCGACCAGTGCGCTTGTCTTTGGGCGCCTGCGCACGCGGCTGTCGCTGCCGTTGATCCTGGCCTTGTCTTACGGTCTGTTCGGGGCGGGATACCTGGGCGTGGCCCACACCACCACACCGGCGGCGGCATGGGCAGGGCTGGCCCTCAGCGGGATAGGGTTGGGCTGGGCCATGCCGACGGTCAGCATCTGGCTGCTCTCCATCGTCCCTGCCGAGCGGCGCGGTCGGGCCATCGGCGGGCTGACCGCCGGAGTGTTCATCGGCCAGTTCATCGCGCCGCTGGCGTCCCGCCCGGTGGTCGCCGTGCTGGGCGCGCCGGGAGCCTTTGGGGTGGCGGCTGGCGTGTTGGGCGTGGCCGCCCTGGGCATGATGATCCTCCACCGCACACTCGAGATGGCGGCTACGACTCAAGAGTAACCCCTTATCCGCGGTCCGCGGCCCTATTCTTGTGGTTCCGCCGCGCCCACTCAGAGGATGCGCGGAGGACAAAGGGAGGATTCACGTGACAACGCTATACAAGAAGCCTGGCGACGGCGCCGTCGTCTGTGGTGACTGTTTGAGCGAGAACGACCATTTGTTCGTGGTCGAGCTGGATCCCGCGCTGTTTCCCGACACCTACGAACGCCTGAGGTGCTCCTCCTGTGGCGCGCCCGGCAAATCCATGAGGCCTGACCCAAGCCCGCCTCCCGTTCGCGCCGCCGGGACCCGCCAGGGCTAGAAAAGCCCCAGTTGATCGCCCGCGCGGGCTGGCCGCGTGAATAGATCCGTGCGCAATGACCAGCGGACGGATCTCAAGCCCAGACGGTGGGTAGCGACGGCAAAGCGGCGGGCCAGGAGTTGCGCCAAAGGCCCCTGGCCGCTCATCCGGTCGCCGAACCGGCTATCATACAATGCCCCTCCCCTCATCTGACGGACCAGCGACAGCACCTTGGCAGC
>Ga0172382_10003998_pt1 | contig 22894 bp, 19 predicted proteins | sample Leawel138RmetaG_FD_122245 | JGI IMG/M metagenome (GOLD analysis project Ga0172382, IMG submission 122245) | Leachate microbial communities from a municipal landfill in Southern Ontario, Canada - Leachate well 138R metaG | ecosystem: Engineered > Solid waste > Landfill > Unclassified | place... | reverse complement strand
GCGATTGGGAACATTGGCGGAAACGAAGACAACGGTATCGGCCGGCAGGCTGCGCAGGTCGGCATCATCGGTAAAATGCGTGCCGCCGACCAATACCGCATTATCGGTGAACTCGACTGCGCGATGGCGGATGAGGTAGTCGAACGGTTTGCCGCGCATCCGGGTCAGCAGGGGCTCGACCATAAGCGGTGCCTGTGCGAGCGGCGCCAGCATGCGCAGGCGCGTGACATAGGTAACCGAAAGTCCCTGTTCGATCAGATGTTCCGCCGCGGCCAGGCCTTCATAATGGCCGACATCGTCGATAACGACAGCCGTTTTGCCGAGGTCGACCGGGGGCTGCATGAAGAGGTCGAACGCACTGATCACATTTCTGCGATCGAAATTGCGGATCGCCTGTCCGGGATGTGAGTGCTGGATACCGTCCATGCGGGGGAACGAACCCGTGGCGACGATGACAGCCTCAGCCTTGCTGGCGATCACGTCATCAGCGTCGAGATAGGTCGAGAGCTGCACTTCGACGCCCAGCCGGTAAATCTCGCTCTCCAGCCAGGTCGCGACATCGATCATGCCGTGACGGGTGGGTGCCTTGGCGGCCGCGCGCAACGTGCCGCCCAGCATGGGGCTTGCTTCGGCAAGCGTTACCTTGTGCCCGCGCAGCGCCGCGACCCGCGCCGCCTCCATGCCCGCGGGGCCGCCACCCACGACCAGCACCTGCTTGGCCGCGGAGGCAGGATTAAGCTTATGGTCGCCGCGATAGAGTTCATGCCCGTTGCCGGGGTTGACGGCGCATTCGAGATGGCCATGTTCAGTAGAAACCTGAGCGACGCAGGCCTGATTGCAACCGATGCAGGGACGCACCTCCTCGACCTTGCCGGCCAGGCTCTTCACGACGAGATCGGGATCGGCGATCATCGCGCGCACAAGGCCGACCATGTCCGCGTCACCGGCGCGGATGACCTGATCGCATTCTTCCAGCGTGCGGAACCGGCCCACGACCATCGTCGGCAATTTGACATGGCGCGTGATCGGCACGCTGGTCGGCAGTTCGTAGCCAACCGGTTCGTGCATGCCGCCGACCATCTTGGTGTAGCTGTTGTAATTGCCGACCGAGACGTTGATATAATCGGTAAGACCGCGCTCTTGCAGCATCAGCGCCACGGCAAGGTTCTGGTCCTCATCGACGCCATTGACGGTCAGATCCGGGGCAAGGCGCACGCCTACGACAAAATTGCTCGAGACCGCGCTGCGTACCGCCTCCATCAGCTCGATGACGAAGCGGGCGCGTTCCTGGATCGTCGCGCCACCATACTCATCTTCGCGCAGGTTGGTGTTGGCGGAGAGGAACTGGCCGGGCATATATCCATGGGCGCAATGGACATCGACGCCGTCCAGTCCCCATGCTTCCATCCGCCGTGCCGCCAGCGCATAGGCTTCGATGATCTCGGCGATCATCGACTTCGTCATCTCAATCGGCACGACGCCAACCTCGACGCTGGGGGTGGCGCTGACGCCCCAGGGAGGCGAGCCGTCGCGCGGCAAGCCGTGATGGCCCGCGTGCCAGAGCTGCTGGAAGATTTTCATGTCATGACGACGGCCCATGTCGCCCAGCTTGCGATATCCGTCCTCGAGTTCCGCTTTCCACAGATCGATCGCCAACGGGCTGGTGGGGTGGACGGAACCCACCTCAACAATCGAAAGTCCCGCGCCGCCGCGCGCGCGCGCTTCATGATAGGCGATCAGCGCGTCGCTCATCGCGCCTTTGCCAAGGATCGTTGCGTGGGCCGGTCGGAAAATCCGGTTCTTGATCGTGATGTTGCCGATCTGCAGCGGCGTGTGGACATGTGTGTAGTTCACGATCTTCCTCTCTATCCTATCGCTCTGATTTGTCGTTACCGTCCGAAGTCATTTGCGACGCAGCTTCTCCAGTGTCACCGGCAGGTCGCCGCTCGCCATCGATTCCATTTCCATCTCAAGGCCGGGGCCGAGCGCCTGGGCCGCCAGTATGCCCGTGATGCGCGCAAAGGCGCGCTTGGTGCCATTGACGCCGTTGGGCCCCATTGCCACGATCCGTGCTGCCAGTTCGCGCGCTAACGGGAGGGCGTCTTCAGGATTTTCCACCAGATCGGTGACAAGGCCCCACGCATGCGCCTGCTCGCCTGTGATGACCTCTCCCGTCAGCAGGCATCGCTTCGCCCGGTTGATGCCGATCGACTGGGACCAGCTTATGATCCCCCCATCGCCCGCCACTATGCCCACATTGACATGCGTGTCCGCAATCTTGGCGCCCTTCCAGGCGACAACGATGTCGGACAGGGTGGCGATTGTCGCGCCGAGCCCGATTGCGGCGCCCTGCACGGCTGAAATGACGGGGATCGGCAGTTCCGAAACGCCATAAAATACGCCCTTGGCATATTTGATCATGTCGTTGCGGATCGCCTTGCTCCTGTGAGCGTCGAGCATTTCGTCGAAGTCGCCACCAGCGGAAAAGGCGCGCCCTTCCGCGCACAGGATCAGAACGCGAACGTCCGGTACCTGACTGGCAATCGTCTCCAGCGCCGAAACGAATTCGATATGAGCATCCATATCGAACCGATTGAGAAGATCGGGCCTTGCGAATCGAAGCTCCGCGATTCCTTCGGAAATCGTCAGATTCAACGTCTGATATGTCATGCTGTCGGCCAAAATCAGCGTCTCCCTTAGTGAGCATGCAAGATAGCCATAATCGCGCACTCGGCGTTGACTGCCAATGCACAGTTCCATGCGCGGGATTGAAGCGCCGCGACTTTACTGGATCATGACATTCATTTGGAGTCATCGTCTGGATAAACCGGCCCATTAAATGGAGAGAAAATCATGGCTGTTCTGCAAAATAAGGTGGCGTTGGTCACCGGGTCAGCGAAGGGAATCGGCTTCAGCATTGCCAAAACCTTCGCGACGGAAGGCGCCAAGGTTGCTCTGGCGGCGCGCACACAGGAGCAGGCCGATGCCGCAGCGGCGCGTGTCGGGGGCGATGCAATCGGCGTGGCGCTGGACACGCGAGACAGCCAGCAATGGCAAGCTGCCATTGCACGGGTCGACAGCGCGTTTAGCGGACTCAATATTCTCGTGAACTGCGCGGGGATAACGCGTGGGTCGACGCTGCTCGATGCCGATGACGATAATTGGGACGATCACATGGCGATCAATCTGCGTGGCCCGTTTCTTGGCTGCCGCGCTGCGCTGCCGGTGATGACCCGCGACGGGAAGCCGGGGGCCATCGTCAACATTTCCTCGGCATTTGGCAGCCGGGTGACGCCGGGCTTTGCGGCCTACAGCGTCAGCAAGGCGGCATTGAATGCAATGACGCAGGTTCTTGCGCTGGAATGCGCTGCCGCCAGGAATTCTATCCGGGTCAACGCCGTGGCGCCCGGTGGTACAGAAACGGAGATGTTTGAGGAAGAGCTGCGACGCACCGGGATGAATCGCGAGAAGGCCTATGCGCTGTACAGCAAGATTCACCCGATGGGCCGGATCGGCAAACCGGAAGAAGTCGCCCGCGCCGCTCTCTGGCTTGCTTCGGATGCGTCCAGCTTTACGACCGGCACGATCGTACCGGTCGATGGTGGAAGTGCGATCCGCTCATGACACAGGCCGATAAAGGAAAATCCGCAATCGTATTCGGCGCTTCGGGCGGGCTTGGCGCAGGCTGCGTGCGTGCGCTTGCGCGCGAGTGGCCGGTAGTCGCCATCGTCTATCATCGTCGACGCGAGAAGGCGGAAGCGCTTGCCGCCGAACTGCCCGAGGGGTGCAGAGGATATCCCGTCCAGTGCGATGTTACCGATGGTGCTTCGGTTCGGCGCGCTATCGCGGATGTGACGGAAAATTGCGGACCTATCGGCGCTGCGATCTACTCCTCCGGTGTCGAGATCGATCAGCCTTACATCAGCGAGACGACCGAAGAGCAGTGGCAGGAGGTGTTCAATACTGAAGTTCTGGGCTTCACTCGCCTGATATCGGCGGTGCTGCCGCTGTTCCGGGAACAGGGTGGCGGTGTTATCGTTGCCGTTACCTCCATGGCGAACAGACGCGTGGTGGTCGGCGACACGATCTCGGCAGCTCCAAAGGCGGCGATTGAATCGCTATGCCGGGGTATCGGCAAGGAAGAGGGGCGTTTTGGCATCCGCGCCAACACCGTGGCGCCAGGCGCCATGAATGCAGGCCTTGGCGAGCAGTATATGGCCGAGCGTTGGACGCCCGAATTCTGGGAAAAATTCCGCAAGTCCATCCCGCTGCGCCGCTTCGGCCTTGCCGAGGACATCGGAGAGGCCGCTGCCTTTTTCGCGTCCGACAGGGCGAGCTATCTCACCGGACAGACATTGATCGTGGACGGTGGCTATACTTTATAGCCACCGCCGTTTGCGCCATTTACTTCTGATTATGGGTGAGCTGGCCGAGGCCTGCTTTTTGGGCTTCGGCCACCACCATGTCCGCAGCGATGAACCCGAACACCATGGCCGGGCCGATGGTCCCGCCAGCCCCCGGATAGGCATTGCCGAACGGTGAGCCGGAGGCATTGCCCGCGGCATAAAGGCCGGCAATTGGCTGGTCATTACTATCGAGTACGCGGGCCCGCGCATCGCACTTGAGCCCACCCTTGGTGCCCAGATCGCCCAGGCTCACCGGGATCGCATAGAAGGGCGCCTTGCCGATCTCGCCGAGGCAGGGATTGGGCTTGAGCGCCGGGTCGCCGAAATTGACGTCATAGGCGTTGCCGCCGCGCCCGAATTCGGGATCCACCCCGCTCTTGGCATAGTCGTTCATCTTGGCGACGACTGCTTCGAGCTTGTCTGCGTTGACTTCGATCTTGCCCGCGAGCTCGCGGATTGTCGGCGCGCGGAAGATGTAATGGTCCCACCATGAAGGTGGTATCTTGCGGTCGGGCATGAGGGCGGTGGGCATGACCCCGCCAGCGGTAAACTTGTATCGGAACGTTGCATCGAACACGAGCCAGCAGGGTGTATTGGCACCGGTTTTGAGCTGGTCCTCCATCATGGCGTTGCCAAACCGGTCATAGCCGCACGCTTCATCAACGAAGCGATCGCCATTGCGATTGACGCACACGCTATGGGGGCGCCCGACATCGAACACGGCCTGGTGGATTTCTTCGAAATTGGACGCGGTCGACAGCGGGAGGGACATGGTCGGTACCCACCATCCGGTCTCGGTGAACTCGGTCGCGGCACCGATTTCCAGACCGGCTTTCAGCACTTCACCCTTGTTGCCGTCTTCGGGTGTGCTGCTGTTGCGGATGCTGCCGGGAACGGTGAAATAGCGGTCGCGCAATTCCTGATTCCATTCAAAACCGCCGGAGCATGCAATGACGCCATGCCGGGCAAGCAGAGTTTCGGTGCGGCCGAAGCGCTCGGTCACGACGCCCGTGACGTGCCCGTTTTCGATGACAAGCTTCTTTACGGCGGTCCCCAGCCTGAATTCGCCTCCTAACTTGACGAACTGTTCGACCAGCGGTCCGATCAAGGCACCGCCAAGGCTCATCATACGGTCGCGGCGGGTCAGCTTTCTGGTGCTCACATCGAGCCAGTAGCGACCCATGACTTTCGCCAACGTCCGCTTCCACCCCGGCGAGCGTGTGGAGATTGTGTTGGCCTCCATGAAGTCCATGGCATACCGGTTCATCAGCTTGAAGCGGGTGAATTGCTCGCGCATCAGCGGGAAGAGATCGCCCAGGCGACGTCCGTCGTATATTGGGAAAACCACGGACCGATCCGCGCGTGCTCCCGGTGCTTCAGGAAAATAGTCCGGCCACGGCATGGGAACCGGTTTCATGCCGATTTCTTGCAGAAAAGCGATCATCTGCGGGCCAGTTTCCAGAAAGATATCGACGCGCTTTTCGTTTATCGGGCCGTTGGCGACGGCCTTCACATAGGTCATCGCCTGTTCCGGGCTGTCGTCAGTGCCCAGGCCGTGATTGGGAATCCAGGTCACGCCACCCGAAGTCGCGGAGGTGCCGCCGATCTTGTGCGCCTTCTCCACGATCAGGACCTTAAGTCCTTTGGTCGCGGCCCGCACGGCAGCGGTCATGCCGGCTGCCCCCGACCCTGCGACAATCACATCATAGCTTTCCTGCACTCGGCCTCTCCCTTTGAGGAGTGTTAATAATATGTCTTCGCGCCTGACAGGAGAGGAAGAAAATCATCAGTGCAAGCCATGAATGATATGACTGCATCTGGGGTCAATTGGTCTCGGAGCCTTTTGATATAAGGGAGCTTGATAGCGTGAAATAGCCATTTGAATGAGGTTTCGTTTGTCTGCTTTCGACCTGCCGCGCCCCGCCTTCATGGACGATGAAGAGATACGCATGTTCGCCGACAGCGTGGATCGTTTTCTCGATACCAACGCCGGCCCCGCCACGCTGACGCAATGGCGTGAGCAAGGCTATGTGGAGCAGGACTTCTGGCGCAAGGCCGGCGACGCGGGCATATTGGGGGTGTCGATCCCGGAGGCCTATGGCGGTTCGGGGCTGGATTTCCGGTACGATGCCGTCGTCATGGAGCGGCAGGGGCGCAAGCACGCGCTGAATTTCGCATTCTCGCTGCATTCAACCGTGGTGGCGCCCTATATCTATCATTACGCGACCGAAGAGCAGTGCAAGGCGTGGCTTCCCGGCGCCGTGTCCGGCGACACGCTGCTGGCTGTTGCGATGACGGAGCCGGGGGCCGGTTCCGACCTTCAGGGTATGAAAACGACCGCGATCCGCGATGGCGACCACTATGTCATTAATGGTCAGAAAACCTTCATTTCCAACGGCCATGCCTGTTCGCTGGTGGTGCTCGCCGCCAAGACCGATCCTTCCGCCGGGGCCAAGGGCATTTCCCTGTTCGCGGTCGAAGTGGATAAGGTCGAGGGGTTTGAGCGGGGCCGCCTGTTGCACAAGCTGGGGCAGGAAGGGCGTGACACGGCCGAGCTGTTTTTCACCGACATGCGCGTGCCGGCGGAAAATCTGATCGGCGGGGTGGAAGGTCAGGGCTTTCGCATGCTGATGGAGCAGCTCCCCAAGGAGCGGCTGGTGATCGCGTGGCAGGCCATGGGCATGATGGAAGCCGCGCTCGAAATCACGGTCGAGCATGCCAAGCAGCGCAAGATGTTCGGCGGCATCCTGTTCGACCAGCAGAACACCAAGTTCAAGCTTGCTGAATGCAAGACCCGGGCAACGGTGGCCAAGACGTTTCTCTATCATTGCACCGAACAGCTTCTGGCCAAGAAGCTGGACGCGGCGACAGCCTCCATGGCGAAGTTGTTTGTCACGGAGGCGCAGGCGTTCGTTATCGACGAATGTCTCCAATTATTTGGCGGCTATGGCTACATGACCGAATATCCGATCGCCGAGATGTACAAGGATGCGCGCGCATTCCGCATCTACGGCGGCGCGAGCGAGATCATGAAGCTGCTGATCGCCCGATCAATCTAAACAGGACGCACGGGGAACGAATAGGCGGGAAAGATATGGCAGTAGGTTTTGACATTCAGGATGGCGTCGCCATCATTACCATCGACCGGCCCGAGGCGCGCAACGCGATCGACCGGGAAACCGCCCTGGCGGTCGAGGCGGCGGTGCGCCGCATCAATGAAACAGATGACATTCGCTGCGCGGTGATAACAGGCGCGGGTGGCAATTTTTGTGCGGGAATGGACCTTAAGGCCTTTCTGCGCGGCGAAGTGGTCCGCTTGCCGGAAACCGGATTTGCCGGCGTCACACAGTCCAAGCTGGAAAAGCCGTTCATCGCGGCGGTCGAGGGCTACGCGCTGGCGGGCGGCTTCGAAATTATGCTGGCCTGCGATATGGTGGTTGCTTCGGAGGCGGCCAAATTCGGCCTTACGGAAGTGAAGCGCGGGCTGGTCGCCAATGCCGGCGGGCTTGTGCGTCTGCCAAGGCAGATGCCGGTGAAGCTGGCGCTCGAATTCGTGCTGACCGGGGACATCTTCCCTGCATCGCGCCTTGCGGCATCCGGCTTGGTGAACCGTGTCGTACCGGAAGGTGAGGCTTTGGCGGAAGCGATCGCGATTGCCCGCACGATCGCCAATAACGGCCCGATGGCGGTCGCGGTGAGCCGACAAGTCATCCTTGAAAGCCGCGAGTGGCCCGAGGCCGAAATGTTCGAGCGGCAATTCGAGATCACTGCCCCCGTTTTCGCGTCCGAAGACGCTCGCGAAGGGGCTTCCGCCTTTGCCGAGAAGCGGACGCCGGTGTGGAAAGGGCGGTAATCGGATCATGGCTGAGGAGCGGCTGGCGTATGAGCGTTTGACGACGCTCTGGTCGGTCCTCACCTTTCACGCCGAGCAAGGTCCTGACAGGATCGCAACGAAGTTTGAAGGCCGCGAAACCAGTTATCGCGGCTTGCATAACTGGGCATTGGCCTTGGCCTCGGACCTCGTTCGCCAGGGGCTGGGGCCAGGTGACCGGATCGGCTATCTTGGCAAAAACAGCGACGCCTATTTCGCCTTGCTGTTCGCCGTGGCACGCATCGGTGCTGTGCTTGTTCCGCTCAACTGGCGGCTCGCGGACGAAGAACTGGCGTTCATCGTTCGCGACTCGACGATGCGGCATTTGTTCACGGACGTTGCGTTTCTGGATAATGCACGGTCGCTTGCGGATGACATGGGTCTTACCTTGGCGCGACTGGGCGAAAGGGCGCCTCAGGGGGGGCTGTCCCTGCCGCTTCAGGATCTGCCGCCGGAACCCGCGCCGGATGATATCGCTTTTCAGGTCTATACCTCGGGTACTACCGGCCATCCCAAGGGAGCCATGCTGACACATGCCAATATGCTGGCATTGCGGGCGCCGGGCTATCGTGCCGGTCTCGAATGGTTTCCGACCGCCGGTTCCACGCTTGGGGGTGTCCTGCCGGTCGCGCATATCGCCGGCACTGCCTATGCCTGCTTCGGCTTTTATGCCGGTGCGCGCGTCGTCATCTCGCGAGAGTTCGACCCCGGCGAAACGCTCGAGCTGATCGAGGGCGAAGGGATCAACCATATATTGTTCGCGCCTGCGGTCATGCGGATGGTGATGGAGCATCCGCTCGCCCAAGCGACGGATTTCGCTTTGCTCCAGTTCATTACCTATGGCGCTGCCCCCATTCCGGAAGCTCTTCTGCGGGACGCGCTGGCAATGTTCGGGTGCGGCTTCGTGCAGATGTACGGGATGAGCGAAGCGGCCGGCGGTGTCGTTGCATTAACGCCGGAAGACCATGTTTCCAACGAAGGGGATCGTTTGCGGTCGGCGGGCAGGGCCATGCCCGGCGTCGAGGTGGGAATCGTCGATGAAGACTGGACGTTGCTGCCGCCCGGAGAAACGGGCGAGATCGTCATCCGGTCGGGTTCAGTCATGACGGGATATTGGAACCGCCCAGAAGCCAGCGCCGAAGTCCTGGGCCCCGATGGCTGGTTCCGGACCGGCGACATTGGATCAATCGATGGTGATGGCTATGTCTATGTGCTCGACCGGGCCAAGGACATGATCATATCAGGCGGCGAGAATGTCTATCCCGCCGAAGTCGAAAACGCCATCTTCGGGCACCCCGATATCGTGGATGTCGCGGTGATCGGGATTCCGTCGGATGAATGGGGCGAGGAAGTAGCCGCGATAATCGTTCCGGCGCCCGGTGCCGATGTGACGCGGGAAGCGATCAACCATTGGCTGGCGGGTAAAATTGCCCGATTCAAATTCCCCAAACAGGTTCACCTGGTAAAGGAGATTCCGCGCAACGCGGGCGGAAAAATCCTTCGCAGGGTCTTGCGCGAGCCATATTGGCAGGACCGGCGCCGACGGATCAATTGACCATGAGACGCGCGAGCCAGCAATTTTCGCAGGTAAACCGGCAGCTCATTTGCACCCTGTTGCACTGGGACTTGCCTCGTGCGCGTGCGTCGTTGGCAAGGCCCGGACACCTGATAAGGACCGTAATTCGATGTAACCAAATAAAGACCAAGAGGTAGGCAAGCATGTCCATTGCTGTCCAGTCCGAGCGTGAGCGCTTGTTCGAGCCGCTGACCATACGGGGGGTCACTTTGCCCAACCGGATTGTCATGTCGCCCATGACCCGCGGATTTTCTCCGGGAGGCATTCCGACGGACGAGGTGGCGGAATATTACGCAAGACGTGCGGCCGGCGGCACGGGCCTTATCATCACCGAAGGTGTCGCGGTCGACCATCCCGCCGCGCTGGGGGATGCCGGGCTTGGCGAGGACAATATTCCGTTGCTCGCGGGCGAGGGGGCCGTAGCTGGCTGGCGCAAGGTTGTCGACAAGGTCCATGCTCAGGGTGGGAAGATCGTACCGCAACTCTGGCATCAGGGTGTATTGCGCAAACCGGGAACCGGGCCGTATCCCGAAATCGCCAGCGTGAGCCCCTCGGGCATATGGGGGCCGCTAGGGCGGGTTACTTCGGTTGATCCCAAGAGCATCCCGCAGGACCCGCGCGTCGGCGAACCGATGAGCGAGGAGGATATCGAGGAGGCGATAGAGGCATTCGTCCGATGCGCGCGCAACGCCGTTGACGCCGGCTTCGACGGTATCGCGCTGCATGGGGGGCATGGCTATCTGATCGACAATTTCCTGTGGGAAGGGACCAACCAACGGGACGATCGTTGGGGTGGAGACCGCAGGCGCCGATCGGAATTCGCGGCCGAAATGGTACGGCGCATTCGCAAGGCCATTGGCGATGACCTGCCCATCTTCTTTCGCTTTTCTCAGTGGAAACAGCAGGATTTCCGCGCAACATTGGCGGACAATCCCGAAGAGCTGGCCGAAGTGCTCAAGCCGATCGCAGACGCGGGCGCGGACGTTTTCGATGCCAGCGTGCGCTACTACAACAAGGCCTGTTTCGACGGCAGCCCGGAAAATCTTGCGGGCTGGGCAAAGAAGGTGACCGGTAAATATTCGATGGCCGTCGGTGGCATCGGCATCAATCAGGGCATGTATGATCGCGGCAAGGAAACCGCCGCGGTAACTGACTTTGAGCCACTGCTCACCCGGTTCGCAAACGGGGAGTTCGACCTGATAGCTGTGGGGCGCTCGATGATCGGTGACCCGAATTGGGCGCGAAAGTTCCGAGCCGGCGAAGAGCCGCGCGCTTATTCGCTGGATGACAACCTGAGCTTGTCCTGAGTGGAAGGCGCTGTTGACCGGGGCGCGCCAGCCCTCGTCAGCGCGTTCCCGAGGTTTAAATATAGGCTGATGATCAGAATCCGTTGGTCGGCAGGAAGAGATGATTGATGCAAAATAACCCGGTAATCGTTGATATAGCTCGTTCGCCAATGGGGCGCGGTAAGCCCGGATGCGTGCTGTCGGAGGTTCATCCCGCCGATCTGCTGCGCCAGGTCATGGTGAGGGTCGTTGAGCGCAACCGCCTTGATCCCGGTCTGGTCGACGACATCATCATGGGCTGCGTCAGTCAGGCTGGAGAGCAGGCCGTGCCCACCGGTCGGACCGCATGGCTCGGCGCGGGTTATCCAGTCCATGTGCCCTGCACGATGGTGGAGCGGCGCTGCGGTTCCAGTCAGCAGGCAGTTCACTTCGCCGCGCAGGGTATCGCTGCCGGGGCCTATGACATCGTTCTGGCGGGCGGTATCGAATCCATGAGCCGCGTGCCGATGGGCAGCGCACGCATGGGCAAGGACCCTCATGGCGTGGCCTATGAAGAGCGCTTTCCCGGCACCGTTGGGCAAGGCATCTCTGCGGAACTGATCGCTGCGCGCTGGGGCATCTCGCGCGAGGAAATGGATATCTACTCCGCTCGTTCCCACCAGTTGGCGGAACAGGCGCGGCAGGACGGCCTGCTCGCCAAGGAAATCATCGCCATCGAAACCCCCGGCGGTCTGGTCACCCAGGACGAAACGATCCGCGCGGGCACTACGGCCGAGGGGCTGGCCCAGCTCAAAACCTCATTCAACAATGATGAGATTGCAGCGCGCTTTCCCGAGATCAACTGGAGCATCACGGCGGGGAACAGCTCGCAGATCACGGACGGTGCTTCGGTTGCCCTGGTGATGTCGGAGGCGGCGGCAAACCGCCTCGGCCTTACGCCGCGCGCGCGCTTCGTAGCATTTGATGTGATCGGCGACGATCCCCTGCTGATGCTGACCGCACCCATTCCGGCAACCCAGCGGGTTCTCAAGAAGGCAGGGCTCGACATCGGGCAGATGGATCATATCGAAGTCAACGAGGCCTTTGCTCCCGTACCGCTCGCCTGGCTGCGCGACATCAAGGCTGACCCCGCCCGCCTCAACCCGCGCGGCGGTGCCATCGCTCTCGGTCATCCGCTCGGCGCGTCGGGCACCCGGCTGATGGCGTCCATGCTCCACGGGCTCGAGGAAACGGGCGGACGTTATGGACTTCAAACGATGTGCGAAGCCGGAGGCCTCGCCAATGCAACGATAATCGAACGGATCTGAGGAAAGAGCTGCGTCATGGAAGTCAATGGAATTGTAGCAGTCGTCACGGGTGGAGCATCGGGGTTGGGCCGGTCAACGGCTGAACGGCTGGTGGCTGCGGGCGCGAAAGTCGTACTGGCTGACCTGCCTGGTTCGGACGGCGATGAAGTGGCCAAGGCCATGGGTAACGGCACGCGCTTCGTGGCGGCGGACGTGACCGACACCGACCAGATGAACGCGGTCTTCGATGCCGCTGAGGCGATGGGTCCTCTGCGCGCGGTTGTTCATTGTGCGGGACGCGGCGGGCCGATCCGGGTGGTCGATCGAGAGGGCAATCCAGGCTCGCTCGAAACCTATGAAATGGTCGTACGCATCAACTTGATCGGCAGCTTCAATGTCCTGCGGCTCGGTGCGGCGCGCATGTCCAAGAATGAGCCGATCGACGGCGAGCGGGGCGTGGTCATCATGACGGCTTCGGTCGCCGCCTTCGAAGGGCAGATCGGGCAGATTCCCTATGCTTCGGCCAAGGCCGGCATTGTCGGCATGACCATCGTTGCGGCACGCGATCTCGCCAGCCATCAGATCCGCGTCTGCACCATCGCCCCGGGTACGTTCGATACGCCGATCCTGCAACGGGTGAAACCGGAAGTGCGTGAGACTCTCGCTGCCGCCATACCGCATCCCCGCCGCCTCGGCCGTCCCGACGAATTCGCCATGCTGGCGCAGCAGATCGTAGAGAATGCGATGCTGAACGGTGAGACGATCCGCCTCGACGGTGCGATCCGCATGCCGCCACGATGAGCGATCTAATCCTTCAGGAGACACATGAAGGGGTCCGCACGCTGACCCTGAACCTCCCTGATCAGCGCAACCCGATTTCGGGGAAAGCAATGATCGAGGCTTTGTGTGCGGCGATAGAGGCGGCCGACCGTGATCTGGAGTGCCGGGTAGTAATCCTGACCGGCGCTGGCTCTGCCTTTTCGACAGGTGGCGACATTGCGACCATGCGGCAGGGGGGCGGGTTGAACGACGCCATGCCGGCAAAGACGCGCTATAATTATCGGAACGGCATCCAGCGATTGCCCATATTGTTCGAATCTATCGAGGTTCCCGTTATCGCGGCGGTCAACGGCGCGGCCATTGGAGCCGGGTGTGATCTTGCCTGCATGTGCGACATCCGTATCGCATCGGAAAAGGCGAAATTCGCGGAAAGCTTCGTCAAGATGGGCATCGTTCCCGGCGATGGTGGAGCCTGGTTGCTGCCAAGGGTCGTCGGCTGGTCGAAAGCCAGCGAAATGGCGTTCACGGGCGATTTACTCGACGCTGCCCAAGCGCTCGCCTGCGGATTGGTTTCCCAGGTGGTTGCTCCCGATGCTTTGATGGATGAGGCCCGCCAGCTTGCCTTGCGGATCGCCGCCAATCCCCCTTATGCCGTAAGGATGACAAAGCGCCTGATCCGCGAAAGTCGCCTCGCCAGCATTTCCGCAATTCTGGAAGCCTCCGCCGCGGCACAGGCGCTATGCCATACGACGCAGGACCATGCCGAAGCGGTCGAGGCCTTTCTTGAGAAGCGTTCCCCCAAATTCACGGGCAATTGAGTTGCAAGGAGACGTTGTGGAAGAACCCGGTTCCATCGATGCACTACGTGGAGAAATCCGTCAGTGGCTGGCGGCAAATCTTCCTGCCGACTGGCGCGAACGTCAGCGCGGAGACGATATTCCGTCTTTCCTTACCATGCAAAAGGAATGGTTCGCGAAGCTTGTAGAGGCAGGATATGCCACCCCGCATTGGCCGAAGGAATGGCCCGGTGGCGGGCGACCACTTGCCGAACAGATCGCCATATTTGAGGAACTGGCCCGGGGCGGTGCGCCGCGCATGAGCCTGTTTTTCGTATCGCTTTACCATGCCGCCATGACTTTGTGCGAATGCGGAACCGAAGCGCAGCGCGCGAAGCATTTGCCCGCCATCCTCAAGGGCGAGATCTGGTGCCAGGGTTTTTCGGAACCGGGTGCCGGATCGGACCTGGCGGCGCTGCGTACGCGCGCGGTGCGCAAAGGCGATCATTATGTCGTCTCCGGTCAGAAAATCTGGTCGACCCTCGGCCAGTTCGCCGACCAGTGCCTGCTTCTGGTACGGACCGACAGCAGCGGTCCCAAGCAGGCGGGCATTACCTTCCTCCTGATGGACATGAAGTCGAAGGGTGTGGACGTGCGCCCGATCAAGCAGATCACCGGCGACGAGGAGTTTGCGGAAATTTTCCTCGATGAGGTGGAAATTCCCGTCGAGAATCTCGTGGGCGTCGAGAATGAGGGGTGGAAGGTTGCGCAGGTGACATTGTCATCGGAGCGCGGCCTCACCCTTGTGGAGTTGACGGAACGAATGGGGCTGTCGCTCTGGCGGCTGGTTGAGATCGCCAGTGGCGGTGGCAGGGATTTCTCCGCGATCGATATCGGCACGCGTCGCGAGATCGTCGGTATCGCAAGCCGGATCGAGGCATTGCGGGCCATGCTCGCTACATTGATGGCGAACCGGATCGCCGGGCGAGAGGCCGTGGGCGATGCATCGATCCTGAAGCTCGCCTATTCACGTCTTTCCCGCGATTTTACCGCGCTGGGGCTGCGTCTCGGTGGCACCGCCTCGCTGTGTGACACGCATTATACGCTGGGTGCCGGGTACGAGACTGGAAACTGGATGTTCGATTTCATGAACAGCTATCAATATAATATCGCAGGGGGCAGCAACGAAGTTCAGCGCAACATCATCTCCGAGCGCGTGCTCAAGATGCCGCGGGAGAAGCTGGCATGAGCGATTTCGAGTTGAACGGCGGGATTGACCCTGAAGAGTTGCGCGATGCCGCAAGGCGCCTGCTGGCCGACAAGGTCGATCGCCGGGCACCATGGGAAGCTCGTGACAACGGGCGCATGGCACTTGAAGGCGCGATGACCGAGCTGGGGTGGTATCTACTGACCATCCCCGAAGCCATGGGGGGGCTGGACCAAAGCTTTGAGGCCCTCGCGCCGATTTATGAGGAGGCGGGGGGCGCCCTTTCACCGCTGTGGCCCGCCGGCACGATGGCTGCGATCGATGTGCTTGCAGCGGACGGTACCCAGGAGGCGCAGGCCGCGTTGCAGGCGATTGCTGAAGAAGGGCATCGGGTCGCGACCGTCATTCTGCCGGTTGGCGCTTTGGCGCAATCGGCACGCGTGGCGATGGTTCCGGGGGCGGACCTCGCCACGCACCTGTTGCTGGTTCCGGAGAACGGCGATGCGTGCCAGCTCGTCCCTAGGGATGCAGCGGGTGTTTCGATCGAGGTCGTGGAAACCTGGGATCGTTCGCGCAGTTTTGCAGAGGTAGTGCTGAACAACGCTTCGGCTGACGCGATGCGCATTGAAACGCCGGAAGCCCTCTCTCTCGCACGGGCGCATAGCGAACTTGCTCTTGCATGGGATTGCGTTGGTGCGGCGGCGCAATGCCTGACCGAAACCGTGGAGTATATGTTGGGCCGTCAGCAATTCGGTCGACCGATCGCCTCCTTCCAGGCGCTGAAGCACCGCGCCGCAGACCACAAGGTCGCGCTGGAACTCGCGCGGTCGCTGGTGACGCATGCAAGCATGGCCTATGCCCGGAAGCGCAACGGATGGGCCGAACTCGCTACTCAGGCACGCCTGCTCGCCACTGGCGCTTTTCGCGGTATCGCCGAAGACGCGGTGCAGCTGCATGGCGGCGTTGGCTTCACCTGGGAATATAGCTGCCACCTGTTCCTCAAGCGCGCACTGGTCAACGAAATGATTGACGGGGCGCCGGAAGCTCTGAACGACCGGATCGCGGAAGCGGTGATGCAAAAGGCGACGTCCGCGCGGATATGAAGCGCATCGCGCCATGATGAAAAAGGCCCGGCGGTTTCAGCAACCGCCGGGCCTTTTGGTTGCAAGTGATGGAGTGCCGACGCTCAGATCGCCAGCGCGACGCCACCAAAAGGCCGGGCGGTCGCCACATAGTCGAGCGCCGCCGGAGCCTCGTCAAACGGGAAGCTGCGGTCGAACAGCGGCTTGATCTTGCCGGCATCCGCCAGCTGGGTGAACACCGTCCACGCGTCGGCCCATTCTTCGGGCGTGCAGGTGTAGACGCCATAGCCCTGAATGCTGCCGCGATAGAGGATCAGATCCGCCAGTGTGATGGTCGATTGCCGACCGGCGGCGAAACCAAGAGTGATGATCTTGCTGTACCGCTTGATGCACTTGGCGGTCTCGGCCAGAATGGGTCCGCCCACTGAATCGATGACGATGTCGACCCCTTCGCCGCCGTTAAGGGCATGCACCCCTTCGGCCATCGATTGTTTGGATAGATCGACAACATTTTCAAATCCTGCGGCGCGGGCCTGTTCGGCCTTTGCGGTCGAGCTGGTCGTACCGATGACGTTGGCGGCCCCCAGCGCGCGGGCTAGCTGGAAGGCGGCGTTACCCACCGAGCCGCCAATGCCGGGAGCCAGCACGGTTTTCCCTGCAGCAAAGCCGGCCTCCACCAGGGCGCGATAGGCTGTCGGATAGGCGACCGATGCCTGCGCCGCAGCCCCGTCCGAAACAGAGTCCGGAATTTTCCAGGCGTGGTCTTCTTCCACCGTGCAATATTCCGCCCAGCTTCCGTTCCGCATGAAGCCATAAGGGAAGGCGCCGAACATGACCCGATCCCCCGCCTTCAATCGGTTCGACGGGCCGGCATCCTCGACAATACCCGCGCCCTGATTGCCGGGAATGAGCGGCAGCGTGCAGGGCGGAAAATTGGCTTCGTTCTCGTCATTGATGACCGCAACGTCGAAGGGAACAACGCCCGGAGCGGTCATTTTGACGAGAATTTCGGTGCCGGAGCGTGTCGGCTTGTCGACTTCGACCGATTTGAGTCCCTGCGAACCCGATTGGGATTCGATTAACCAAGCGCGCATAGCTTTCTGTCCTTCAATAATGTTCGATACTGGCCATTACTTGCGACGCCGGACCTGAATCCCTGCGGCTTCACGATCCCAGGTCGATGGCGTGACGCCTTCTTCCCGCAACTGATATTTGAGCACGCGCCCGGTGGGATTCTTGGGAAGGCTCTCCCGGAATTCCACATAGCGTGGGACCGCGAAGTGCGGCAGGTTGTCGAGGCTCCAGATGCACAGTTCCTGCTCGGTCACCCGTGCATTCTCGCGCAAGACAGCCGTAACCTTGATTTCGTCCTCGCCCGTCTGTTGCCCCACGGCATGAACAGCGACTTCGGCGATCGCATGGTGGGCGCCGAACGCCCGTTCAGCCTCGAAGCTGGAGACATTTTCACCGCGCGAGCGCATATAATCCTTCGCCCGGTCGGCAAAATAGAGATAGCCGTCGACCATCTTGCCCAGATCGCCGGTGTGCATCCACATGTTTTTCCAGACCGCTGCGGTAGCCTCCGGCCGCTTCCAATAGCCTTCGAACATGATGTTCGCTTCGCGTGGACGGAACACGATCTCACCGACGGTGCCATCCGGGACAGGTTGGTCGTTCTCGTCGAAGATCATCATTTCATATTCGTCGAGAGGCCGGCCGGCGCATGTCTCAGGGGCTACATGATCATAGGGAATGCCAGTCATGCGAATGCCTTCGGTTTGACCGTAAGACCAACTCCCGACGATCTGGACGCCAAAGCGCTCTTTCCATATCTTGCGTACGTCGGGGGTGATCGGGGTGCCGTATATCATCTTCAGCTTGCCATGATAGCGCTTGGCAGCCTCGCAATCCGGAGCATGTGCCACCAGTGCGAAGATCGAAGCCATGAGCATCGCCGAGACAGCGCCCGATTGTTCGATGTCGTCCCAGAAGCGTCTTACGGAGAATTGACTGACCAATGCCATGCGCGACCCGTCGATCATCACGGCAAGCAGATTGGAGATAGCCGCCGCATGGAACAGGGGCAGGGGGGTGAAGAGCGTCTGGCCTTCGTCGAGCAATGTCAGCCGGCGATTGATCCTGCCGACGGCCGCCATGTAATTGTGCGAGATCATGCAGCCCTTCGAAGGGCCGGTCGTGCCGGACGTGTAAATAAGGGCGGCAAGATCTTTTGGATCGACCACGACCGGAAGCGGCGAGCTGTCGGCATCGATAAACTCATCCAGAGGATGGATCGGGATGCTGCAGATCGGAAGTTGTTCGGTCGAGTGGCACAGGATTATCTGTACGCAAGGCACCTGGTCGGCGATATGGGTAAAGCGTTCAATATAAGGCGCGCTGCAAATCACGACCTTGGCTTCTGCGTCGGCAACCTGATGCCGCAGAAAATCGCCACGATAGGCATTATTGATCGGTACCCAGATCGCGCCGAGCTTGTTGATGGCGAACCAGCAGAGGACGATCTCGATACTTGAGTCGAAAAGGGTGACAACGCAATCCCCCTTTTGGACCCCAAGCGACGCAAGTCCGCGAGCCAGCGCGTTGGCTCTGCGGTTTATGCCACCATAGGTCTCGGCAACCCCGTCCACCATCAGAAATTCGCGATCGGGATATGCCTCGGCCGCGCGCTCGATAAGCCCTACGACTGTGTCACGGATGCCGGACTTGAAACCGGAAGTTTGCAGATGAGAGTCCACGCTTAGTCCTGCTTGGTGCCGGTGTTTACTACTTCGACCATGATCATCACGGTCTTGTCGCGCTCAAGGAACCGAAGTTCATCTTCAACCAGCACCGGATTGACTTCCGGGTCGTTGAAGATGCGGGTCATTTCCTCGACCGCAGCCTGGTCTGCAACGTGCATCTCGGTGATGCAGTCATAGCCAATATCATAGGGCTGGGGCTGGGTGCCGGGCGGGATCTCGCTGGGGTTCAGGACGGCAAAGGTAGGATAGTTGCGCACATAGTCAGTCAGCAGGTGGCCAATATATTTCTTGGCCAGAAGCACATGACTGCTTTCATAATGCTGCCGGAAATGTTCCGGCGTCGTGCCAGCTTTGCGTTTGAGGAAATATATGATCTTTATCATTCGCTCTCTCCTGATAATTGTGGTTGCAGCCGTCCGTCAGTCCAGAGCAGCAAGGATCGCAGCGGTGTCACCATAGACCGGGTGGATCAGCTTGATCTTCCCATTGACGACTTGGGTCGCTTCCGCGAGCGGAAAGCTGACCGACTTTCCGGTCTTGCGAACCGTTACCGAGAAGGCGCCATAGGCAATCACCCATTCCCCGGTTGTCGCGAAGATATCGGGCTTGAAGCTGAAGGCGCTGTATGTGTCGACGACCTTCAGCAGCGCGTCGCGAATGGCATCGACGCCTACAAAGCGCCCGCCATAGGGGAGAGAATCCGCCTCAAGCAAAACGCCGTCTTCGGCGAAGAAGGACAAAAACCCTTCCAGATCCCCGTTGCCCAGCATGGCTTCATAGGACGCCTTTACGATGTCAACCGGATCAGTACTCAAGACAATTCCCTTCGCGTTCAATGTTCCCGGAAAGAACCTCATAAAACAGCAAAGCAGATGACTCTGCCAGTCTCGCGCGCGCGACTTCCATCAGAGACAAGATTGGCTGCGTTGCGGGCTCTAACCTGGAGGTTTGCCCGCAACGTTCCGCTAGCAATGGGCTTAAAGCTCTATGCCCATCGCCCGCATATAGGCTTCATGGAAATGTCGGATGCGGATTTCCTGCTCGGTGGCTAGGATGGGGCGGGCGGCACCGGGGTCGGCCGCCTTCATGCCGCGATGCACTTCCTCCATATTCTCCATATCTTCGTCCATGATATAGCCGACCTGTCCGGTTTCCGGATAATCGCGGCCCTGCTCATGGAAGTCGACCCACACGGTTTCGACCTTGGGCGGCCGTGGCGCGCCCTTGGCGAGCGGCCGCAGCCAGCGAATTTCCATGATGCATTCGTCCGGGCTGTCGCCCAGCGGAGTGAAATTATACCACCAGGACAGGCCCTCGCCCCACCAGGGAAAGAAGGCGGGGAACATGAACCACTGGTGCATGTCAACGAGGTAGGAGATCGGCCGGCCCGTGAAATCAACGCCAGTATTGGCCTTGTGAACTTCTACGGTTTTTTCGGCGGCATAGGCGCGCGCTTCGGCCAGCGTTTCACCAACGCCCTCGGGCGCCAGGGGCAGGCCATATGTATTGCAGAACAGGTCGAGAGATACCCGCGCCGAAATGTCGTTCTGGACCCAGCCGTCCGGAATAAGGGCAGGCGTGATCAGCCGGCTTACCGAGGCCTTCCCGTCATCCCAGCAGTCGGTCTGCGTATAGGTGGAGCCGAAAATCGGCATCCCGCTGGGATGGGTGGTCAGGACGTGGTAGCCTTCGAGGAAGGCTTCGAGGCCCGACTTCCAGTTGATCTTGACCTTCTTCTTGATGTGGGCGGCAGTATACCGGTCCTCCTGCGGGCAGTCGGCAAAATGCTGGGGCATGACGCCCATCGCATCGGACAGCGGGCCGGCTTCCAGGTCAGGATTGATGAAGACGTTCCCTCCCCATGTGTCGCACTGGACGGGGCGCAGGCTGTAATTCTTCGGCGTGGCCTGCTCGAACTCCTCCCAGCGCGGAACCCAAGTCAACTTGCCGTTGAGGTCGTAGCTCCAGGCATGGAAAGGGCACTGGATCATATCGCCGGATTCCGGCTTGTCGCCGCAAAGGCGACGGCCGCGATGGCGACAGCTGTTCCAGAACGCCTTGAACTCATTTTCCCCGGACCGCACGATCAGAAACGATAGCGGGCCCACTTCATAGGAAACGCGATCGCCGACATTCGGGATGTCTTCCTCGCGACAGGCGACCTGCCACACTTTCTTCCAGATCTTTTCGATCTCATCGGGCACATATTTCGGGTCGAGATAATATTCATAGGGCAGGGGCTTGTTCGTCGGGCGATGCGTACCGCGTTCGGCCGCGGTCCACGGAACATCCTCGCCGGCCCTTTTTATATATTCGACATATTGGGGCATGTCGGCGAATTGCGTGCCGTGAACGGCGCGAACATAGCTTTTGTTGCCATATCTGGTGATGTCTGGAGTATGTTCGTTCATGGTAGCACCTCTAAATTTGAGCAATCTGGTCTGGCAGGATTGATTTCATCGTAGTCGCGCGCGGTGTCAGAACATGACGACTGTGCGAATACCTTCTCCGCGCTCCATCGCTTCAAGGCCTGCTGAAATCTCGTCGAGGGAGATCTTGTTGGTGATCAGGCTTTCGAGATCGAATTCTTTCTCCATCAGGCGATCGACTAGCTTCGGTATTCCTGAACGGCATTTTGCGCCGCCGATGGATGATCCCTTCAGCGTTTTGCCGAAGAGTAGTTCTGTCGGTGGTATCGAGAGCATTTCGCCATCCGGGGCCAGCCCCACGACCATGCACACGCCCCATGCGAAATGCGTGGCGGCAAAGGCGTGCTGGATGGTGGAAATCGCACCGACACACTCGAACACATAGTCCGCACCCGCGCCGGTTATCTCGACGATATGCTGGCCCAGTTCCTTGTCGAGCGTTTTGGGGTTGACGAATTCAGTCGCCCCCATCTTGCGGGCCAGCGTCTCCTTGGCCGGGTTGGTATCGACAGCGATGATCCGGCTTGCGCCGCAGATGCGCGCGCCCTGAATGACGCTCAGGCCTATGCCGCCAAGTCCGATCACAGCCACAGTTGAGCCGGGCTCAACCTGAGCCTCGATTATTGCCGCGCCAAGGCCTGTCGTTGCGCCGCAACCGAGATAGGCGATCTGTTCGAACGGCGCATCCTTGCGGACCTTTGCAAGGCTGATTTCGCGATACACGCCGAAATTCGAAAAGGTACCGAGGTCATGAAAGGCATGGAGCCGAGTGCCGTTATATTCGGCTCTAGTCTTGAGGTCATGACCCGTGAACATTTCCGCACACAGATTGGTTTTGGGTGAATGGCAGAAATCGCAATGGCCGCATTCCGGGCACATATAGGGGATCACGTGATCGCCAACTTCCAGGCCGGTTACGCCGGGGCCAACCTCGACAACCACGCCGCCAGCTTCGTGGCCGGGAATGCCCGGGAAATGAACAAGTGCGCCGACCTTGCCCGCAAGCGCCGAAAGATCGGTATGGCACAGACCGGTGGCTTTGATCTCGACCAGAACCTCGCCCTCGCCGGGCGTGTCGATCTTGACCTTGTCAATGATAAGCGGGCTGCCGGGCGCCATGGCGATCGCGGCACGTGATATTACGGGCATTTTCTGTCCTCACCCATTTGCTTGATAGGAACGGGTCCCGATTTTCAGAATCCCGGTCGGCAAGCGCCTCTCTCGATATTTGTTAAACTATCATCCGACAGGCCGGCCTGGGAAGGTTGGCCTTGTCTGTAGTTCGCCGCCATGTTGCCTGATGAGGCAACGGCATGGCAGGAAATCATCTGGAGACAAAGTCGACCCGCAGACGTGTCAGCCTGATGGTCGCGATCCGCCACTTGCCCGCAATCTTCCGGTAGGTTTCATGATAATGGCCGTAACCGATGATT
>Ga0172382_10003997_pt1 | contig 22897 bp, 19 predicted proteins | sample Leawel138RmetaG_FD_122245 | JGI IMG/M metagenome (GOLD analysis project Ga0172382, IMG submission 122245) | Leachate microbial communities from a municipal landfill in Southern Ontario, Canada - Leachate well 138R metaG | ecosystem: Engineered > Solid waste > Landfill > Unclassified | place... | reverse complement strand
TGATGGCCGCCAAAGTTGTTTCCTGGCCACCATGCCGGGTTCCACCTACGGCAATGGCGCCCCCAACTTTCGTTGCCCAGTGCCCCTTGCTGTAAAGGGCGGCAATTGGTCTGAGTCTATTGAAAAATGTCTGAAGCTGGCCTGTTAATGTCATTTGATAGACAGGAGAACCGATGATAAAACCATCCGCCTCCAGGTAACGCTGATAAATATCTTCCGTCAAATCATCCTTGAATGTCGGACAGTAAAGAAAACCGTTTTTGACGCATCGATTGCAGTGGATGCAGAAGTTCATTTTTCTGCCCTTCAGGTCGATGAAATCCACCGAAACTCCCGGTATCTCAGCTGCCGCCCGAAGTGCCTCCCGGACACTGAATTCGGTTGCTCCCTTTTGTGGGCTTCCGCTTACTCCTAAAATTTTGACTTCGATGTCGTTTAGTAAAGACAATGATTCTTCCCCCGTTTCTCAGTTTGTATTGTGACGTAATATGGTGAGCCGGTGTTTTGAAACCACAAGATGGATGCTATCAGTTCCATCTTGGATCTGTCAACAGATTGTATGACCAACAAATCCTTGAATCTGGATTTCGCGGATGGCAAGCGCGCGGATCGGACGGCGGTCATTCAAAAGGAAGCGTGATCAAGGGATTCGCGCTCTCCACACAAATCTTTCGGCTTCCGACCATTCTGCCGCCTCGCCTGGTTAGTAAACCAAACACGCTTTCTGCCTTCCCCGTACCCGGGCGGGGATTATGGCAGATTTTTTTCACAAAGTCACCCTGTCCTTTCCAAGGCATTCTTTGCCGGACGACCCGGAAGCTTGCACGGAACAATCAAAATCAGTATACTTTTATCAGTCGCAACAAGGGCAAACCGTCATTCGTGACCAGTTATGATTTTGGGGAAGTTTGGTGACCTTTACAGAAAGGTTTCGAATGACCCTTTCTTTTTTTAAAGGAGCAGACAAGTTTGGGTTACAAGATGATTGCAGAGGAATAAACTATGCGTAAAGTCGGAGAAAAGCAATTCAACGTTCTTAACAAATCGCAGCCCCGGCTGGATGGGTTCGAAAAAGTAACGGGTCGCGCACGCTACGCAGCCGATATTTTCTTTGAGAATATGTTGCACGCCGGCGTTAAGCGAAGCCCCCATACACATGCGCGCGTGACCCGCATCGACGCTTCAAAGGCCCGGTCCATCCCCGGTGTCGCAGCAGTCGTGACTTTTGAAGACATTCCAAAAAAACGAAGCTGGGCATCCTATATGTACCTGACCGACCGGATCCGTTACACGGGCGACTGCGTGGCTATGGTGGCAGCCGAAACCATTGAGTTGGTTGACAAGGCTCTGGCAACGATTGAGGTTGAATACGAGCTGCTTCCAGTAGTCAGCACAATAGAAGAAGCCATGACGCCCGGAGCGCCGGTTCTTCATGACAAATACCCGGACAACATTTTCACGGATTCCTACTTTCCGATACGCAAAGGGGATGTGGATAGGGGATTCGCCGAAGCAGATGTCATCATCGAACGCGAGTACACGACCCAGTTCGTTGAGCACGCCTACATCGAACCTGAGGCAGCGGTTGCCTTCCGGAATCCGAATGACGGTGCCATCACTGTTCACGCTTCAGCACAAAATCCCTTTTTCACAAGACGGTATATCGCCGATATCCTGGATGTTCCACTCAACAGCGTCCGGATGATTCAGGAAACGCTTGGAGGCTCTTTCGGAGGCAAAGAGGAGGGGTTGGGATTGGTCGCAGCACGCGCCGCTTATCTCAGCACCTTGACCAATCGCCCTGTCAAGCTGGTTAATTCGCGGGAGGATTCCATCAAGGAATCATCCAAGCGGCATCCCTTCCGCCTCCGCTACAAGGTCGGCGCCAAAAGGGATGGCCGCATGGTTGCTTTCGAGGGTGAACAAGTTGACAACTCAGGTGCCTATAACAATCAAACTCAATTCATGAATTGGAGGGCCAGTGTTCATTCCACCGGCCCCTATGTCATTCCACACGTCAAGACAGACACCTTCGGCGTCTTCACAAACAATGTGCATGGTGGAGCCATGCGCGGTTACAGTTCACCTCAGCTGATTTTTGCCCAGGAACAACTGATCGAGGAACTGGGCGAAGAACTTGGTATCGACAATGTTGAAATCCGTCGGATCAACTGCCTGAAGTCGGGTTCACTGACAGCGACGGGAGACACTGTAACGAATGTTGTTCTCGAAGAATTGATGGACTATACCGTCGATCAGACAGACTACAAACGAAAATACGACGCTTACAGAAAACAAGACCCTGAAGCCCGCTTCCGGAAGGGGATCGGCTTGTCGATTGCGTACCGCGGATGTGGTCTGGGGGGCGAAACGCCGGATGCCTCGGGATGCATGATGATCATTAACGAGGATGGATCGGCAATCATTACGACAGGACTGGCTGAAAACGGTCAGGGACTCAAGACGGCATTTGCCCAGGTGGCGGCTGAGGCTTCCGGTCTCCTCGCCGGGGACATACGCTTCTATGGCACCGACAGCCACTTCATGGCCGACTCCGGTATGACCGTAGCCTCACGCGGCACCGTTATGGGATCGCAGTCAGTCCGGCTGGCCGGAATCAGCATGAAGAAAGTTATGCAGCAGAATACGATTTCGGTCAAGGGAATTCCCCTTGATGAAGTTCACAAAGCCTATGGCCTCGAGAACGGCACACTTTGCTGGGACAGAATCTCAGCCGGCGACATTGAAATTCTTAACAGCGAAATTTACCTGAAGGAATACCCCAAGGTCAAGGTTCCTGTCAAAGACGTGGCAAATGCCAGCTTCTGGCAGGGCAACCCCTTGTCTGTGTATGAGTGGTACAAACCGCCTGAGCTGATCCAGGATCATCATACAGGGCAGGGAAAGGCCTTTCCGACCTTTGGATACGAGTGCCTGGTCGCCGAAATTGAAGTCGACATGAAAACCGGCTTTGTCAATGTTGAAAAAGTCACTGCAAGTCACGATGTCGGCACGGCTGTCAATCCGGCGCTGTGCGAGGGACAAATCTACGGTGGCATTGTTATGGGCCTGGGTTTTGCCTTGATGGAAGAAGTCGATATTGAAGACGGCCAGGTCAAGACGCTGAACCTGGACTCCTACCTCATTCCTACCTCAATGGACGCACCCGAAATGGTGGTCAACCTCTTTGAGTCGGACGACGACAGTGGGTCATTCGGAGCCAAGAGCCTCGGAGAACCTGCGACTGAAGCAGTTGCCGCAGCCATTGCCAACGCGATCTACAACGCAATCGGCCGACGGATACGTCACAATCCCGCAGACTTGGAAAAGGTTCTGCTCGGACGAAAACTGGTAAAGCCCGTGAAAAAGGACGCAACGCAGGCAGCCACCGACAAACCTGCAGGAGGTGCCCTATGATTGTCTACGATTTTGTCCGTCCTTCAGGTCTTGATCACGTCTCGCAGTTGCTCGCCTCCAACCCCGGCCGGAGCAAACTCATCGCCGGTGGAACGGACCTGTTGGTTCAGCTGCGTGAAGAAAGTGAGGCACTCAAGTCAATTGAACTCGTTATCGATCTTTCGGCGCTGGCGCACGAACTGGCGACGGTCAAGGAGGAAGATGACGCGCTGGTAATCGGTGCCCTCGTGACGCACGACATGGGCGAACGTCATCCCTTGATCCGAAGAGAATTCCCACATCTCTCCGCGGCTTGTGCCAGTGTTGGCTCACCTCAGATCCGTCATCTTGGTACACTGGGCGGCGGTGTCTGCAACGGTTCGCCGGCCGCGGATCCCGTACCTGCCTTGATCAGCTGCGATACGGATGTTCTCATTCACGGAACGAAGGAAACGCGTTCACAACCACTGTTGGATTTTTGCGCGCGGATCGGCAAGGACGCGCTTGCAGATGATGAGTTTGTAACAGGATTCCGCGTTAAAAAACTGGCTCGCTCCGCCAAGACGGCCTTTGTCAAGCTTGGCCGGCGCAAGGCCCTGGCTGTTTCACGACTCAATGTAGCCGTTGTCGTTATCAGTGATGGGGCAGACCGAATTGAGTCGGCCCGCCTTGCACCGGGGTGTATCTTCCGGGTACCCGGCCGCGTAACTGCAGCAGAACAGTACCTGACCGGCAAAGCGGTCTCAAGGGAAGCGTTCGCTGAAGCAGGGGAAATTGTTGCCCATGAAATGATCGAGCGAACCGGTTACCGTTGGTCGACTCCCTACAAGGAAATTGCGGTCAAGGCCATCGTTGCCGATGCGCTTTGCCACGCAACGGGTTTGGAGGTATTCTGATGAGTCAATTTGATAAGATTGCTGTTTCCTTTAATCTCAACGGAAAAGATATCTCGGTCAGAACATTGCCACACCGCCGTTTGATTGACCTTCTGCGTGAGGACCTTCACCTTGTCGGCACAAAAGAGGGGTGTGGTGTCGGTGAATGCGGAGCCTGTACGGTGATTGTCGACGGCAAAGCAGTCGCTTCCTGCATGATGCTGGCTGGGCAGGTTGAAGGAAAACGGGTTGTTACCATCGAGGGAGCCGGCTTGGAAGACGGTACGCTCGATCCGGTTCAGCAAGCTGTCCTGGATCACTTGGCCATTCAGTGCGGATTTTGCACACCGGGGTTTGTCATGAGCGCCAAAGCGTTAATCGATGAGAATCCCAATGCCACACTTCCGGAAATCAGAAGGGCCATTTCCGGCAATCTATGCAGGTGCACAGGTTATGAACAACTGGCACAGGCCATTTATCAGGCAGCACAGATCGCTGCCGAGGAGCTGGATAAAAAGAATCAGGCAGTAACTGGCTAACTATTGATGAGGGTTGTTTTATGAGTAAAGATAAAGATAATGATCAAGCGATCGATATTGGCATCGAGTTTTGCGGGTATAAACTCCAAAGTCCTTTTATTCTCACCTCGGGACCGCTTTGTGCTGACTCGGAAGGAATGATTCGTGGCCATCAGGCCGGTTGCGGTGCTGTGGTCACCAAGACTATCCGCCTCGGTGCCGCCATCAATCCGGTTCACCATATCGGCGCAATTAACAAAGATTCTCTGATCAACTGTGAAAAATGGGCTGACACGGATCGTCAGCTTTGGTACGAAAAAGAGATCCCCGAAACAGTCGCGGCTGGTGCCGTGGTGATCGGCAGTGTGGGACACACTTTAAAAGAAGCCCAGGCGATCGTCGGAGACGTTGAGCGTTCGGGAGCCCATATGATCGAGCTGGTATCCTATGCGGAAGAAACCTTGCTTCCCATGCTCGATTACGCCAAGGAACACGTATCCATTCCTGTCATCTGCAAGCTCTCAGCCAACTGGCCCGACACGGTCGGAACAGCTAAAAAATGCCTGGAACATGGTGCGGATGGCATCTGCGCCATTGATTCCATTGGACCGACGCTCAAGATCGACATCAAAACAGCGAAACCCGCCATGATGAGTGACGATGGATACGGCTGGCTGACAGGCGGGGCCATCCGTCCGATTGTCATGCGGATCGTTTCCGAAATCGCCAGAAATCACCCCGATTTTAATAACCTTTATGCCTCCGGTGGCTGTATGGGCGCCGAGGACGCAGTTGAATTCATGATGGCTGGGGCTCGCGCCGTTGGCGTTTGTTCGCTCGGCATCCTCAAGGGCGTCGAAGTTGTCAGCAAATTGTGTAAAAACCTTCAATCCCTCGTTCGTGAGCTGGGCTACGATTCGCTTGATCAAGTCTGGCGGGCGGCACTCCCGAATTTTCCGGAAAAAGAGCTTATTCGCAGGCTTGATTTCCATTTCCAGGCGTACCAGGAAGATGGTGTCAAGAAAAAATGCATTATATGCAACCGATGTGTTGACGCCTGCAGCTACGACGCCCGTGCGCTGAAGTTCCCTGACATGTACGTCGATCGTGACTTATGCCGTGACTGCGGTCTGTGTGTGGATGTTTGTCCGACCGGAGCGCTGACAGCGTCAATTGCTGCACAAACCGGGGAAGACATGAAACGTGAGAAAGAGTCGGACGCCTTTGCCCGGTTTATAAGTGAAAGCTAACAATGTCTCTCAGTCCGGTTTATTCGCATAACCAGGCTGATGTGCGTGAAAGGAAAACATCCCATGGAAGAAATCATCTTGTACATTAACGGCGAAGAGTATGCCTGCCGGGTTGAAAGAAACCAGACCCTGCTTTCCGTCCTGCGGGACACTTTGGAAATGACCGGTACAAAATGCGGATGCAATACCTCCGACTGTGGTGCCTGCAAAGTCATCATTGATGGCGAGGCTGTCAATTCATGTGTTGTGATGGCCAGAAACTGTGTCGGCAAAGCAATCGAAACGATCGAGGGTTTGTCATACGGAACCGAATTGCACCCGATTCAGCAGGCATTCATTGAGTGTGGTGCCGTTCAGTGCGGGTTTTGTACGCCGGGAATGATAATGAGCGCGAAAGCACTGCTTGACAAAAACCCCGCACCGACTGAAACGGAAGTCCGGCAAGCAATCGACAACAACCTTTGCCGATGCACAGGCTATGTCAAGATCGTCGAAGCCATCCTGCTGGCCGCTGAAAGAATGCGTAGCGTTAAGAAAACTGTAAACCATGGTTGACTTGGCCGTTACCCAAGTACGCATGGCCGACAGAGATGAACCGGCTGATGTACTGATTACGGGAGACAAAATCACGGCGATCCGTAATCATGGCGATCATCTTGCGGCTAAGGACTTCATTCATGCCAATGGCGCATTTTTATCCCCAGGGTTCGTAGACAGTCACACCCACCTCGACAAAACCGGTGTCAGACCTGCCGGTGATTCAACATCCTTGGATCTCGCCATAAAAAATTATGCCGATTACATCAGCAACTTCTCTCCCCGGCAGCTGGCAGCCGACATTAAGAAGCGGGCAAGGGAGACCCTTCGTAAAGCTGTCCTTGCAGGGACAACCAGCCTGAGGACCCATGTCAATATTGACGCCCGAAGCGGGCTGGAGAGTATCGAAGCATTGAACGAGCTCCGGGATGAGTTGCAGCCGTACATCGACATCCAAATTACGGCCTTGCCTGGATTCCGTGATGGACCGGAGCGTCAGCGGGCACGGATGAATCTGCTGGATGCCATGGCACGGGGTCGACTGATCGACGCGATTGGCGGGGCAACCCATCTTCAGGACAATCACATTGAGCTGACACAGGAACTGTTTGAAATCGCCGTAAAGAATGATCTTGATGTGGATTTCCATATTGACGAGCATGATGACCCCAATATAGATACCTTCCTGGAAACAGCCCGCCTGACACTGAAATACAATTATGAGGGACGTGTCTCCTGCGGCCATGTCACAGCGCTCTGCCGGGTCGATGACGGGCTTGCCGCCGAGGCCATCGCCATGGCAAAGGAGGCGCGCCTTCACATCATTACCCTGCCCTCCTGCAATCTCTACCTGATGGCAAGGGCGGACCGTCAGCCGATACCGCGCGGTGTGACGAGGATCAAGGAATTCCTGGAAGCCGGCGTCAACATCGCTTATGCCTCCGACAATATCCGCGACCCCTACCGGCCCATCGGCAATGCCGATATGCTTGAAGAGGGCCTGTTGACCGGTCAGGTGGCACAGATGCTGTCAGATTCGGAATTGCGTGTTATTCACCGGATGGGCACCATCCACGCAGCCCGGGCCATGCGGCTTGATGACTACGGTCTTGCGGTTGGCAAGCAGGCGGATCTGGTTCTTATTGATGCTTCGGATATCGTCTCGGCCTACCGGGATCAGGCGACGCGGCTGGCTGTGATTAAAAATGGGCGGGTCGTCGCGACCAACCAACGGACAAGCCATGTGACTTTTTAAGGGTTCAGATTCACTCAACCACAAGCCTCCCGGACGAGGCGAGCAAAAGCGGAGGTGACACATGAAAAGAGAACACAGTACCAGACTCTTTCAACATGCCATTATTGTCACAGTCAACGATCACCGTGATGTGTATTTTGACGGCTCCCTGGCCGTTACCGGCAACCGGATCAGTAAAGTTGGGCCGACGGATGCTCTTATGGAAGAGCTACGGCGCGAAGGCTATTTCGATGCCGGGGACAGGATCTTGGAGGTCATTGATTGCAGCGGGAAAATCATTTTCCCGGGCTTTATCAGTACACACAACCACCTGTTTCAGACCTTATACAAGGGATGCGGCGACGACATGGTATTGGCGGATTGGCTGGAAACAATGACCTTTCCCGCCTCCGCCCATCTGACCCCGGAAGACACATACTACGCCGCTATGATCGGACTTCTGGACGGTATTCACTCGGGGATTACGACGCAGTTCGACTACATGTATGCCCATCCCATGGAGGGGTTGACTGATCCGGTGATTGATGCCTTTTTGGAACTGGGGGTGCGTGGCGTCCTGGGACGCGGCGGCATGGATATCGGCGCAAGCTTTGGTGTCGATCCCCGGATCATGCAAACAACGGATCAGGTTGAAAAAGACCTGGTCCGGCTGTTTGACAAGTATCATATGAAGCACGGGGAAATGATGCGGATATGGACGGCACCTGCAGCACCCTGGTCCAGTTCAGACGAAATGCTGCGCATGCTCTGGGAGATGACGCAACATTACCGGACCGGCTTTTCCTGCCACATTTCCGAAACACCCTTCGATCGGGATGCTGTTTACAAGACACATGGCATGACCGAGCTCGACTACCTTGAAAGCCGCCATATGGTGGGACCGAATGTCATGATGGTCCATTCAGTTTACCTGACACCGCAAGAGATCAAATTAGCCGCCCATCACGGAATGAGCGTGTCCCACAACACCGCAAGCAACATGTATCTCTCGTCAGGCGTCGCCCCGGTACCTGCCATGCTTGAAGCGGGGCTTGTCGTAAGCTTGGGACTGGATGGCGCCGCCTCCAATAATGGCCAGGATATGATCGAGCTGATGAAGCTTACGGCCCTGCTTCAGAAGGTTCACACCCTGGATCCGACCGTTATTTCGGCGGAAAAGGTTTTGGAGATGGCAACCATTGAGGGTGCACGTGCACTGAATATGGAAGATCAGATTGGTTCTCTTGAGGCGGGCAAGCTGGCCGATCTCGTCGTATTCAACCCGCTCCTGGCTGCCAAGGCCATCCCCATGCACAACCCCGTATCGACGCTCGTTTACTCGGCAACCGAAAACAATGTGGAGCAGGTTGTTGTCGATGGCAAAGATGTACTGAAAGACGGCGTCATTGTTACACTGGAAGATGAGCAGAAGACCTTGGTGGCTGCCCAGGCGAAGGCTGATCATCTTGCCAGGCGGGCCGGCATCACAAACCGCCGCCAGGGCCACGTGTGGAACAACACTTACCGCTGGTAAGATGTGAGAAAGCAAAACGAACGGAAAGGAAGTGAAAGCGAATGAAAGAACTTGCAATTGTTAATGGTTCCGTCTATCAGGATCACGGTTTTCACAAGACGAATGTCTATATCCGCAAGGGACTGATTGATGTCATCACCCCGGAGTCTTTACCATCAGAAGAAACCGTCGACGCAAGCGGATTATTCGTTATCCCGGGCTTGATCGATCCCCATGTGCATCTGGCCATGAGAAACCGGTTTGCGCAGAGTGCTGATGACTTTGAATCGGGAAGCATTGCGGCTGCTTATGGAGGAGTCACCACCATCATCGATTTTCTCGACGAGGCTACTTCAGCCTTAGAAGTAAAACAACGCTTCGATGAGCGAATGAAAGTGGCCGTAAATGTGCATATAGACTTCGCCTTGCATGCCGCCGTCAAAGACATCACCGATGATCCGGAAAATATCGCTTCCGCCGCTCTTGAACAGGGGATGCCCACCATCAAGCTCTATACCACCTACAAAGCAGATGGGTCCTATTCATCGCCGCGAACCGTGGAAGCCATGATTCGCCGCTCCTCCAAGGGCGATCTTCTGATCCTCTGCCACAGTGAAAAGGATGACATGCTTGATCTGGTCAATCCAAATGTTCCGGATCATAGTCTGAACCGGCCCCCCGAATCGGAAGTTGAGCAGGTTCGGGAGATTGCCGGATGGGTCAGGCAGTACCGTGGCCGTGCCTACATCGTGCACACCAGTTGCGGAAGTACCATCCAGATGCTTAAGAATGAGTTCGCAGACATTCTCGGATCGAATCTTTTTATCGAGGGATGCCCGCAATATTTCTTGTTTAATGACAGGGTCTACAAGGGGCCGGATGCTCCTCTGTATACGATGACACCCCCTATAAGGCCCGTGAAGGAGCAGGAATTGCTGAATAAGTATTGGCGTGATGTCAACTGTTTCGCCACCGATCATTGTCCCTTCCTTAAAAAATACAAGTTTAAATCCAGCCTGCAGGAAATCCCCATGGGATGCGGCGGCATTGAGCACTCCTTCAGTGTGCTCCATCCTCTTTTCGGTGACGCAGTTATTGACCGCTTCACGGAAAATACCGCACGCCTGCACGGGCTCTACCCTCGTAAAGGCGTTTTGCGGGCTGGCAGCGACGCAGACATCACAGTCTTCAGCAAAACTGCTCCCGCCGGGTGGATCGATCATTCCGCTGCCGATTATTCGATTTACACAAATGTCACCCGCGATGTTGAGATTGTTTCTGTTATCTCCCGCGGTTCTTTTGTAATCAGGAATGGAGTCCACCAGCACCATCGGGGTCAGTATATTGAAAGAAGGTTGATATGAAAGCATTGAAAGCAAGATGGCTTGTCGTCTCTTCCGGGGAAGTGAGAGAGAATGCCGGATTCACTTTCCACGATGACAAAATTGTCGGTATCTTGGCGAACTCTGAAATTGAAGAAATGGAAATTGCCGGCGATCTCGGCGAAGTAATAGATGCCACGAAAGAAATTGTCTGTCCTGGCTTCATCAACTCGCATATGCACCAATATGGCTTGATATCCCACGGCATGATCCCACGCTCACTGATTCGCAACTTTGATTCTTTCCTTGCGGATTATTGGTGGCCGGATATCGAAGATCAGCTCCGCAAGGAGGACTTGGTCGCAGCAACCTATGTCTCTGCCGCCGAATTGCTGCACTCGGGATGTGTCGCTCTCTGTGATATTCTGGAAGCTCCCTTCATCGAAGAGGATGCCTTGATCGCTCAGGGAGAGGCACTGGAATCAATTGGCATGCGTGCCGTAGTCTCATTGGAATCTTCTGAACGTGTCAGCTACGAGAATGGCCTCCGCGGCTTGCATATGAATCGCGACGCCGTACGCCATTTCAGGAACAGCAAGCTGGTTCGCGGCGCCATCTGCACACATACAACATTCTCCTGCAGCGAAGCCTTCATCCGCCTGGCGAGCGAGATGGCACTCGCTGAGGGAGCCATGATGCAATTTCATCTTTCCGAAAGTTCATATGAACCGGAAAGAATCATGCGCGAATACGGCACCAAACCCGTCAAAATATACGAGAAAGCGGGCGCCCTGCATCCGACAACACTGGCATCCCAATGTGTCAAGGTCGACGAAGAGGAAATCTCTCTGATGGCGAAATATGGAATCAAGGCGTCCCACATGCCCATCAGCAACTGCGAGGTCGGCGGTGGCATCGCGCCGATACCCGCTCTCTTGGACGCGGGCATTGATGTGGGTATCGGAACGGACGGCTTTGTCAATAATTTCTTTGAATTGATGCGGGCAACCTTCCTGATCCACAAAGCAAATCATGAACGGACCGATATCATGCCCGCTCCCCTGGTCTTTAAGATGGCCACCGAACTGGGAGCCAAAGCCATGGGCTTGCCCCGTTCCGGTTTGTTACGCGAAAACTACCTGCCCGATTTCGTCATCATTCGCGCTGCTCATCCAACCCCCGTGCTCCCCGCCAATATCTATGATCAGATTGTCGTATACTCGGAGCCGGCCTATGTGCGCGACGTCTATATTGGAGGACGTGCAGTCGTGAAAGAGGGTCGCATTACAAGTTTCAACGAGGAAGCGGCCAGAAGGAGACTCATGGAACGAACCGAGCTGCTGTGGCACGATCAGGGAAGACCCCGGTCATAACTGTACGATCCCCTTATGGTACAAAAAGGCAGGGTGGCTGCTGTCAAAGCGGCCACCCTGCCTGTTGTTAACCCTGAAGCAAGTGATCCGGTGGAATCAGATTTCCGGGAAGTGTTGCAGTGTGTCCACCACCTGTTCCAGAAAACGTGCGGCCGGTCCCCCGTTGATGATACGGTGATCGTACGTGAGGCTCAAATAAATAACCGGCGCGATAGTCATGTGTCCCTGGTTGACCACAATCTGTTCGCGCATTGCACCAACACCCAGCAGTGCCCCCTCGGGAGGATTGAGCACGGGCGTGAAGTAGGTGACTCCCATATTTCCCATGTTGCTGACAGTTATCGACGCGTCGCCCAACTCTTCATATTGCAGTGCGTTATTTTTGGCGCGCTCCGTTAAATCGCGCAATTTCAGCGCGATGGATCGAAGATCCAAAAGGTTGGCGTCACGTATTACCGGCACGATCAGGCTGTCGTCAGGCAAATCAACGGCAACACCGATTGAAATGCGGTTGGATATCCGTACTTGCTCCTCACCGATCAGGGTCGTCCGAATCCTGGGGTGGTCCTCCAGAGCCATCGCTACCGCTTTGATTATGCAAGCCGTATAGGTTAGTCTGACGCCTTCTTGAGCGTATCGATCCTTGAGTTCACGATACACTGAAACAAGTTGTGTCATATCTGCTTCAGTCGCAATGGTGGTTTGAGCCGTACCGGCCATGCTGTCATGCATGGTCCGCGCAGTCTTCTTCTCAATCGTAGAGAGCTTCCTGACATAGTCCGTCCCGGATGCCGCAACGGATTCGGGCACCGACGCAGTGGAAGGAACTGCCACGTCTGCTTGAACTGCCTCATCCGGACGAGGTTTCCCATGTTCTTTAAGATCGTCGACCGTAATCGCGCCGAGGAGGCCTGTTCCCTTGATATGGCTGTAGAGGAGATTCTGTTCTTCGGCCAGTTTCCTGGCTCTTGGCGTAATGGCAACCTCACCTGCAACCGGGCTGTCTTGAGTCCTGGCTTCGGGTGAAGGCTCCTGGACTGCTTCAGCTGTCGATCCATGTTCGGGCATGGCTTCGGAAATTCCGGATGATTCTGTCAAAGCCTCCTCCGCTGATTCAGTCATCAAGGCGATCACTTCACCACAAGGAACGGTTTCTCCTTCTTCGACAAGGTACTTTCGCATGTAGCCATCTTCAGGGCTGGTGACCGAATTGGTGATTTTATCGGTTGATACTTCTGCCAGGATGTCGCCTTTAGCCACTTTCTGACCGACCTCGACCAACCATTCGTCAATGGTTCCTTCTTCCATGGTGAGGCCAAATTTAGGCATTGTAATTTGAATTAGCATTCATTAACCCCCTTATGACCTAGCCGTAATGAACCAGGTCTCTGCAGGATGCCAGCAAATCGTCCTTTTGCGGCATCACACTGTCTTCCAGCACAGGAGCAAAGGGGACCGGCGTGTCTTTTGACGTTACACGCTTGATTGGTGCACTTAGGTATTCGAAAGCGTCTTCTGTCACCATTGCTGAAAATTCAGCTGCCCATCCACCGACTTTCGGACCTTCCTGAAGAAGAACAAGACGACTTGTCTTCGCAACCGAGTTCAGCAGTGTTTCCTTGTCGTATGGGAAAATTGTGCGGGGATTGACGATCTCAACAGAAATGCCCTCTTGTTCCAGAGTCCGGGCCGCTTCATTGGCCATCTGAAGCATCGTCTGGGTGGCGACGACGGTCACATCGGTACCTTCGCGTTCAACAACCGCTTCATAAAGCGGTAATTCGTAATAATCTTCCGGGACTTCACCCTTGACATTGTAAAGTTTTTTGTGCTCCAGAAAGATAACCGGGTTATTGGATTTTATGGCCGATGTCAGCAGGCCTTTGGCTTCATAAGGCGTAGAGGGACAGACGATCACCAGTCCGGGTGTGTTGAGGAACCAGGCTTCAACGTTGGAAGAATGGTGATACGCGCACCGGATACCGGCGCCCTGTGGCATACGCAGAGTGAGCCCGCAGGATGTTTTGCCCTGAAACATATAACCCAGCTTGGCCGCATTGTTAACAATCTGATCAAAGGCTACCCCGGCAAAATCAGCAAACATCATTTCTGCGACCGGTTTAAGGCCGCAAATAGCGGCGCCGCATGACAGGCCAACGATCGCTGCTTCAGAAAGGGCCGTATCTTTCACGCGCTTGGGCCACTTCGCCCACAGACCCTGGGTGATACCGAAGTCACCACCCATCTTCGCAACGTCCTCGCCTATGACAAATACACGTTCATCTTTTTCCATGACTTGATGCAGGGCTTCGTTGATGGCCATCCCATAAGAAAGCTTTCTAGCCATTGTTTACCTCCACTTTTCTGTCCGCATAAACGTATTTCGTTGCCATTTCAAGATCAGGCTCGGGACTCTCCAACGAAAACTTCAACATTTCCATGACATGGTCTTTCTCCTCGTTTTCGATTTTTTCGAGCTCTTTCTCCGGCACTCCTTCGCGTTCCAACAGAATATTTTTAAGCCGCATCAAAGGGCATTTTTTTCTCCATTCCTCAACTTCCTCGTCGGGGCGATAAGCTGCCGGATCACCGGCAAAGTGCCCCTGCCACCGATAAGTGACAAATTCCAGCAAAGTCGGTCCTTCCCCTTTTCGCGCCCTCTCCACCGCAGTTTCCGTCGCGGATACAACGGCTTCGATATCGTTTCCGTCAACACGGAAACTGGGCACTTCGTAACCCTCGCCCCAGGTTTTCAATTCCTTTTGCGGGTGGACGTCATCCGTATGCGTGGAAATCGCGTAGAAGTTATTCAGCAGGCAATAGACAATCGGCAAATTCCATGTCGCCGCCATATTCATGCTCTCATGACAGGTCCCTTCACCCAGGGTACCATCACCAAAGAAGATGGCAGTCACATCATCCGTATTATTGTAAACGGAGGCAAATGCTGTCCCCAGTCCTGTGACCATGGTTGAACCCTGAATGCCGTTGAATCCCATATTCCTGTATTCAAGATCATTGATATGCATTGAGCCGCCGCGCCCGTGATTGATCCCCGTATTTTTGCCAAATATCTCGGCCATGACGAGCTTCGGATCCGTCCCGCAAAGCGCGATGGCGCCGTGTCCCCGGTGATCGGGGAATTTATAGTCCGTTTTTTTCAGACAATCCACGACCCCAGCCTGGCATGCTTCCTGCCCCGTGGATAAATGGACAAATCCGGGGATCGTTCCGTTCGCCGCATACTGCTCAATCACATCCTCGAATTGACGGATCATGAACATATCGCGATACAGTTTCAGCAATCTCTTTTTTGGTAGTTTCATATAAGCTCCTATATGTGATTGTAGTCATGCCGCAAGGCACCAAACAGCCGAAGCTGTTGCATCCAATGGTTCGCTAAACTTTTGTACACTGAACAGATCGGCATCAGCTCAAAACGGTGCCCGCTCCTTCTGAAAAGCGGACGCAAACCGCTCAGATCATGCTAGTAAATTTGCAGGAGGATGTCAAGCGTCCGCGTCGCTGAAAAGCCATGAACCACAGAAGAAATGGGCCGAAGCATCAGCAACCCCGGTTCTTCCGGAAAGACATTACCGGGAACTTCCATGTCCGCCCGCGCCACCTTCATTCGTCCTGCTGCTTGTGTTCTCCCATAATCGTCCCGACGATCCCGTTCCGGGTGAGCCCCCCAAAATACAAGTCAAGACGGCTCATTGAACCTGCGGATGATTCCTCGAATCTCTTCATAACTGCTTCCACGGATTCCCTGCTGTAAACAACACCAACCAGGGCGGATGCCACCTCATCTGAATCAAGCCATCCAAGATAGTCGCCCTCAAAATGACAGTGTTCAATACGGGAATGGTGCACCAGCAGTTTCACTGTTAATTCTCCCTTGTCAAAACGGTGGCTGTAGGAAACATTGAACGAGGGATTTTTCCCCAAGGTCCATTCATCATTTCGATATTTGCTATCAGCCAATGCAAGGATCGCCTGCTTCTCCCTCTCACTTGGTTCATATGGCGAATGTGTCTCTGGATCCAGAAAGGCATTCAAGAGGAGTTGTTTGAACTCCAGGATGTCAAGCGAATGTAGCAAATGGTCTGCAATACGGGTGACGCGTGATCTTACGGAAGGAACACCTTTTGAGACGATTTTTTCCTTCTTGACCGTCAAAACCCTGCTTAAGACATCCAAATCAGAAGAATAAAGCAAGGTACCGTGAAAAAGAACACGATCACCGGCGACGCGCGCCGCACTGCCTGAAATCTTTCTTCCATCCACCAGGAGGTCATTACGACCACTGATCTCCGCGTCGATACCAAGAGTTGCCAACGCAGTTTTTACCGGCTGTAAAAATTGATGAAAATCGAGGTGCTCCAGATCTGTTTCCAGTCGGATAAAAGAATAACAAAGATTTCCCAGATCATGGTATACTGCGCCGCCGCCCGTGGTACGGCGGACCAGGTGAATGTTATGGGATCTTAAATAATCGTAATCAACTTCACTGTACGTGTTCTGAAAGGCGCCAACGACGACGGTTGGCTCATTTCGCCACAGCATGAGAATGGGGTCATCAAATGCGGCATGACGAAGATAATATTCTTCGAAAGCAAGATTGACAGCCGGATCCGTTGTGTTGGTTTCGATAATAAACATAAATCCCTCATCAAGAATGCTTCTCTTGTTCTTCCCCTCCTTTAACCGGATCATGACGCCTGCGACCCGTCTTTCAATATATAATAAGTCTCCGGGACGCGAAAGCCGGCCGCACCGTTCGCAGCAATTCAAACTTTTGGATCTCAACCGTGCGTAAAATGCTGATCCGGCATAAAAGAAAAAATAAATTCGAAAAGAGGCCGCCTCCATGCAACTTAGCAAACAAACCGTTGAGCTGATCGAGAAAGACATCCTGCCCCGCGCAGAAGCGTTGGGCTGCGCCGTTACCACCCTCGCGTGCGGCGCGACAGTCATTGATATGGGGATCCACGCACCCGGGAGCTGGGAGGCGGGTCGTCTTTTTACCCAAGTGTCCTTGGGAGGGTTGGGAGAAGTCTCCTTCAGCAGGTTTTGCCAGGGGCGGATCGACCTGCCGGCTGTCACGGTTACCCTGCCACACCCTCAGGAAGCCAGTCTGTCATCACAGTTTTCAAGTTGGAAAATCAAGCAAACAGGAAGCTACCGCCTGTATGGTTTTGGGTCAGGTCCTGCACGGGCCATTGCCCGGCAGGATGATATCGCCAGAATGTGGCATTATCGCGACAGCTGGCATGCCACGGCCCTGTGTGTGCAAACAGCTGAAATGCCGGATGATGAGATTGCTTTGGAGGTTTCCAGAGCCTGCAATGTTGACCCCTCTTGTGTTTATCTCTTGGCAGCAACGACGGGCAGCCTGGTCGGCTGTATTCAGATCTGCGCCCGCATGCCTGAAGTTGCCCTCTGGGGGTTGGCTGTCAACGGCTTCCCGCTGGAAACCGTTCTCTGCTTTGATGGTTACGGGGTTGTCGCACCCTGTGCAAGGGATGAGCTTCTTGCAATGGACCGCGTCAATAATTCCATATTTTACGGCTCGTACGCGCGCTTGCTGGTTGACTGTGAAGATGATGCGATCGAGCGTATCCTGCCAACGATGTCTTTTGCTGACACGATCCACGCGGGCAAAACATTCGGCGAGTTATTTGAGGAAGCCAACCACAACATTTACAACATGGACTTGAGTGTCCATAAGGTGGCCGTGTGCGAACTCAATAACATTCGAAGCGGCAGGTCATTTCGCGCAGGATCCTTCAATCCGGATATGCTCTACACCAGTTTTTACGGCTCTTAACCCGGTCTCCAGTTTTCTCCTTCAGGCGTGGGAGGAAATACTGCCTTATTCCGCATGCTTGGATACGTACAGCGGGAGTGCTGCATAAAACTGTATCGCTTTCAAATACTCATTAACCGGAACCCTGTCCCGGTTGGAGTGGCATAATGCCTCGTCTCCCGGACCGAAGCCGATGGAGGGAATACCCAAACGGCCGCAAAAATGGGTCGCATTCGTGCAAAAAGACCACTTGGTGATGACGGGTTCATCTGAAAACAGATCCCGAAAGGTTTCCACCCCTGCTTGTACCAATGGATGGTTTTCGGGCAGCACCCAGGATGGTAAATAATCAACCATCTCGATCTCGTAGCCTGAATAGGTCTTCACGTGCTCCGTATTGATTCGAACCTCGACTCCTTCAATGCCCTGATCCATGCGACGGGATTCCATCAGAAGGTCTTCGAGCGATTCATTTGAAGCAGTACGGCGGTCACACGTGATGATGACTTGACTGGGAATCGTGTTGAGTGATGGTGTCTTGCACTCAAGACAGGTCACTTCGATGGAACCCTTCCCCAAAAAAGGATCCTCCGGAAAATCCTGATAGTCGTCAATCGCTTTGATGATCGGCAGTGCTTTGACAAGCGCATTGTCTCCGCGCCAGGCTGCCGATGCATGGGCCGCTTTCCCCGGAACCAGGAATTGAAGCAGGGCTCTGCCCTTATGTCCACGCATAATGCGCAGTCCGCTTGCTTCGGCAACCAGAACAAAATCCGGCTTAATATCATCATTTTCCTTCAGCATGGCTTCAACGCTGGCACCCACGACGGCTTCCTCCGAGACTGAACCCGAGACCCAGAGCGTGACGTGATTGGCCAGACCAAGTTCCTTGACGATACGCCCCGCCCAAGTGATGGCCATGAGGCAGCCCTTGTCGTCACAGGCGCCCCGTCCGTGAATAGCTCCGCCGGCAAGCTGTCCTGAGAGCGGCGGGTATTCCCATTCCTTCTCATCACCGAGCGAAACAGTGTCAATATGTGCATCGTAAAGAATGACGCACGGTCCGTGTCCTACCCGGCCTAAAACATTGCCAACCCGGTCGATCCGGACTTCATCGTAACCGTAAGCTTTCATTTTGCCAGCCAGGAAGTGAACCGCTCTCCCTTCATTAAAGGTAACACTCTCAATTGAAACAAGACTCGAAAGATCCTGGACGATCGCCTCCTGGTACACTTCGACCATCGTTCTGATACGGCTGATTTGTTTTGAGTCACTCCGCTCCATCTGCCAACCTCCCCGCCAAAGCAAGTTTCTGGCTGTTGGACGCGATGGAATCGAGTGCCTGGGTAATCTCAAGGCGTACGTCCGGGTCGCTTTCCTGATTTAATCGCGTCTCCAGCAATGATTTGCCCTTGTCCGTTCCGATTTGTCCGATTGCCCAGGCCACATGTGACCGGATCATCGCGTCATCATTGTCGAGTTCCAGACCCAGATCATCGAGATATCGGGGATCCTGGGTATTGCCCAGAGCGACAGCCGCGTTGCGCTGAAAATAGCGGGGCTTCAGATCAAAGTTATAGCCGACGGGTTGAACGTATTTTTCGAAATAATCTTCTTCCATGTGCAGCATGCCTACCAGCGAAAACTCCTTTGATATCTTTTCGAGAAGGGGGTCTTTCGGCAGCTCCATCCGCAATCGTTTGGAATTGCGCGGGCACACTTCCTGACAAATATCACAACCGAAGACCGCTTCTCCCATATGTTTTCTGACTTGGTGAGGAATACTGTCTGTCACACCAAAACCGGTTTCATCCTTCGCCATTGAAGTATTAAAATTGATGCAGAGACGCGGTACCAGCCGGAAAGGCGCGTACAGCGCCTGGGTTGGACAGGCGTCAATACACGCAGTACAGCCGGGCGGACACTTGCAGGTCGTCTCATCAACGGGTGTATCGTAGTCGAGTACACGGTCAACCACGAGGGCTGAAAGGTAAATAAAGGACCCCGTTCCGTCCACAAAAGCGAAATTATTGCGTCCTGTATTGGTTATGCCTGCGCGCATGCCAAGCCTGCGTTCCGGAAGCATCAAGAACGGCGCAACCTGGATTCCCTTGGAGCGGATGAAGTCTTCAACGGATTGGAGCCGTAACCCCGCAATGCGCGGGGCAAAAGCGTTCATGGTACGTGATTGGTAAACGCGGCCGACTTTGCCCAGCATATTCTCCGGAAAAGAGGTACGAAGATAATCATAGGCCAGAACGATGATGGACTTGGCCGGCGGCCACACCTCTTTCGGTCTGGCGGCAAGCAATGGCTGATACGGTCCTTCTGTATAAAAATCATAGAGATCCCCCCGGGAGAGGAGTTCTTGAATGTGATCTTCCAAATCGTCTGCCGGTGCGATTCCAACACGGCAGTATCCCTGATCCAGGGCGAACTGTTTTATTTGTTCTGCGAGCGTAACCATTATGCGCCCTCCTTCTTTTTCATCTGGTAACCGGTTTCAGGTTACTTGTTGCAGGCTGTCCTCTGACATCCGTTGTTTTCATTGAATACACACAAACCTGCTCAGGATCAACCGGCTGTGGCCGTGTTGACCCGGTATCTTTTTGCTTTTTTATCATTGCCCTGAAAATTCCGCTCATACGAGCGCAATCGGACTGGCTTGGCGGAATACAGAATGCTGCCAGTCAGTTCAATGGAATTATCTGCAGGCAGAGCAACCCGCCGGCACAGGAGCGTCTGCTCCGTTCAATTATGTCGGGCAAAACTCTTTCGCACGATATAAGCACAGGGGGTGTATACCACACGCCCGGTGTCTTTTAAAATACATGCAAATCCTTTCTCTTCTTCAGCTGCTTCCTCATTGGAAACTAAAGAATTATCAACCAAAACTGAAATCCATTCTGCTCGTTGTTAGTAAATATATCAAATTACTGGATCCCGCGTCCAATGGAATCGGGGAGCGTCTATCCTTCAGTGGTGGATTGGATTTCGTCTGTTTTCCTAAGCAGATACCGGGCTATTTCCCCAGGAATATCCACATCCGACACGAGAGATAATCCCCGCCATGCGGGGGAACCGTTGACTTCACTCACGTAATATGTTCCATCCGTGGCCGGTAACAGGTCAACTCCCGCCAAATCGGCACCAATAACAGAGGCAGCCTCCAGAGCCAAGTTTTTAACAGATGAGGGCGGTCGGTAAGGAACGGGTTTACCTCCCAGCGCGCAATTGGCGCGCCACTCGACCCCAATCCGTCGCATCGCCGCGATCACCCTGCCTCCAAGGATGAAAACACGAATATCCTGTTGGTCACACTGGATGAAACGCTGCAAATAGAGGACGGAACCATTGGAGACAAGCTCGCGAAATGACTGTTCAGCGGTTTCCTCATCGGTCAGTCGCAGCATCCCTTTTCCCCCTGATCCAAAAAGCGGTTTGTATACCACATCGCCACCCAACCTGTGAAAAGCTTCCAAGCTTTCTTCGACCTTTTCTGTAACGATAGTTGGAGGAACAGGTAAACCGTGTTCGGCCAGAAGCGATGAAGTATAGTACTTATCGACTGTCTTTTCGATCGTTTTAGGAGAGTTCAGAAATATAATGCCACGGCGTTCCAAGGTATACAAAGCATCCATTCTGAAGATGATCTGTTCCAACGAACCGCTTGGAATCGCGCGTAACACCGCGCCGTCACACCCCTTGAACAGGTCTGGAATATTCGGAGAGTGGGCTTGGAGTGTCAGTTGATCGATCGGAATGAAGTTTGATTCAGTGCCTAACCGGGCGAACGCCGATAAAAGTTGTTTGGAGTGAAATCCAGGTTTTGACCCTGCAATGATAAATCTTTTCACTCAGGCTTCTCCGCAACAAAGATTTCGGCCTTGCCAAGCCCGCTCTTAGCGCCACGGTAACGCTGAAATGACGCTTGCTTCCATGAGGCAGGAAAAGGGAGACCTGTCTTTGCCATTTCTGAAAACAGCAGCTTCAAAAACGATGAGGGAAGCTTCTCTGTCATATAAAAGTCATTCGAAATTTCTGTTTCACAAGGGAGGATCATACTGCCACGATCCATACCGGGGCCAATCCGGACATGGGGGCTAAGTTTTTCTGTCACAACAACCGTTCCTCCCCGCATATCCCGCCCGATTATGGGACCATCCATTTGCCTGACAAGAATGAGTCCGCGGCGCATGCGCCAACCTAATTCCCCGCCTGCTTTCCCCTCAACCAGAACGAGCCCGTTGCGCATGCAACTGCAACAATCGCCCAGGGCATGACCTGAAATGCGAAGACATCCGCCCTCCATGCCCCTTGCAAGCCCCGGCCCGGCATCTCCCTGGACCCATAAACTTCCCTTTTTCAGGTCAGCGCCAATCCCCATCGCACGTGAACAGTCCCCTCTGAAGACCAGCATGTTCTCCTCCTCGTGTTCGAACTGAACATCGAAAAGGCGGTCGATGGATAGGAGTTCCCGTCCCATGCGAAAACGCAGGTCAGTCAAACCGGCACCGGAAGGCGACTCTGCAAGCCGGTCGGCAACAGCCGAAAAAGGTGACAGATCCACCCAAGACCAAGGTGAATCCCTGAAAGTCAGTATGACCCGCATATCAGCCAGTCTCTCCTTTCTTCCCCAAGGCTCGCACCCCATTGTCATCGAGGAAACGATCCGTCAAAAAGGCTTGATCGAAATCGATACTCATCCGGTGCAAAAGTTTTTTCTTGACAGATGTCCGGTCATATTCGGGAAATGACGTTCGCCAGATAGATGCTGTTTGTTGCCATCCAAGAGCGGGATCAACCGGCACCCCTTCTTTGATTACGAGGCGCGGTTCCCGGAACATTCGCCCGCGGTCAGGCAGGTCGCGATAGAAAACCAGATCGGCATCAGCGCCTATTCCCAGCTGTCCCTTGCTGGGAAGACCAAGCGATGAAGCAGGGCCCGATCGTGTCAGTCTGGCAATTTCCGAAAGGCTGAACTCCCTTTGAATACTCTTCAAGCAGGAGCGAGAGAGTGCCTTACTGTTTACTTTTTCCGCCTCTGCGTCGCGGAATGCCTTATCCATC
>Ga0172382_10003996_pt1 | contig 22906 bp, 20 predicted proteins | sample Leawel138RmetaG_FD_122245 | JGI IMG/M metagenome (GOLD analysis project Ga0172382, IMG submission 122245) | Leachate microbial communities from a municipal landfill in Southern Ontario, Canada - Leachate well 138R metaG | ecosystem: Engineered > Solid waste > Landfill > Unclassified | place... | reverse complement strand
TCCATAAGCTGGTTGGTAAGCAGGTTGGGTACCCATGAGGTTGTGGATTCATTCCATGTTGGTTTATTGAGATAAGCATACAAGGTGCCATTTTTGTCTATGGCAAGATACTTGTATCCCTCGGGTACATTTAATTTTAAATCAAAATATTTAACCGTATGTTTTATGGGTGTGAATTTCATCTTTGACCTCAGGAATCATATTGACTTATCAATGAGTGATGAGGCCTTGTAAGAGCCTGCAAAATCCTCAAATTTCGATTTATGTTAATAACCAAGAATATAAATCAAATTTTCAGAGTTGCATTTTTTGTAATAAAAAGTTAATAATATTTGACGTTTTCATGAATCACTTGTTACCCATGTTTGTTTTTTTGTTAAAAACAAGACAATTAAAGCAAAATTTTGATGTATCTTATGTTTTATAAATGGCAGGATTTACACAGCTAACAGCAAGACCTACACTACAGGTTCAGTGATTCGTCATTGTTAGCGCAAATCTTTGCCAGGGCTTGTATAGGCCCTGGCTTTTTTTTGTGCACATGTTTGCTGTCGGTCAAGTCTGGGTTACAGTTTAGATCAATATATAAAAAATACAGGAGATAGCAGCATGGCCTCAAAAGAAGAAATTATTACTTTCCTGAGAAAGAATTTTCCCCAGAATAAATGCATTGTGGAAAGCGTTGGAGAAAAGCTTTCCAGAATAAGATGGCCGGTAAGTTATGAAGACCTGCGGCCGGGCGGGAGCGTATCGGGACCTTCTCTAATGACGGCAGCCGATGTTGCTTTATATGTTGCCATTCTGGGTGAAATCGGGATTGTGCCTTTGGCTGTGACAACGAATCTTAATATTTCATTTTTAAGCAAGCCGGCTTCAGACAAAGATCTTATTGCTGAATGCAGGCTAATCAAGCTGGGTAGAACCCTGGCCATTGGTGATGTTTTTATTTACTCCGAGGGAGGTGAGCAGGCAGTGGCTCATGCGGTGGGTACCTATGCGATACCGGGTCAGAATAAACCAAGCCAGGTAAATATTATTTAATACCGGCAGGGGGAAAGCCTGATGCTGATTATGAGTTGCTTAAATCGTCAATTTCATTGACGCCAAGCAGTGCTTTAATGGCGGTTTGTGTTTTGATGGCAAGCCCCAGGGTATGGGCGTAATAATCGCAAACGGCATGGTAGCTCAGATAACTGATGTCTTGCTGATTGCTTATCTCTTCTGGCAAGGTCATGAGTTGCTCATGAATGTCACAGGCTTGTTCAACTGAACAGGCAGAATGAAGAAAGGGATATTCATCTGTCTCCCAATGCCAGAAATCAGAAATTTGTTCGATGCCGGTTAATTGTTGAAAATAATGATTTAGCTGCCTGGTGCCGGGGGGATAGGTGTTGAATATTCGGTTGGACGCTTCGTAATTGAAGTAATCGGCAACATGATCACGCCATTGCTCATCTGCCAGTGACCAGATCTTCAGTTCATCTTTGTTGTTTAAGATGTCCTGGGTAATGGTGTTTTTTATGGGCAGGGGTAGTTGTGCGGCTGATGGTATTGTATCTACAAGTTGGTAAAAAGCTTCTTGTCCCAGGTTAAAGCAAAAGGTTTTCCAATAGCTGCAAAGTAAAACCGTAATGGATTTCAGCAAAGGCGTTGCAGTGGCGTCCGGCTCATTGGAGGCAAGCTCCAGCAAAGGATAAATGTCATCACTAATATTTTTGATAAAGGTAGTGGTGGTTACCGGGCAAAATAACGCTTCGTTTTCCATGTCTTCAACTTCTTTGATGGTTTGCTTCATCAGTATCCTTTCTGTTAATGCGGCAATTATACAAGTATGTCAATGATGGATACGCCAGTTTCGTGATTCTTTAGGGCAATTAAGGCCTTTGGGTTTGTCACGGGATTTAATCCTGTTGCTGATGTACAGGTGTAAAAATCAATACCGCCTGTTGGGCGGTATTGATTTTTACTAAATGGCGGGATGAATTATCTGTATAAAACGTCGGGTAGCCACAAACCGATTTGCGGGAAGACATAAAGCAGGAACAGGGCAAATATCTGGATGCCCATAAACGGTAGCATGCCCAGAAAAATCTGATTCAGGGTAACGTGTGGTGGTGCTACACCTTTCAAATAGAAAGCGGACATGGCCACGGGGGGTGAAAGGAAAGCAGTTTGCAGGTTAAGGGCGACCAGGATGCCAAAAAACAGGGGATCAATATTATAGTGACCTAGTAAGGGCAGGAAAATGGGCATGAAAATGACAATGATTTCCGTCCATTCAAGTGGCCAGCCTAGCAGGAAAATTACAATTTGAGCCATGATCATGAATTCAACAGGCGTCAAGTCCATTGATAAAACCCAGGCGTTAATAATTTCCTGTCCACCCAATAAGGCAAAAGCGGCAGAGAAGATACTGGAACCGACAAATAGCCAGCACACCATGGCGCTGGTTTTGGCTGCCAGGTACATGGACTCCTTGAGCATGGCCATATTCAGGCGTCGATAGGCAAATGCCAGTAATAGCCCGCCAAATGCCCCCATGGCAGCGGCTTCTGATGGAGTGGCAAAACCAAATACAATACTACCCAGTACGGCCAGGATCAGAATGGCCAGCGGGAAGAAGGAGGCCAGAAGCATTTTGAAAATTTCCAGCCGGGCAAAGGTAAAAAATGTATAAAAGATGAGCAACAGGGCCAGACCTGTAAAGAAAATAATCCAGAATGTCATGGGGGCATTGGTTCTGCCCGCTTCATCAGCGATGACGGTTTCTGTAGCGGTGACTTCTTCAACGGCGGCTTGTGCCATAGGCTCGGCCCCGGGAGGTTCGTTCAAGGTGCCCGGAGGTTCAGCCAATCCGCCGGCTCCGGGGAGCTCTGCCAGGCCGCTGCTGTAACTGTCAGACGGGGTGTCAAATGAGCCGAATCCCATTTCTTGCAATTCATAGGTTTGTTGGGGAGCAGGGGCGGTAACAATCCCGTAGGTAATGCCCATGGCACCAAAGAAAACGATGGCTGGCAATAAGGTAATAAAAAGTTGATAAAGCAGGGTTTTTGCGGGCATGCTGGCATTGCGTTTGCCTTTCAGGGCAGTTAACAGGCCTGGTAAGGCTTTGTTACTGATGGCGTTTTTTATGTTTTCCGCAAATTCGGGTAGGGTAATGCGTTTATCTTCTTCAGACAGGGGGGGCGCCATCTTTGGTTTGAGTTTGGCCAGGATAATGACGTAAACTACATAAAGCGTGGCCAGCATGAGGCCAGGGAAAAAGGCGGCTGCATATAGTTTGACCACCGAGACACCCGCTACGGCACCATATACAATTAACAGTACGGAAGGTGGGATCATGATGCCCAAGCATCCGCCTGCGGTAATAGAACCAGCAGAAAGCTTAACATCGTAACCTGCTTTAAGCATGGCGGGTAGTGCAAGCAATCCCATCAACGTGACCACAGCACCAACAATACCGGTTGCCGTGGCAAAAACGGCACAGGTAATAATCGTCGCAACTGCCAAAGAGCCTGGGATGCGTGCCATCACCAGGTGCAGGCTATTGAACAATTTTTCAATCAGGTTGGCGCGCTCAACCAGATAGCCCATGAAAATGAATAAAGGAACCGCAATAAGTACATCATTAGTCATGACGGCGTAGGTACGCAGAACCATCAGGTCAAGGGTTTGTTCCACAGCTAGCCGCGTACCCATATCCTGGTAAGCATATAAGGTAAAACCTACACCCATGCCCATTAGCGTAAAGGCAGTGGGAAACCCCAGCATGATGGCCGCAACAATTAAGGCCAGCATGAGCAGGCCCATATGACCATTCGTGATGTCAGCCGGAGCAGGCATGAAAATAAACAGGGTAATAATAATGCCGAATAATATAGTAAGTCCGAACCAGGCTTCTTTTTTCATGACTTATTCCTGTTTTTATCTGTTATATATTCATCTGCTTGAATGATGTCTTCAGTTGAAACATGGACCATATCTTTCAATTTATCAACGTCCACTTCTTCAACATCAATATCGCGTGACGGCCATTCGCCCTTTTTCAGGCACGCAATGCATCTGACCACTTCAACGAATCCCTGTAAAAGCAGGGCAAAACCGGCAATCGGAATGATGGCCTTGAATGGGTAAATGGGCGGACCATCGGCGGTAATGGTAGAGTGCTCATTGATGATCCAGGATTCAGAGGCGTAGTTGTAACCTGCCCATACCAAGGCAATAATCCCTGGAAAGAAAAAAATAAAATAAAGGATAAGATCCAGGCTGGCTTGTAAGCGAGCAGGAAAAAAACCATAAAGCACGTCACCGCGAACATGGCCGTTTTTCCCCAGGGTATAAGCACCGGCCATCATGAAGAGTGCACCATAAAGCATATTCATGACATCAAATGCCCAGGCATGAGGTTGATGCAATGCATAACGGGAGAAAACTTCATAGGTTACAAACAAGGTGAGTATGAGTGCACACCAACTGAATATTTGTCCGATCAGCGTATTAACTTTATCAATAAAGCGCAATATTTTTTGCATAAAGAGTCGCCTGGCAGTATTGATTGATACAAAGAGGTCATTTTCATCCCTGATAGGCATGAAAATGACAGGAAGGTCTGTAAACCAGTTATTGGTTTACAGACGCGAGTACCAGCGTTTTAGGACTTTTTGGCAGCGGGCCGGGCAAAATAATGGTTGTAAGCCATACGACGGTTATTGTTGGTATCCATATCCCATGCCAGGGCACGTTCAGCAAAAGCACGTTGCGACTGTTCAATTTCCTTAAACAGGGCATTGCTTTCCGCTTTTTTGGCAATAATATCGTCCCAGGTCGTCAATTGTTGTTGAAGGATGGAGTCAGGTGTTTTGTAGAATTTGACATTGTCTTCGGTTTTCAGTTTGACGTAATCTTGTGAATAGCGGTCTATGGCTTTCCAGGACATATCAGCCGAGGCGGCTTCAACGGCATTTTCAATGATCGCTTTCATTTTGTCTGGCAGTGCATTGTATTTATCTTTATTGAAGGTAATTTCAAAGGTTTCTGAAGACTGGTGAAAACTTTGTAGCATGCACACTTTGGAAACATCAGGAAAACCAAGCAGGCGGTCTGATGAGGCGTTGTTAAATTCCGCGCCGTCCAGGAGGCCACGATCAAGGGCGGGGACGATTTCACCGCCAGGCAGAGCATTAACGGCAGCGCCCATGGCGGTAAACAGGTCAATGGCCAGTCCGTTGGTACGGAATTTCAGGCCTTTCAGGTCTTCTGCTTTGGCAATAGGTTTTTTGAACCAGCCCAAGGGTTGGGTAGGCATTGGGCCGCTAAGGAAAGAAATCACATTGCCGCCAATAGAGTCATATAATTTGACCAGCAATTCATTGCCACCGCCGTATTTAAACCAGGCAAGCAACATATTGGCATCCATGCCATAGGCTGGGCCGGAAGAAAACAGGGCAAGTGCATTCTGTTTTCCATAACTATAACCAAGTACGCCATGGCCACCGTCAAGGGTTCCTTTTGAAACGGCATCCAGCAAGGCAAAGGCAGGTACAACGGCACCTGCGGGAAGAACCTCGATTTTAAGTTCTCCCCCAGTCATGTCATTGACCTTTTTGGCAAAATCAAGGGCATATTCGTGAAAAATATCCACGGTTGGCCAGGTACTCTGAAAACGGAAACTGATTGGGGTTTGTGCACTGACGATTGCCGGGAAACCCATGCCAACCGCAGCAGCCGTGCCGGCTGCTGCGGTGCCAAGAAATTTGCGGCGTGATTCGGTTTGTAGTGGTGTAGACGCTTTTTTTGCAGGACTGTTATTAGCCATGGTTTGTCTCCTGTGTGGCTGATACAACTAGCGATAATTAATAATGATTTTGTTTGTTGTGCTACAGACTGCGACTCCAATCAAATTTATACGCACTCTGTTATTCATTGTCAAGATCTATGGGGTTAGTATAAGTGCCTATATTTAAATGTAATTTGAATTGAGATGTAAGCCGTAAGCGTATTAATGTTTGGGAACTGAAAATGGTGTATTTGCCAGATATAGGTTTGCAACTTGATAAAAATTTACATTTTGTGTATTATTTTATTCACAATGTTTCTGCCTTGATCTATATCAATAAAGTGCGATTATGTACAGTATTGAAGCATATGGTAATAATTTTGCGATGCAGATGTGCAGGCCTGTTATGAGGGGAAATAGGTGTTGTTTTTTATGGCTGGCAGAAATAAAAACCTTGCTTTGCTTATTAAAAAACCTTTCGATGAATAATTTTTAATTGAAGAAATTTATTTTTAAAACAACAAACTATGGCTTTAATTTGTAATTAAATGTATATTTTAATTATCAATAATTGTAAATTTTAATATTTTCATTTTCATAAAAAAAGTTTTTATATTTAGTGCTTTTTTGTTTGGTAATGCTTTGACTTGTAAGAAAAATGTAATTCTAACGATTGTGGGTTCTTGTTATTTGGAAAATTGTTTTTGATTATGGTTTTTTTTAGGGTAGGGAGAATGGCTTGCGCGGGTATAACAAAGCAGTTTGTATAAGGCTATTCTTGTTTTTTTGTATCAAGTTGGCATAATTCAGATATTGAAAAGCTTAATTAAGCATAAATTTATTGTTTTGTCATTAAGGGTTTACATCAGGATTCATGAAAAATTAACAATGGTTTTTTATGATGGGATCCTGTTAATAAATTTTTATTCAGTAAGTTTGTTAATAATAAATTTAGAAGCGTGCCTGGAAGCGTGCGAAAAATTTATTTATTGGCAAAGCAATAATCAGCCGTGTAATTTTGATAGGCACTGAAATTACATTTTCGGTGTTGGTTTTGTTGTTGTAAGTTTTGCTTGTGTTTCCGAATAAATTTAATAAGTGATTAAGAACAATGAGTATTAGCCAATCTCCCTTTATGCAGGACACCAACCTGGTGAATGAGTTAAGAGAAGTTAACTTGTCTTATTTGCTATTGTCCCAACGCATGTTGCGTGATGATTTTTCCAAGGGAATGTACCGTTTGGGGTTAAGTAAAGACGTTGCCGAGCTGCTGGTGAGTTTAAGTACTTCACAGGTATTGTCGCTGGCTTCTTCGAACTCTCTTATTTGTGGGTTTCGCCTGAACGATATTGCATTGCTTAGTGCCCTGACCAAAGATGGCATGAACGGTACCCTTAAACAGGTCCATGCCTCAATGATGCTTGCCCAGCAGGAGCCTGATCAAGTCATGCAGGAGGCTTTGTAGTGAGCGAAAAGGTGAAAGCCAAGGCAAAACAAAAAAGTGTTCTTAAAGATGGTATGGATATTTCCCTGGCCAGCCAGATGATACAGTTGGGTGCACGCTTGCAAGTGCTTGAGGCGGAAACCGATTTAAGCAGTGACCGGCTTTCCCGGCTTTATCATGAAATCCATCACCGATCTCCACCCAAGGGCATGTTGCCTTACTCCACCGATTGGTTCATGTCGTTTTACCAGAACATTCATGCAACCCTGTTTTACAGTATTTATCTTAACCTGGTCAGCCACACGGAAACCCAAGGGATTCAAGCGATTATTGATGCCTATACGCTTTATCTTGAGCATGATGAAGTCAAGCGTGCCTGGGATGAAAAAAGCAACGAACCCGTGTTAAGTTTTACCCGTGCCTGGATGCTGGTCCGGTTTTTTAAAAGCGACTTAATGCAAATGTCTACCTGCTCGCAATGCAATACGGCATTCGTCACCCATAAACACGAGCTTGAAAACGGGTTTGTTTGCGTTATGTGCAAGCCGCCTGCCAGAATTGTTGGCATGCTTAACAAACAGACCGCCACGTCTTATTACGGTAAATTTTAATCAAGATCTTGCCTGCTGACGTTATTAGGCTGAACCTTGGCGTGCAAGTCCGTCAAAAGGTGATGGCTTTTTCGTGAACCCGGAAATGTTTTTTGGGTGGGGAAGTCGCCGATTTTGCGCGTTCAAAATTAAATAAATAAAAATTATTGACGTTAATAAACAATACAGCACTGAAAACTATTAACAATTGTTGGCTGACGTAAACAGCCTGGATGGATTGCCTGAATCATGCGTAAGAATTTGCCTGTTAACGATATTGAAACTCTGGTCCAGGATGACCAGTACCTGATCTCTAAAACCGATTTAAAAGGGCGTATTACTTACTGTAATCCGGCTTTTGTGGAAATTAGCGGCTTTACCAGAGAAGAGTTGATAGGCAAGCCCCATAATATTATTCGTCATCCTGATATGCCCGAACTGGCGTTCCAGGATTTATGGGAAAGTGCTCAAAACAGGAAGCCATGGACTGGGCTGGTGAAAAACCGACGCAAGGATGGTGGCTTTTATTGGGTGCTGGCCAATGTGACACCCATTTTCCAGAACAATGAAGTTAGCGGCTATGCATCGGTAAGGGTCAAGGCGGAGCCCGAGGTTATCGCCAAGACAGAAGCCTTCTACCGGCAAATTAATAATGGCGAGAAAATTCCCTATACGATCAAGCAGGGGCAGAAAGTGCCTCTGGGTATTCGTCGGGTGTTTGCCAGTGCCAGCCGGATTTTTCAAAAAGGATTTGCGCCAGGACTGATGCGGGCAGGATTGCTGTCAGTGGTGGGGATGGTGTTTCCGGCATGGTTGGTCGCTACACAAACGCAATTGCCGGGTGGCAACCCAACCCTGTTCGGGATTATGGCTTTGTTTGTGCTTGCCATTGCAGGGCTGTTCATGAAGTTGGCCAGGGATATTAAGCAGCCTATCGTTGGTGCGGCAGATATTATCCGCCAGATTTCTGCGGGCAACCTGAATAATAGCGTGGACTCCATTCCGAAAAACGAAATGGGTGAGTTGTATTACTACCTGGACATGATGCGTAAAGCATTGATTGGTATCAGTGGAGAGGTAATGTCCGGTGCGGATGCCAACTCCTTAATTGTGACAACCCTGCAGAAAAACAGCCAGACGTTGGCCATGCAAACGGAAGATCAGGCGGCATCATTGCAGGAAACGGCGGCCAGCCTTGAAGAGTTAACCGTCACCGTCAAACAGAATGCCGAGAATGCACGTTCAGCCAATACGATTGCCCTGGATGGATTGCGGGTGGCGGAAAATGGTAGCGACAAAGTTAATCAGGTTGTTCGCTCCATGGAAGAAATGAACGACAGTTCAAGAAAAATTGAAAGCATTGTCAAGATTATTGAAGATATTGCGTTCCAGACCAACCTTCTGGCAATTAATGCCAGTGTGGAATCCGCTCGTGCCGGTGAGGCCGGACGCGGATTTGGTGTGGTGGCTGCCGAGGTACGAAATTTATCGCAAAAAAGTTCTGATGCTGCCAAGGAAATCAAGACCCTGGTGCATGCTTCGGTAGAGGACGTGACGCAAAGTTCCCGTTTGGCAGAAGAGGCGGGTAGTGTGATGAAAGAAATCATGGAGTCGGTGCAGGGCATGGTTAATATCATGGCTGAAATTTCCACTGCCTCGGTTGAGCAATCCAGTGGTTTGCAGCAAATCAACCTGGCTGTTAATCAAATGGATAACGCCGTACACCAGAATTCGGCCATGGTGCAAAACCTGTCACAAACCTCGGTTGAGTTGGGGCAACAGGCGCAGGAGCTCAAGCAATCCATTGGTGTGCTCAATAATATGCAGGGTTAAGCCACACTAAATGCAGAAGTAAGGCGGTTTTAGTTGGCTGTTCTATTCAATGGCCCGGGGTCCTTGTCGGTAAAATGATATTTTGGTCAGTTTTGGTGCCTTTGGGTGAGGGTAAGGGGCTAGTGTGTTAGTCGTCATTGGATACGGTATTGTATTAGTTTGTGTTTTTGGGGCCTATGTCGGAATGGGTGGGCATCTTAGTGCCCTTTTTCAGCCGCTCGAGCTGCTTCTGATTGGTGGTGCCGCGCTGGGTGCCTACGTGGCAGCCAACAACATGCGCTCAATCAAACAGTTGGGTAACAGCCTGGTAAGGCTTTTCAGAAAGAACAAATATGACAAGGCACTGTATCTGGAAATTCTTTCATGTCTGTTTGTCCTTATCAGAAAGGCCAAAAGCGAAGGCAAGAACGTAATTGAGGCCCATATTGAAGCCCCGCAGGAAAGTGATGTTTTCAATCAGTATCCCATGGTGCTGAATGATAAACGCGTGCTGAATTTTATCTGTGATTATTTCAGGATGATTATTAGCAGCAATATGAGTGCTTTCGAGCTTGAGCAACTCATGGATGAGGAAATTGACACTGCACGCCACGAAATGAACGTGCCGGTAAAAGGCCTCAAGGCGGTGGGGGACGGTCTTCCCGCTTTTGGTATTGTGGCCGCTGTGTTGGGCGTTGTGAAGGCGCTGGCCTCTATCGATCAGCCGCCTGCCATTCTGGGTGACCTGATTTCCAAGGCAATGGTGGGCACTTTCCTGGGTATTTTAATGGCTTACGGCTTTGTCTATCCGGTCGCGGACGCGATTGAGCGACGAAATAACGAAAGTGTTAAAACACTGGAGTGCATCAAAGTAACGTTGCTTGCCTATATGCATGGCTATCTGCCGGCTGTTGCGGTTGAGTTTGGCCGTAAAGTCCTGTTTTCTTCAGTTCGCCCTTCATTCTCGGAGCTTGACGAGCAGGTTCAATTGTCCAAGTCTACCAAGTAAGCATAAAGTATGTCAGGTAATGCACCTCGTATAGTCATCCGGAAAAAACGTACTTCTCATGATGAAGGGCATTCGGGTGGGTCATGGAAGATTGCTTACGCAGACTTCATGACTGCCATGATGGCTTTTTTTCTGGTGATGTGGATTTTGTCACTGGTGCCTAAAAGCGAACTTAAGGATCTGGCCGATTATTTCAGACGGCCGCTTATTTCAGCCGTAACCGGTGATCCTCATACACCCGCCACCAGAAACGTGATTCCTGGTGGGGGCACACCATCTCCTATTCCCACCAAAAGCGCCTTTCAGGAAATTACCGCCCTGATTCCGCAAGTGAGCCGTAGCGAGCATAGTGAAGATAATGAGCGCCTGGAAAACCTGAAACGCAATATCGATTTGCAAATTGAAAACAATCCGACCCTGAAAAATTTTCAGCCACAAATGGTCATGGATATGACACCGGAAGGCTTGCGTATCCAAATTCTGGATGACCAGCAGCAGCCCATGTTTGCCACGGGTAGCGCACGTCTTAATCCGGAAATGATTTACATCCTTAAAGAGCTTGCACCCATGCTTAATGATATGTCTAATGGTATCTCCATTAGCGGTCATACCGATGCAACCCAATATGTAACTGGTGAGCATGCTTATAGCAATTGGGAGCTCTCGGCAGATCGGGCCAACTCTGCGCGGCAGGCACTGGTTAATAACGGCCTGGCCGAAAATAAAATCAGACGAATACTTGGCTTGTCTTCTACGGTTGATCTGGTCAAGGATGATCCGTATTCGCCTATTAACCGGCGCATCAGTATTATGGTGCTGAATCATAAAACAGAACAGATGCTTGATAAAATGAACGCCACGCCCGGTCTGAAACAGGAAGACCTGGATGAAAAACGGCAACAGGCAAAAGAAAAGCGTGAGGGAGCTGGCTCACCCTCGTTAAGCAGTGCACATAGCCTTTCACCTTCCATTAACTCTGCAACCATTGCTGCGGTTCCCTTAAATGAAGCGGGTTTAAATGCTAGCCAAGCGTCAGGGCAGTCACCTGAAGCGGTTTCTGCTGTTAACGGGATATTTGCTGATCCTGTTGTTGCGGATAAAACGGGCAAGGATAAGCCGGGCAGTGATAAGGCGGTTCAGCTGGTTCAGGGATTGGGTGATAGTGGTTATGATATTGAACAGATAATGCCTTCTCCTGTTAGCAGGCAAGAAAAAATCTTGTGGCAAACGGCCGATTCGGTTGTGGGCTCGCTAGTGGGAACGGCAACAGCGGCTACTGCTCCCTTGACTGTACCAGAACAGGTTTCAACGTCATCACTGGTGTCACAAAATAATAATAATCATAATTTGACCGAACAAATAAAGGAAATTGAAAATCCTGCCGTTAATGTAAACAAGGCAGTTGAAAGTTCACCCGCAACTGATGTGACTGGCAATGCATCAGCTTCTGTACAGAAACCGGTTGTGGCGGATACCGTGGTTAAACCAGTCAAACAGCCAGTTTTAGATAAACCAGTTATGCCTGCGAAGAAACCGGCGTCAACGAAGCAGGCAACTTCCGCGAAGAAACCGGCATCAACGAAGCAGGCAACTTCCGCGAAGAAGCCGGCGTCAACGAAGCAGGCAACTTCAGGGAAGAATGCCAATCCAGAGACAGGCAGTGCCTCTGGGAAGAAGGGGGTAGTAGCAAAACAGGGAATGCCACCACAAAAGGCAAGCCCGGTTAACAAAGCTTCTTCTGTGAGTAAAAGCGGCGCCGGGAATACCTCCGGTTCGGCCAAGCCAGGTCCATCGACCAGAGCGGTCGGTGCGGAAATTGATCTCAGGAGTATTCTTCACAATAACTTTTATCAGTGACAGACAAAGTATATGAGCAGCCCAGATTTAAGTGAGTTTCATGATACGTTTTTTGACGAGGCACAAGAGCTTCTCCAGGGCATGGAGCAGACCTTGCTGTGCCTGGATCCCGAATCGCCGGATCACGAATCACTGAATGCGATTTTTCGTTGTGCCCATTCCATCAAGGGAGGGGCGGCTGCTTTTGGTGTGTTTGATGATCTGGTCAGTACCACACATAAGCTGGAAAATATCCTTGATTTGGTGCGCAATGGAAAAATGCCGCTCACGCATGAGGCGATTAGTGTTTTTTTAAAAGCCAAAGATGTGCTTTGGGACCTGGTGCAGGCTTATCGGGAGCAGCGCGAGCCGGGTAGCGAAAGTGCGCAAGAGTTGCTGGCCATGTTACAGCAACTTGGTGATGCAAAGCCAGGTGAAGCAAAGCCAGCCGCTGCCAAGCCACCAGAAGAAAAAGCCGAAGCAATCACGGATGTTGCTATTCCTGATGGCGAAAAACTGCTAAAAGTTACCTTGATTGATGTCTCGGAAAAAGACCGTTTGTCCCTGCATAATGAAATGGGCATTATGGGGACGCACATCCGTCAATCAAGTTCGGGCAATGAACATTACTACTGGATAAGCTCTGCCTTACCGCCCGAAGATATTATTGCCGTGTGCTGTTTTGTGATTGATGAATCACAAATTCAGGTAAAAGAAAGTATACCTGTTGTACAGGATGTGGTTAAAGAGGCCCCAGCAGAGGTGGCTGACCATAACAGCACTCAAAGCACTCAAAGCACTCAAAGCATTCAAAGCATTCAAAGCAAGCCAGAAGCTACGCCTCCGGCAAAAGCGGTTAGTGAAGCACCGGTAAAACAACTGTTGGCCAAAACGTCTGCAGCCAATAAAGAAAGCGGAACGATTCGTGTGCCCATCCAGAAAGTTGACCAACTGGTAAACCAGGTGGGTGAAATGGTGATTAACCAATCCATCCTGATGCAAGCCAACCAGTCACTGGATCCCATTGTCCACGCTTCGCTAATACAGGATATTGAACACATGGGAAGTGCCTTGCGTACCATGCAGGAAGCAATTATGGCTTTGCGCATGATGCCCATGGATTATGCTTTTGGACGCTTCCCCCGACTGGTACGGGAAACGGCGGGCAAACTAGGCAAGCAGATTGAACTGATTACCAAGGGTGGTGGCACGGAACTGGACAAGGGTTTGATCGAGCGTATGATCGATCCCTTGACCCATCTGATTCGCAATAGTATTGACCATGGCATTGAAATGCCCGAGAAACGCATTGCGGCAGATAAAGACCCTTTGGGCAAAATTACCATTAGTGCGCAGCACCAGGGTGGCCGCATTATTATTGAAGTCATTGACGATGGCGCGGGAATGGATCGTGAAAAGCTGATCAACAAAGCCATTGAAAAAGGACTGCCTGCCTCGCACAATATGACCGATGACCAGGCGTTCATGCTTATTTTTGAAGCTGGTTTTTCAACTGCGGAAAAAGTGACCGATGTCTCCGGCCGTGGCGTAGGGATGGATGTCGTCAAGCGAAATATCCAGGAGTTGGGTGGTTTGACACAGATTGAATCTGAAAAGGGCAAGGGCACAACCATACGGATCTCGCTGCCACTCACGTTGGCTATCATGGATGGCATGACGGTGCAGTCGGGTAATGAGCGGTTTGTGCTTTCCTTAAGTCATATTGTCGAGTGCTTGCAGCCTACCGCTGACCAGCTCCGTATGCTTGAGGAAAACAAGGCTTTATTGTTATTGCGTGGAGAGCATCTACCCATTATTAATTTGTGGGAAATTTTTTCCATTCCCAATACAGAGCGGGATCTGAAAAAATCTATTATTGCCGTTTTACAGGTCGGCAAAAGCCGGTATGCCTTGGCGGTGGATCAGCTTCTGGGACAGCATCAAGTGGTGGTCAAAAACCTTGAAACCCATTTCAAGCGGGTGCCATGTGTATCAGGGGCCACTATTTTGGGTGATGGCAGTGTTGCCCTGATTCTGGACGCTGCCGCCATTCTTGAGCAAAACAAAATCGGATTGACGGCTTACGGCTCGGGATTCAATACACCTGTACTACAACAAGAGAGAGTTTAAGCATGAGCCAGGAAAAAAAAGATGAGCTGAATTATCACTGTCTGGTGTTTTGTGTCGATGGACAGGAATTTGCCATTGATATCCTGAAAGTCCAGGAAATCAGGGAATATCAGCCGGTAAACGTGACACGCGTAGCGCATCTGCCTTCATATATACAGGGGTTAATTAACCTGCGCGGTCAAATTATTCCTATTATTGACCTTCGCATTAAGCTAAGAGTCAGTGAGGTGGAGTACACACCGCAAACGGTGGTAATTATTCTTGGGCTATCGGACCGGATTGTGGGAATTGTGGTGGACAGCGTCTCAAACGTTGAGCTGATTGCCAAAAATACGATCGAACCTCCCCCCAATGTTAATAATCCTGCGGCCTATCTAATTGGACTTACCACTTATAAAGATCAGTTATTGCAAATTGTTGATGTTGAAAAATTGATTGATCATGAACATTGGACACTAAGCGACATCAGCCAGGAGGAGTGATGGATACCCTGACAAAATCGGCATGGACTGATGTCAATTATAAATATGCCCTGAAAATGCTTCATGATCGAAGCGGTATCATCGTTGGTGATCATAAAATGAAATCCAGTGAAAGATTGCTTGAGGGGTTGCGCAAAGAATTTGGTTTTGTGACCATTGACGATTTTCTCAAGGCGCTGGAGAAAGATAATGAGCACGATGGCTGGCCAGCGTTCATCAACAGTTTTACGATTAACCATACAGCATTTTTCAGGGAACCGCACCACTTTGAAATTCTGACCAAATACATAGAAAAACACAGGACTAATTGTGCCATGTGGTGTGCCTCTTGCTCAACCGGTGAGGAGCCTTATTCCATGGCAATGGTGTTGAATGAAATCATTGGGGAGCAGGCGGCCTGTCCCAAGATTGTTGCGACAGATATAGACAGTCAGGCCCTTAAAAGAGCCAAGGCGGGTATTTACAGCCTTGATAAATTGTCGGGTATTTCCGAAGAACGTTTGCGCAGGCATTTCCTGAAAGGAAATAACCGTTTTGACGGCAAGGCCAAAGTCAAGCCGGCCTTAAATGCACGGATAGAGTTTACCGAATTGAACCTGATGTCTTTTTCATGGCCAAAACCGGCCATGTTTGATGTGGTTTTCTGTCGTAATACCATGATTTATTTTGACCGAGACACGCAGGTGCGTCTGGTGGCCGATTTTGCCCGTGCAATGAAACCGGGTGGGTTGCTGTTTATCGGGCATTCTGAAACGCTGGCAACCACCACTGACCAATTTACCCTGTTGGGTCAAACGGTCTATAAACGCAATAATCGTTAGTTTAAGCAAGAAGAGATATGACTGAGTTGAAAAAAGGATTGATCCGGGTGTTATGTGTTGATGATTCAGCACTGATGCGCCGGATTATGACTGATGTAATTAATGCCGAGCCGGATATGGAAGTGGTGGGAACCGCACCCGATCCGCTGGTAGCGCGGGACATGATTAAGCAATTGAATCCTGATGTGCTAACGCTGGACGTGGAAATGCCCAAAATGGACGGGCTGGATTTTCTGGAGCGTCTGATGCGCTTGCGTCCAATGCCGGTGGTCATGGTTTCTTCTTTAACTCAAAAGCATTCAGCCATTTCCTTGCGAGCCCTTGAGTTGGGTGCGGTTGAAATCATTTCCAAGCCTAATGCACAGTCTGGCAAGACCCTTTCTGCCTATCAGCATGAGGTGGCTGACAAGATCCGTGCGGCCAGCCGGGCCAGGTTGAAGCAATATGTACCGCCCAGTCAAGCGGAGCCGGTCATCAAAACACGGGGATCAGCAAGCAGTATCAGGAATGACTGGGTGGTGGCTATTGGTTCATCAACGGGCGGAACTGAAGCTTTATCAAGAGTGTTAACCGGCTTGCCGCGTGAATGCCCGCCCATTGTGATTACCCAGCACATGCCGGCCGGGTTTACTGCTTCATTTGTAGAAAGGCTTGATCGAACTTGCGCGCTTACTGTTCATGAAGCAAAAGGAGATGAAGTGCTGGAAAGTGGCCATGTTTACCTGGCGCCCGGTAGTGTGGCGCATCTGGCCATTCGCAAGTCTGGGAGTGTTTACCGGACCGTGTTACTTGAATCTGATCCCGTCAACCGTCATCGACCATCGGTGGATGTCCTGTTGTCCAGTGTGGCCAAAGAGGCCGGAAAAAAAGCCACCGGGATTATATTGACTGGCATGGGCAAGGATGGCGCCCAGGGTTTGCTGGAAATGCGTCAGGCAGGGGCAGATACTTTTGTACAAAATGAAGCGACATGTGTGGTTTACGGCATGCCCGGAGAGGCCATGAATATTGGCGCCACTGATGAAGCGGTGGCCCTGGACAAGATAGGAGAACGTCTTTTCAAGGGGTTTTCCAAAGCGCAGTCACCCATTAAAAGATAATAATCAATTTTGAATATTTAAAATTAGGATAAATGCAGTATGAATAAAGATATCAGGATTCTGATTGTTGACGATTTCCCGACAATGCGCCGTATTGTTAAAAACCTGTTGAAAGACCTGGGGTTTGAAAGTGTTGATGAGGCCGAAGACGGAGCACAGGCGCTGTCTAAATTGCGTAATGGCGTGTCTGGTTACGATTTGGTGGTTTCCGACTGGAACATGCCGGTCATGGACGGATTGACCATGTTAAAGGAAATCCGTGCCGATGAAAAACTTAAACAGATTGCCATCCTAATGGTAACTGCAGAAGCTAAAAGTGAAAATATTGTCAGTGCCGCCAAGGCGGGTGCCGATGGTTATGTCGTCAAGCCCTTTACCGCGGCAACACTGGAAGAAAACCTGCATAAAGTGTTTGAGAAAGCCAAACGCCGCATAGGCGCCTAATCTTAATAATACCAAACACCTGATGGACTGCGCTACATCCTGAAAAGGACTAAAACAATGACAAATTCAACACAACCTTTACCGGAAGACGGAAAAACCAAAGCGGAAGCGCCGGTTTATGACCGGATTGCCCATGTCACCCGTTTGTTGCGTGACAGCTTGCGTGAGCTGGGTCTGGAACCCAGCGTTCAGGCGGCCGCCAAGGCCATGCCAGATGCACAGTCACGCCTTCGTTACATTACCTCCCTAACCGAAAAAGCAGCCAATGATGTACTGAACAGTGCTGAGCTGGCCCAATCGGAACTGGGTAGCCTGAAAGCAAATGCAGCCAGCTTGTCCAATGAGCTGGATGAAGCCCTGCAATCTGCCACCCAGGCGCAGGTGGTAATTCCTTTGGCGCTGGCCAATAATGTCCAGGCTTTCCTGGTGGGGGTGAAAGATGATATCCGGCCGGTTGACACCGCGTTGATCGACATCATTACTGCCCAGGCCTTTCAGGACCTGACCGGTCAGGTGGCCAGCAAGCTGACAGTACTGCTTGATCGTATTGAGCAGGAGCTGGTGCAGGTACTCATTGAATACATGCCCGAAAAATACAGCCAGGAAATGGAAAAAGAAGCCCAGGCTGAAGATGCACTGTTAAATGGCCCGGTGGTAGAGCATAAAGAAAACGGCGGAACCGTGCAAAACCAGCAACAGGTGGATGATTTGCTGGCCCAGCTGGGTTTTTAACTGCAATAGCGCACATTAACCTGCCTTAACAGGCATTAAGGCAGGTTTTTCATCCCTTACTCTCTTAATTGCCTTTCTGGCAAACCGGCTACACTGGTGACAGTTTACAATGCGCTCATTCCGGATAGCGCCATTTAACAGTACATCCCAGCATGGCAGAAGATAGCGATCTCGAAAAAACCGAAGCCGCTTCCCCGCAACGATTAACCAAAGCGCGGGAAGAGGGGCAGGTCGCGCGCTCGCGAGAGCTGAATACCTGCCTTATTTTACTGGCCGGGGCCATGACGCTTTGGGTTAGTGGTGGTTTTTTGTATGACCGCCTGGTTTATGTGATGCGTACCACCATGCATTTTGACTGGGGGTCCAAGAGTGCGGTAGAAAGCCTTGCTCCTGGCATGGTGGGCAATTTTCTGCATGTGCTGGTGGGTTTGTCTCCGCTGTTTTTAATGTTGATTGTTATCGCTATCGGCTCATCGGTTGCCTTGGGTGGTCTGGTTTTTTCAAGCAAGGCCCTTGCCCCTAATTTTGGGCGTTTGAACCTGCTCAAGGGGTTGGGGCGCATGGTTAGCGCCTCAACCTGGGTTGAATTGCTAAAAACCCTGCTCAAAGCAGCCGTGATTGGTGGCGTTGGGGTCATGGTAATCAAATCGTATTTACCACAAATGCTTGCCTTGTCTCATTTATCTTTGCCAAGGGCATTGGCCCAAGGCATGGAAATGGTCATGTTTAGCTGCGCGACGATTATTGCATCCCTGTTGCTGATTGCGCTTATAGACGTTCCATGGCAACTGTTTTCCCATGCAAAAAAACTGCGTATGAGTAAAGATGAAGTCAAGCGCGAGCATAAGGAAAACGAAGGTGATCCACACCTTAAAGGACGTATTCGCCAGCAGCAGCGCGAAATGGCGCGACATCGCATGATGAGCGGCATTCCCGACGCTGATGTGGTGATTACCAACCCAACCCATTATGCCGTGGCGCTTAAATATGAACAAGAGGGCGACCGGGCCCCGCTTGTCATTGCCAAGGGAAGCGGTGAAATTGCCCGTAAAATTCGTGAAATTGCGGCAGAGCATCATGTGGTGCAACTGGAAGCACCGGCATTGGCCCGTGCCCTGTATGCCAATGTCGAGCTGGACCAGCCTATTCCCGAAGCGCTGTTTACCGCTGTTGCCCAGGTGCTTGCCTGGGTTTATCAGTTACAGCAGTATCAGCAGGGAATGGCCGAAGAGCCAGACCGGCCTGCGAATTTGCCGGTTCCCCCTGAACTTGATCCACAATCCCGGGAAGAGTAGGTGCAGGCACCGGAACATACCCCATGATTCTGCAATGGCCTGAATTACATAAATAAATGAGTATATGAACAGTTTTTTTTCTTCACTGAAATTGCATGCGGCAGACTCCAAGATGCTGGTCGGTCCCTTGCTGATTGTCATGGTGCTTGCCATGATGGTCTTGCCCTTGCCACCGTTTTTGCTGGATCTGTTTTTTACCTTTAATATTGCCTTGGCCATCATGATCCTGCTGGTGGCCATGTTTACCAAAAAACCGCTGGACTTTGCCGCTTTTCCGTCGGTGCTGCTATTTGCCACGCTGTTGCGTCTGTCCTTGAACGTGGCATCTACGCGGGTGGTCCTGTTGCATGGTCATACCGGACCCGATGCAGCCGGTCAGGTGATTGAAGCATTTGGCCATTTTCTGGTGGGCGGCAATTTCGCGGTAGGTATTGTGGTTTTTTCTATTTTGGTTTTGATCAATTTTGTGGTTATTACCAAGGGTGCGGGCCGGATTGCAGAGGTGGGGGCCCGTTTTACGCTGGACGCCATGCCAGGTAAACAAATGGCGATTGACGCCGACTTGAATGCCGGTCTGATTGCCGAAGATGAGGCACGCAGGCGAAGGGCGGAAGTGGCGCAGGAAGCTGAATTTTACGGGGCCATGGATGGTGCCAGTAAGTTTGTGCGTGGTGATGCCGTTGCCGGCCTGATCATCATGGCAGTCAGTATTGTGGGTGGCCTTCTGGTAGGCGTTTTGCAGCATGGCCTCAGTTTTAGTGAGGCGGGCACAGTGTATACCTTGCTGACCATTGGTGATGGTCTGGTTGGGCAAATTCCCGCATTAATTATTTCAACTGCAGCGGGTGTCGTGGTGTCGCGTGTGGCCAATAACCAGGATGTTGGTCAGCAAATGATGGAACAGCTGTTTTCCAACCCGATGGTGCTTTATATTACGGCTGCCATTATTGGTATTATGGGATTGATTCCCAATATGCCGCATATTGCCTTTTTGTCTTTGGCGGGCCTTTTTGCATATTTGGGCTACCGGATACAAAAAAAGAACGAAGCACTTGCCTTGAAAGGGCCGGTGCAGGAAACTGACTCCACACCGGTGGATACCGCCTCTAAAGAAGCCCGGTGGGATGACGTAAGCCTGGTAGAGCCGTTTGCCATGGAAGTGGGTTATCGTCTGATTAGTCTGGTAGACCAGGAACAGGGGGGCGAATTGATTTCTCGCATTCGCAGTCTACGCAAGCAGTTCGCCCAAAACATGGGGTTTCTGCCACCGGTGGTGCATATTCGCGACAATCTTGAATTGCACCCCAGTGAATACCTGATTTTGCTCTCAGGGGTGGAAATTGGCAAAGGCCAGGTTCAGTCCGGTAAATGGCTGGCGATAGATCCTGGCGGGGTTGAGTTTGAATTGACCGAAGGTGAAAAAACCACCGATCCGACCTTTGGCCTGACGGCTTATTGGGTGAATGAGGATGTGCGTGAGAGGGCCCAGGTCATGGGGTATACCGTGGTGGATGCCAGCACGGTTATTGCCACCCATATTAACCAGTTGCTAACCCGGCATGCCGCTCATTTGCTGGGGCGTCAGGAAGTGCAGCAATTGCTGGAGCATATTGGCAGTGAAGAGCCCAGGCTGGTAGAAGATTTTGTGCCCAAGGCGGTGTCCCTTACTACCTTGCATAATGTATTGCGCGGCCTGCTAACCGAAGGCGTCTCCATTCGGGATATGCGTACTATTGTTGAGGTTCTGACCGAGTGGGGGCCTATTTTGAGTGGCCAAATTCAGCCTGGCATGATGATTAATATAGAAGAGCTGATAGCAAGGGTACGCACGGCGTTAGGCAGGTCGATTACCCAACAATGTTTTGGTGATGCTGTTGAGTGCAATGTAATTGGCCTGGCTCCCCAGTTAACACAGGTTTTGACACAGGCCTTAACCACCAGTGGTTCGTTAGAGCCAGGCTTGGCCGATAACTTGCATACCGAAACCGAGCTTGCCGTGCAAAAACAAACGGTTCACAATCTGCCAACCGTGCTGGTGGTACCACCCATATTGCGATCCTCATTGGCCCGCTTGTTCAGGTACGGATTTCCCCAATTAACTGTATTGTCCAATACGGAAATTCCCGAAGAGCGGTATTTGAAAGTTACGTCGGTAATTGGTGGCTAAAACAATTAAGCGCTTGCCAGCGGTTTGCCGGTACTTACCGGTTTGCGCATGCCTTTGACATCGTAAGTGTGCTGTATGCCAGCTGCACGATTAAGGGAATCCAGTGCGTCCTGGTTGTATTTCAGGTAACTGTGAATCATGATGGCGTTGTTCTCATTCAGGCTTTTTGCCTGTGAAACAAGCTCGTTATAGTATTGCCATTGTTTGGCAAGATCCCCTTGTGGTTGGGGATCCAGCTTTTCAAGAATATCTGCCAGGCTGTTTTGGGTATCTGAAACTGGGAAGCGGGATTGAACCAACTGCATTCTTGCTTTATAGGCGGCTTCCAGTTGTTGGCCAATTTGCCATTTTTTTTGCGCCAGCTCACGCAAGGGTTCAGGTGAGGTAAATTCCATGAGCTCTGCGGATTCATCATTCAAGGCTTGCAGAAACTGTTTGGCAATTTCTGTTTCCAGTACAAGCTGTTCCAGAATTTGTTGGGACAGGGAGGCGGTAGATGAATCGTTATTGGCTGTCATGGATAAAAAGTGATTAATTCAGTATGTCAACGGCATCTTGCAAAATGCCCTCGGCGATACGAGCGGGGTTGATATTAAGGGTGCCGTCGGCCAGTGCCTGGCGTATGGCCTGGACACGTTCCAGGTTAACATCGTTTTCCGGGTTGGTAAGATCGCGCGCGACCGGACTTAAATCTACCTTGGCGCTACTGTCTGGCTGTGCTGTGCCGGGCGTAGTGGCGGGCGCGGGCGCACCATGACGGGAAGCAGGCTTTGTAGAAACCGCGGTAGTATGATAAAGCGAAGCGGGTGAGATTTTTATAGTCATGATCTTTGAAACTGCCAAACGGCAAAGATCCGCTTGGGCAGCATTAAAACAGTTGGCTTACCGGTATTAACGGATGAATAATAAAAAACTTTAGCCAACGCCAAAGTTTTTCTGCCGTTAATACACTGATTATAAGCCAAGGTTGCCATAGTGCTGCCTAAAACAGAACGTTAACCGTGTTGGCATTAATCACCGTTCCCATGATGACTTTGCCGGAACTGGTTTTTACCTGGATGCTACCACCCACATCGGCCGTGCTCAGGGCCTCTCCTTGCTGGGTAACGGTAAGGGCACCTTGTTTTACCTGAAGTCGCACCGGCTGTCCTTTGCTAATGGATTGCGGGCTGCGAATCATATTCAGCTTTATGGGTCGCCCGGCCGGGATCCGGCTATTGGCAATATGTCCCAATAATTGGTCTGGCGTGGTGCGGGCGCTTTCCTGT
>Ga0172382_10003993_pt1 | contig 22916 bp, 21 predicted proteins | sample Leawel138RmetaG_FD_122245 | JGI IMG/M metagenome (GOLD analysis project Ga0172382, IMG submission 122245) | Leachate microbial communities from a municipal landfill in Southern Ontario, Canada - Leachate well 138R metaG | ecosystem: Engineered > Solid waste > Landfill > Unclassified | place... | reverse complement strand
TTGTGTCGCATTTTCCAGTTAATTATTTCTCTCCAAAAATGAAGCTAAAATTATATTGTTAGAAAAATTTAATTCTGAATTGTTGTTGTTTAACGATGAGCTGTCAAATTGTTGCCAACGGTTCTCAGCTATACGCAGGCAGGGCATTTTACCACTGAACTTCCTACGAAGAGCTATACTTTAAATTTAGCACTTTCCTGTCCTACGAAGCACGAAACCCCTGCTTGCGTATAGGTGATGTTGTGCGTTCGGCATTCTTTATTTCCGTTCATATATCACCATTCTAATATTGTTGTAATTGTCCTGTCTTGTAAGCTTAATTTCAATGTTTATGTTATTTTGTATTGTCCAAGAGTATGATTGACTTTTCTTTTCTTCATTTATCGAATTAGGTTCGCCAAGTTCATTATTTAGAATCAATAGAAGGTCTTTAAATCTTTTCAAGAAAACTTCACTTGCTGACTTTTCGTTTCCAAATTCTATTCTATCTGTCTGTGTTTTTTCCCAATTAATTGTTATAGCTCGAACCAAATCAGTCTTTCTGGTAGCGTAATACATAATTGAGTTTGAGATAATAGAATCTTCAACAACAAGGTAAGATTTGTTAATGTCAATAGCATAATTATTAGGATTCCAACTTTCTCCAATACCAATTTTGTGATTTGGGGTAATGTCAAAAGATTTCCATTCCTTCTCTTTCGCTTCTATTTCATTCAGGGTCAGTTTTGAAAAATCAGCAAGAATTGTTTTAAGTCTATTTTCAAAAATTTCGTTTGACCTTTCTTTTCCTAATGTTTTCGGCTTTAATTCAACATCATTAAATAAATAGGTTACATAAATTTTGTTACCCTTGATTGTTGTCAAACCATAAATTTGGTCGTTTTTGGTGTTGAATTTGAGCAATTCATTAGAGTCATTAATGTTCTTACAACGATAGGAGTAGAACCAATTGAAAAAACTGACTTCATCAAGTATCTTTTCAAATGGTTGAATTTTATTGTTATGAATCCTTGATAGATAAGAAGCTGTGTCTGTTTCATAAATGTGAAGAAGTTCATTGTTAAAAACAAAAGAGCTGACAATTCTTGGGTGATATGTGAAATCAAAATAGTCCACATTTTCATCTTCATAAATCACTTCGTAGCCTTTTGATTCACTATACCAAGAGTAATTCTTACCCGTCTTTTCTATGTTTTCATAAGTAACATCACTATCACATTTTGTAAGTTCCCTAGGATTATTAATTCTGAGAACCTTAAAAGAATTAGTCAAGTAATAAATGTTGTCAATTTTATTAATTAAAGGTGTTGTAGATTCTAAAACATATTGATTACCTGTTTTTTTGTCTTTAAACCAAGTTTTTCCACCCCACTCTCCAAAATCCAATGAGTAGACGTAAAAGTCGGAATCTTCGAATATTAAGTCTTCTGTTTTATTAACCTTTTTCCATTTAAAATTTTTATTGTCAAAATGATAGCTCTGCTTGTCCATATAGGGCTTTAAGATTATGCTGTCATTTTGCACATAAAAATCCAAGTAAACAGTTTGCATTTGTTCTGGGCAGTCAATTACTCTTTCTAATTGATTATTTGAAAAAATATAAAGCCATCTTTTCCCGTAGCCACCGTATTTCATTAATCGTTGTTCAAAAAGCACATAATATTTTTCCTTATATTCTAATGCGTGAGTCATTCTTCCATTTACACTTATTGAAATTGTGTCTTGAATAAGAGAAAAACCACTCTCAAAATTCGTCACATTGGAATTTTGTTGCCCATTACAAGCAAAAAGTGTCAATGATAAAATTAGTATTGCAAAAGTTCCTTTCATCTTCTTGTTTGTCGTGAGTTTGTTTTTTATGCTGACGCACAACGGTTTGTAGCTACCCGAAGGTGGCGATTTCGAAGCACTTCATTGTCAACCAAGCACAAACTTTGATAGATGCACAAAGCTTGATTTAACCTCTGAACCGCCACTTTTGGGTAGGTGCTGTTATAGCCAGTGCTTATTTCTTTCGTGTCAGAATTAACCATAAAATTGTCGTTAGTGTCCAAGTTGCAAATGCGTCTTTTATAAAATTCGTAGGATTTGTTCCGTGCTGAACTTCACAGTCTACAAGAAACTGGTAATAAAAAGTCCAGGGCAGTCCGATTTTGAAATTTACTCTATACTCTAAGTTTAGAAAGTAACTCAATACTGTCAGCAACACGAACAGAATGATTGATATTCCAGTCGCTACTAATATCTTTCTTATGAGTATTCTATTTTTCAAAATCGAAAATCCGTTTAAAGTCGTTAAGGTCTAATGTGTTTCCGTAAGCGGAATTGTCTTCAAATTTAAAGTCAGTAATAGTCGCCCCTTTATATTCTGTGCTTTCAACTGCACAGCCCTTAATTTCTGCCCTTGTCAAGTTCGCATTAGTGAAATCTGATGTTTTAATATTACTATCAATGAATTTACAGTCGGTCAAATTCGCATTGGAAAAGTCAGCACAAAACCAACAATTTTTGAATATTGTCCCACTAATGTCTAAGCCACTAAAACTTTCACCATTTTCAAATTCCAAGTCAACAAACAGTCGTTGTCCATTTTTATAATGGTCGATGAATTCGCTTATGTTTTTAATGTCTGTCATTGTCTGTTAGCATTGGCTATAACTCACAAATATACGCAATTCCCGATTTTGTAAAAATTGGAATAAATTAAAATCAACATCTCTGTCTCACACAGAATCAGCCATGTATTATACCGTAAACGTTTAAAACGATAAAACCGGTATTGCGTAAAACAGATTGTTGAAGACTTCTGATCCTTTGATTCAAACCTGAAAATCGTATTTATCTGTTCGATGAAGTGAAGCTTTGTATCAAACAAATGATTTTGGTGCCTGTTTTTCACTACCTGATTTTGATTTGGATTGCTGGATCTGCTGGCACAATGCAAAAAATGATTCTTAAAATTCCCATAATAACAATTGCATTAAAATTAAATCGGCTCTAAAAAAATAATTTTTACTTTTACCCAAACTAAAAATTATGAAAAAACTTATTTTGGGTATCATGGCACTCGGATTTTTTTCCTGCCAAATTACCGAAAGAATGTACTTGTCAGAATCGGGAATGGTGGAACAGCAGACCGAAGTTGATTTTTCGACGATGATGAGTTTTATGCTTACACCCGAAAAAATCGATTCGATGAAGTCTGAAGGAACGTTCCCGATCGATACCATCGGATCAATGCTTGATGCAAGTACAATGTCAACACCTGAAAATGAAGATGTTTCGGATGCAGAATTAAAATTCAGACAGTCGTTTGATAAGACCAAAGTCAGAATCGTGATGGATGAAGGTGTTGGAAAAGTTGTTTTTATGACCGACAAAATGAGTATTGACGATTTCAACGTTTATCAGAATCAAATCAAAACCGCATTTGATGAATTTTATGCTGCCGACAAAGACGGAGCAGAAGCATACATGGGCACGGGTTACGGTTCAATACTCCAATACAGACTGACTTCAAAAGATTTCGAAAGAAAATCATTCAACAGAAGTATCACGTTTGACGAGGAAGCGGTTGATTCCGGTTTTTCTTCAAAAGAAATGATAGATATGAATTCTTTCAAATTTGAATATCATTTTCCAAAAGCAGTGAAAAGTTCGAATCTGAAAGATGCTGAAATTTCACCTGACGGAAAAACGGTAACCGGTGAAGCCGTAATTTCAGATATGATTGAAAATCCTGATCAGTACAATTTCAAAGTAGAGTTCAAATAAAATGAGTCTGGGCAGAGTTATACTGTCAATACTTTTTCCGCCGCTTGCCGTATATGACAAGGGCTGCGGCTCCATTGTGATTGTGTTGATTCTCACCATACTGGGTTGGATTCCGGGTGTGATTGCCGCATTGATTATTTTGAACAATCCGAACCGATGAAAACAAAGCTGATCAAAAGATATGCTCAGTCTCATCTGGCATTTATCCACAAAGGACTGTTGGAAGAAAACGGAATTGATGCATTTGTATTTGGCGATAATTTTATGAATACTTTTCCGAATATGTCGGGCATACTCAATGCGGGAACCGAACTCAGGGTGAGGGAAGAAGATTTTGAAAAAGCAATGAAATTACTTGATGAAGAAAGCAAAGAACCGCTGAGCTGTGCAAACTGCGGTTCAAAAAATATTGAATTCAATTACGGGAAAAGGAGTTTTTTTAAAATCGTATTTTCACTGTTTTCAGCGATTGCAGGCGAACCCTTTGGCAACATTCAAAGACATTATTACTGCAAAGACTGCGGTTTTAAAAGTGGTGAATGAGTTTCAACTCAATCGTTTGAATCGAGTATAAACAAATACGATAGGATAGAGAAGAGTCGCCTTTAATTTGAAGTGTTTCAAATCTTTGATTATTTCTGAAAATCCTTTTTTATTGGCAATTGAATAAAACTGATATCCAGTTAGATTTCTGATGAGCGCTGACGGATAGTTGTACAATTGACTTCCGTAAGAATTCAAAAATGAAAGGTGCCCTTCTCTTAAACCGAAATAGGAACTTTTCTTAGCACGATCTTTACTCATTGAAGAAATATCGTCCAAATCCTGGTAGTAAATCCTTACCGGTTCATTTACAAACCTCGATTTCATTCCGTCGCTGTCATAAATATTAAAAAATATCTTTTGAGGTGCATACTTATTTTTATAAAATGAATAATCAAACCCGACAAGATATTTTTTGTATGGTTCTGATATGAAAATTGAGTGTTTGTCTCCTATTACTTTGAATTTGTATCTCATTTCCAAAATTGACCCATCAAAATTTTCAGGGAATTTTGTTCCAACCGGTTTTCCATCCGGGAAACACGAATTAAAAGTTGCTGAAATAAATTGAGATGAATCCAATTCGTTTACAACGTTATACATTTTTTCAAGTGCAGAAATCATATAAGCATCATCTGAATCCAAAACCGTGAAAAATCGAGTTTTCACTTTTCAACTCCTTTAAAAACTGTAAAAAATTTCTTTGAATTTTCTTGTTGGAAATATTCTATTTTAATTAAACCTTCACTGATAAAATCTTGAATCAAATCTTTGGTGTCATCTGTCGAACCGTCATCCATCATCATCCAAATAAAATCTTTAAAATTTTGATTCAACAAAGATTGATACACCCGATTAAGTGTATGTGCTCGATTGTAAGTCGGCGTGATGACTGTTATTTTTTGGTTCATTTTTCAGTCCAATTAATCAGTAATTCTTCTAATTTCTGATAAACTTCAATCGTTTCAAATTTATCTTTTGATTTTTCTGCCCCTGATTTTAATGTTTTAACTAATTCAGGATTTGTCAGCAGCATTTCAATTTTATTGCTGATGTCTTCTTGCTCATATTTCATCAGCAGACCGTCGATACCGTCGCTGACAATTTCACTGACACCGCCCGTGTCGGTTGCCAGTACCGGAATTCCCAAGATCAGAGCTTCTTTGACCGAAAGCGGATAAGCTTCACTTTGGGTGGGCAATATAAAGAAATCTGCATTTTTCATGTATGGGAAAGGATTGTTTTTGTTGCCCAAAAGAACAAAACTGTTTTCCAAGCCATGTTTTACAGTCAGGTGGCTGAGTTCGTCAAATTTATCACCATCGCCAATGATAAGGATTCTGTGTTTCAATCCTTTGTTCCACAAATCTTTGTGAATGTCAAACAAAAGCGGATAACCTTTTCCGTTTTTGACTCTGCCCACAGATACAAAAGTAAATAAATCATCCTTGAATCTCGGAATATCCTTGGTTTGAATCTCGCTTTGTCTGATGATTTGTTCCGGATGAATCACATTGTGAATAACCGAAGAATTGCTGAATTCTGCTCCGTACAGCGTTCCGACCTGTTTTCTGACATTTGCCGAGCAAAAAACGACATAATCAAATTTCTGCAGTTGAGTCACCGTTGATTTACTTTGGTTCAGTTCGGGTTCATGGCTGAATTCCCAGTGGACCCAGGCAACTTTTTTGCTGTTTTTCTGCGGACTTTTTAACACTGACTCCAGTACCGCTTTGTCAAAACCGATTTCTATATCATATTTCTGACGATAATATAACTGATTCAGGAATAAAAACCGATGAATCAGCATCAATTTCAATCTTCTGAAAATGAGTTGCATTTTTTGAAAGGGAACAAAAGAACTTAAATCTTCCCTGCCACGAGTCTGTTTGATGATTTTAATGTCAGCGGGAATTTCATTTCTCAGTTCACCCTGAAACAAATTGACCATCAGACTGATTTCAAAATTATCTTTGGGCAGATTTTTCAGAATGTCAATCAAAACTTTCTGAATGCCGCCCATTTCAAGCGCACGCAATCGAAAGAGTATTTTGATTTTATGTGGTTTCATTGCTTAATCAGTTTCTACACCGGTTTTGCGGTATTGATTTTTAAATTTTTCAACCCATTGATGAAATTCATCTTTATTGATATTATCATCCAAAAATGAATCAAAGTATTCGAGAGAAAAATCATTCGGAAAATTCTGGAAACTGTCAAATTCATTGTTGTACCAGGCTTCGTTGATCAAAAAGTTGAAATAATTCACATCGAAATCAACACCGTATTTGTGGTAAGAATTGGTGGCAGATGACTGAAAAGTGGTTTTTAAGTGATTGACTGAGGTTTGTCCAATCATATTTTTGTTCGCCTTGTTTTTTCTGTACCACAGCGCTGCATTTCTCAATTGCAGTTTTTCATCTACCTTATTCTCTGCATCTTTCCACACCCAAAGCCAGTACTCTTTTTGCCAAAGTCCCATCAGTATCGAATTCAATTTCCAATATTCTCTTTTGGTCTGATTGTCCACCAAACCGAGCCGGTAGAGTATTGAAAAGAATTTGAATTTATTATACATAAACCAATCCATCAGCATGGGAGGAAAAGTCATGAGTTTTTCGGGGGTTTCCGAAAAAATATTTTCAGAAATCCTGTTTTGGTCGTTGCCGGTTTTTCTCAATTGACCGATCTTAAGCAAATTAACGGCGTGATTTTTCATTTCCGAAACCATCAAATCAATGTCCATATTTTCAGTAAACCAAACATCATCTTCTGTGACCAATACATAGTTTGAAGCTTCTTCAACTGCTTTGTACCATAGCGAAACCGGGATTTGAAATCCGTTGATTTCCCTGCCGTTCTCCAGATTCTCACTGATGAGTTTGACTTTGAAATCATGCTGAGCCGAAAGCCTGATTTCTGCTTCAGGATGTCTCGTCTTGATTTTATTTAGATATTTTTGAGGTGTGCCGTCATCCAATATTATGATTTTGTAATTGCCTTTCACAAACCATTTTATGCTCTGCAGACTTCTGTCCAGATAGTAAGGTCGGTTAAAAGATTTAATTAGGATGTGGGTCATTTAGAATTTTTTAAATTCAAAAATACAGTTAATTTATTGATTTGTACGTTTGGTTATTTTTCAAAATTAAAGCGGCCAAGATGATTGTGCATATCCAGATCGCTGTCAGCAAAACTGATGACAAAATGATTGTGTTCTTCTTCGGTTTCGGGGTGTGTAAACGGGAAAGTGGTCAATACGATTTCGTGCTTGTATCGCTCAAATCCTTTTTCCCTCAGCAGCACATTGCTGATTTTCTGCGAAGATGATATCAGAATACCATAGAGTTTCAGTTCTTTTCTGATGATTTCAGCCGAATTCAATATGTTTTCAAACTCATCCGGATTTGAATTGTCAAATCTGTAATCAACGACTTTCAACCAGTTCACACCTTTGTAGAAATAGGGTTTGCATACAAAATATGCAGGATTTCCGGCTGATCTTACTTTTGACTGATACACAAAATACCGATCGGGACGATACAAGAATCGCCATTCAAAATATGCTTTGTTCCGAATGCTTTCAAGCACATCTTTGTTCCAGCTTAAATTTGGAAGATAAAGTTCATGAGCAGATTTGATTATTTCAAAATCATTTACAGTTTCCGGAAACTGATAATCAGATATTTTTTTTGATTTGATTTTTAATCCTCTCTGAAACAGAAATTTAATTTTTGAAAAAGGTGAAGCCCATTTTCTGTACAGATCGAGATAACCGATTTTTTGCGCACCCATTTTCTGATGAATCACCGCCGATTTGGGTGAAAAACCTACCGCAATATAGTAGTCATTTTTCAGATAATAATTGGCCAGTTCCTTGCCGATACCCAGTCCGCGATAGCCCTCAAGTACAAAATAGTCCTGACCCCAAAAAGCCGGAATTTCATTTTCATTCAGACTGAGTGGTGCCGGCATGGTCAGCATTTGAGCAATATATTTTCCGTCTTTCTCGACACCGTATAAAAAATCAAATTCCTTTTTTGAAAACGGATTGTCAATAAACCGAAACCGGTCATAACCCGAATGAGGCTTTCGAATTTGAAAGCATAAATCATTAAAACCGGTGATGGTTTCAAGATTGTATTTGGTTTGCTCAGAAAAATGAAAGTAGCGGAGCATAAGACAAAATTAAAATAGTTTTCTTTTTAGTTTGTTCACCCAGTTGTTCTCTCTTTCAAAAATCAATTTGCTCAAATCAATATCTTCAGTGATTTTTGTGCTGCCAATTTTCTCAATTCCTCTTCTTTTACAGGTGTCAAACAACACTTTGTTCCAGTTCCTTTTTACAGATTCCTTCTTTTTTTTGTTCTGTGAAATCCCGCCCTGATGCTGACGATACAAATACAATGGTTTTTCAATCAATTCAAAATTTCCGACTTCATACAATTTCAAATACAAATCAAAATCCACTGACGAAGTCAGCTCAGAATTGATTCCTGCGGTTTTTGAATATGATTCTTTTTTAAATGAAAAGAAGTGTGAAACTTCGTTGTTGATGTTAAAAAAAAAGTGATTTCCGTTTTTGATTTTTTGGGTTCTCGGATAAATGTGGAGCGGCTTCAATTGTTCATCGCAAAGCATAATTTGGGAGTAAGCAGCCACAGCATTATTTTTCTGAATGGCATGGAAACTCTCTTCAAGTGCTGTTTCATAAACCGCATCATCGGGATCTACAAATGCGCAGATTTGCCCCGAAGCCTTGCCAACACATTCTCTTTTGGTAAAACCAACCCCTTTGTTGGTTTCGTTCTGAAAGAGTTTTATTCTGCTGTCAGTTTCTGCCAACTGCTGAAGTTTCTGAAATGATCCATCCGTTGAACAATCATCTACAATCACAATTTCAAAATCCATGAAAGTCTGCCGAAGAAGATTCGGATAACAATCTTGCAGAAACAGATTCCAATGGTTGTAATGTGCTATAAGAACAGAAAACACCATGATTTCAGGCAGATTGATTTTTGTACTTTTCGTAATCCTTTTTCAACTCGTTTTCATCGATTTCATCTTTGACTTTAAATACATATAAACTGTTGACAGATTCAATATTGTCAAGGTATTTTTCCACAATTTTATATTCATCTCTAAATGAATAATCGTGTATTAGAATTTTCAAATCCTTGTTATTTTGACAGTTTAGCACAGATTGTAGCGCGCAGGCCACTCTGAATCGTCCGTCAACAAGAATCAAATCATAAACCGATGCATCTGTCAGTTCAAAAATTTCAGAAGAAAATTTATAGAAGTTTTTTGAATCAGTTTCGTCTACCGGGAATCCCCATGATTTGGTTTCGCCGATATTTATAAATACCACCCTTAACCGTTTGTCTGACTCTTCTCTGATTAACCTGTATCCTTTCATAAAATTGATCCACTCTTTATTGGTGTCAACAGATGTTATATTGGCATCTGAATGAAGGACAGTAAAAATTGTACTGCCGCCCAATCCGAATTCAAGGTAATTTTTTGAGTTTCTTATATATTTCTGAAACAGCACTTTCTCATCGTTGTGCATAATGAACGGATAGACTTTGGGAATTTTTCTTTTTTGGTCTATCCATATCTCGAACTTTCTCAGTTTTTTTTTAATGATTCCGGTCATCGGCTGAAATTTAGCCAAAATTACAATTAATTCAGAAATGCCAGACCCAAACCTGTCATTAGAATTTATTAAAGTGGATATTTTGGTAATTTTGGTTGATTTTAAGACTTTTTGAATTCTCTTGCAAAGTTGAATTTATTCTGCTCGATTATTTTCTGTAAAATTTAAACAAATTCTAAAGCTCCTGCAACTCAACCATTCTTCTGAATTTTTCGTTTCTCTGCATCAGTTCCTCAAAACCTGCCATGTCAATGATTTTTCCGGCATCCATCAACACAACCCGATCCACATTTCGGACGGTTGACAGTCTGTGCGCAACAATCAGCAGTGTGTATTTTCCCTGTAATTCTTCAATGCTCTGCTGAATGACTTTTTCAGTTTCAGAGTCCAAAGCCGAAGTGGCTTCGTCCAGAATCAGCAAATCGATGTCTTTGAACAGTTCTCTTGCAATTGATACCCGTTGTTTTTGGCCGCCGCTCAGATTGATTCCGTTATTTCCCAAAATTGTTTCTTCTTTGTCTGCCAACTCTTCAATAAGATTTTTTAAAGCCGACTGTCTGACTGATCTTTCAAATTTCTCAAGATTTTCTTCTGTCTTTTCGGCCCAAAACGTAACATTGTTATATATCGTATCATTAAAAATAACTGCATCCTGACTCACATATCCGATTCTGTTCTGATAATTATTTTTGTTCAACTCTTCCAATTCCATCCCGTCAATTGTCAATTCTCCGCTGCTGACCGGCAGCAATCCCGCAATCAGATTGATCATCGTTGTCTTTCCACTTCCGCTTTCACCCACAAATGCAATGCTTTCATTTTTATTGATTTCAAGATTGATGTTATTAAGAATTTTGACTTCTTCATATCTAAAATCAACCTTGTCCATTTTTATTTTTTGATTGAATTTTTTGAATTGAACAGAGCCTCCGGATTCACGATTTGAATTTAAAATTTCCTGAAATTCTTTGACATTCGCCAAAGAACCCGATACCTGTAAGAATGTATTCCAGCTTTGCTGAAAAACAACCAGTGAACCGAGTCCGCGATAAAAAAACAGCAGACTGATCAGCATCGTAGCCAGATTTCCTTTCAGAAACTGAATCTGTATAAAGATGATCAAAACGATGATTCCGACCATAAGCGGTTCTCTTACAGCACCACTGATACTGCTCAAAACGCCCATTCTTTTTCTCGAATCTTCAATTTTATATATCGTTTTTTCAAGTCTGTCCGCATAATCGGGCTCCTTTCCGGTTGCTTTCAGATACTTAAAATGATTGACATATTGAATGATTTGCCCCTGAAATATATTGCTGAATTGAGTCAGTTTATAAGATGCTACTGTTGTTTTTTTGTATATGATCCGATAAAGGAGATTGACCAGAATTCCGCCGATACAAACCAAAACTGCAAATTTGGGATCCAGAAAAAATGCAAAACCAACATAAACCAACAGCATCACAATCTGCTCGAAAGCACCAAAATAGGCATTGAAAGCAGTTGCCAGACTATTGACCTCACCGCTCAATGTATTCTGAATTCGTCCCGCATCTGTCAGTATGAATTTTTTGAAACTCAGCCTGCCGAGTCCTTTTAGCAGATCGATTCTGAGTTTTCTGATAAATGACTGCTGCAAAATGATTCGATAGACATAACTCAGATAAAATGCGATTCCTTTGAATACAAAAAATACGATCATCAGAATCAGCACCGAACCCAAAGTCAGCGGGATGCCCAAACTTTGAATTCCGTCAATCAAATATTTGAGATTGCCCGAATCGCCTATTCCGAGCGAGTCTCCGTCGCCGCCAACCACCTGAAGCAACGGAAAAAACATTGAAAGACCGAGACCGTCCAAAAAGCTGACCGAGATGCTCAGCAGAAATGCCAGAAAAATCCGTTTGCCGAGATAACGGTAAAAGAATGCAAAATTGCTGAAATATTTTTTGATCAAATTTTTGAGTTGGTTCATCTTTGAGTTTCGACTTGCAAAGTTGCTAAATTAATCGGTTTAGTTAATATTATCAAACCGTTTTCAGTTTGAAATCAACAGCTCGGCCTGTTCGATTGCCGAATCAGTGATTCCTGAACCGCTGATCAGCGCCGCAATTTCAAGTATTCGCTGTTTTTTGTCAAGCTGATTGACACTTGTAATCGTTTTTTCGGCTTCGGTTTGTTTTTCAACTTTGAAATGAGCATCCGCCTTTGCAGCCACCTGCGGAAGATGGGTGATGGTGATCAGCTGCAGACTTTTTGACATTTCCTTCATCATATTTCCGACTTCGTCAGCCACTCTGCCCGAAACACCGGTGTCGATTTCATCCAAAATCAGCGTCGGAAGTTCGAGTTTTCCGGTAAGCAGTTTTTTGATCGCCAGCATGAGTCTGGATCTTTCGCCGCCAGAAGCCGATTTTTCAATTTCCTTCAGTCGACTGCCTTTGTTGGCACTGAACAAAAATTCAATTTCGTCCTTTCCGTTCGGACCGAAATCGGGTTTTGGATTCAATTTCAATTCGATGCCGGAATTTTCCATTCCGAGTTTTGAAACAGAATCAATCAGTTCTTTTTCAACAGACGGAATCACATTTTTTCTGTTTTTTGAAATTTCGGCTGCCGACTGATTGAGTTCTTCTTCCAGTTTTGAAATTTCTTTTTTCTGTTCTTCAATTTCATTTTCAATCTGCGCAGAATTCAGATTTTCGGTTTCCAATTGCTTTTTGATTTCATTCAGTTCGGCGATCGACTGCACCCTGTGTTTGTTGAGCAGCCCGTTGATCAGATCGAGTCTTGATGCGGTTTCTTCCAGTTTTTCGGGATTTGCTTCGAGCTTTTGAAGTTTGTTTGAAATTTCAGAGTTCAAATCCGATAATTCGATTCTCGTTGATTCGACCCGGTTGTAAAATTCTTCAAAATCATTTCCCAATCCGCTGATTTTCTGAAGCTGAACCGAGATATTTCTCAATGCGGGCAAAATTCCGAAATCACTGTCATTCAGTTTGTATTCAGATTCATCCAAAATCCGGCTGATTTCTTCTACATTTTTGAGTTCGTTCAGTTCTTTTTCAAGAATTTCGGATTCATCATCCTTCAGATTGGCTGTATCCAATTCTTCAAACAGGAACTGTCTGTAATCAGCTTCCTTATTGAGTTCGTGCAGTTTTTCGGTCAGATATGCCAATTCAGATCTTTTTTGATTTCTTTGGTTGAGCAGTGTTCTGTATGCTTTGATTTCATTGAGCTGTTCGGCATAAGCATCCAAAATTTGAAGCTGATAATCCTGATTGAACAGATTTTGGGTATTGAACTGCGAATGGATGTCGATCAGTTTTTCTGACAATGATTGCAGCAGATTCAGAATGACCGGAGAGTCATTTACAAAAGCTCTTGATTTTCCGCCCGGCAGCAGTTCGCGTCTGAGGATGGTTTCATTTTCAAAATCGAGTTCGTTGGCTTCAAAAAATGAATTGAGATTCAGATTTGAAATGTCAAAAACCGCTTCGACCACACATTTTTTGTCCGGATCATTGAGCTGTTTCAGATCGGCTCTTTCGCCGAGTATCAGTCTCAAAGCGCCCAGCAGTATTGATTTTCCCGCGCCTGTCTCACCTGTGATGATGGTCAGTCCTCTTTCGAACGAAAGATTGAGTTCGTTGATGATTGCAAAATTTGAAACACTGAGCCGCTGAAGCATTTTGAAAAATGATTTCTGACAAAATTCGTCAATTCAATCGAATTTTCCATCATTCAATTCGACAGACTGAGTCATTTTAATTTTTATTTTTTGATGATTTTAAATGTTTCGATTGCTCCATTTTCAAGCAATACCCTGATGAAATAATGATTTGGCGGCAGCAGAGAGAGATTGAATTCAGCATTTACAGGCGAGGAAAAATTCAGTTTTTCAACGCCCGAAGCATCAAAAACGGTCAATTGTTTTATTTTCTCGGCAGAATGTATTTTCAATACATCGTTTACCGGATTGGGATAATAATTGAAATCATATCCACCGGAAAAATCATTTGTATCCATTTCACCGCAAATTCCATAAATCCAGAATGCTGCATCCCGGTTTTCAGTATCTGGTGTCCAGCTGCTGCCGCCGTCCGTTGATAGGTAGGCAACTGAGTTTGTTGTTTCAATAGCGGTTTCCCAAAAGTTCGGCAGGTTTCCGCTTGCTGCTGTGGTTTCCAAAGCCACCCAGTGTATTTCTCCGGTATTGCCTGAAGGAATCGGTTCAAACATTAAACTGATTAAATAAACATCATAGCCCAATTCATTTCCAACCCATTCCTGAAATTCAGGTGTTACCTGTGTACGCGAGCCAAGCAGTTCGCCGGGCTTTCCTTCATCGTCTTTGTATATATAAATGTCAGCCGTTGATATCTCATTGAACATTTTAAAAACCAGTTCTTTGATGTACACGGGCTCCGACTCTATTCCGATACTGTAGTCGGCAGCGTAACGAATGGTCTGAAGATTTCCAAGACCGCCGGTCAGATCACCTAAATATTCAGACTCGCAAAAGAAATCCGGATGAGTCACGATTAAAGTATAATCTTCCGCCTGCCCGTATTCATAAACGCCACATGGATCCTCAGGCCATTCAGGGATTTCGGTTGCTGTGCGGTGTTTGATGATGCGCATTCTTTTTGTTCCGGTGGAAGCATAAGGAGCAGTAATATCTGTGCCCGCATATTGTTCATCGGTTCCGGTGGAATTGGTAACAGAACCTGCAAAATACATTTCACCGGGATCAGTGAAATCTCCGTTTTCGTTCCAATCGATAAAAACAGTAAAGGTATCGGTATGGTTGCCGTTGGTGTTTCCCTGCAGGACAATGGGATAAGTAGCTTCTTCATCCAAATCCCCAAACAGTGTATTATCTTCATCGAAATACTCGTGTCCCGGCGTTCCGTTTATTACCGGGCTGGTGGTATTGTTTATTCCTGCAAACGAAACAAAGGTAATGGGTTCTATATCATTTGTATAGCTTACTTCGCAGTATTCCTGCGCAAACCCGACAACTGAAATGAAAGTAAGAACAAGTAAGAATAAATTCGTTTTCATAGCAGAAGTTTTATAAGTTTGAGAATCAAATATATAAAAGATCTATCTGAAAGCAATAATTTTCCTGATTAAAATGTTACAACAGATTACTTTTTCAGATTATTCCAGATTGAACTGTTGGTAGGGGAGAGTGACGACAGGGTTTCTTTTACCGCGGTGATATTGACAGATGACATCATTCCACCGCTGAAAATCTTGCTGATTTCATCCTTTTTTGCCATAAAAAATATGTCGAGCGGGTAGAAGAGAGCATAATTACCTCTCTGATAAAAACTCAGGGTTTCAAGCGCATTGCCGATTGCGTTTTTTGCTCTTGATTCATTGTCCGCCATGGTGTCCAGACCCATTCGGTGGTACTGATAATAAACAGTTCTCAGCGTTTTGTTGTCCGCTTTCAGCACATTGTTGATCAGAGACGATCTTGCTTTGTTTCCGTCGATTTCGTTCCAGCCGCCATATCTTGAACTGCTCGCATTGATCGCGATCTGCTGTGCGGTTTTGAAATAACTGGTACCGCCTTCGAGTTTGAAAGTGTCGGCGTCCATACCGAGTATATAATAAACATAAAAAGCAATCACATCGGTCAGATTTTTATTGCTGAATTTTCTCGGATTGAAGATCAGTTCCTCATTTTCGTTGTAACTGAAATCAAATTTACTGTCAACAAAATTCAGAACGGGCGTGTAGTAGGATGAATTGAAAACCGGTCTTCTCGACTGAATCTGAAGTTTTGACTGATAGTCATTTCCGTTTTTTGAAGTAACGATAATCAGAAATGTAGCCTCAATTTTTTCATAAGGTTTGTAACTGTTTTCTGTCCATTTTGTGGTGTTGATAAAGTCGCTCAGCGATCTTTGCAGTGTCTGAAAGACTTGGTTGTTTGAAGTCTGAACCTGCGAAAAGTCAACCGTTACATTGGCCATAAATTCCTGCGCGCCTGCCGTAGCCGAGATCAGCAGACAAAAGATTATTGTTTTCAGTTTATTCATCATACATCAAATTTTTCAAGGATAAAGTTAAGAATATCTTTTGCAACTTCGCTTTTATTTTTGGCTTCATGACCGATGACCTCTTTGTCTTTGGTGATAAAGCTGACTTTGTTGGTGTCTTTTCTGAATCCGGCTTCTTTGTCCTGCATCGAATTCAGTACGATCATATCCAGATTTTTTCGGTCCAATTTTGATTTTGCATTTTCAACCTCATCATTTGTTTCAAGCGCAAAACCGACCAGTATCTGATTTTTCTTTTTCTGTCCGAGACCAAACAGTATATCCGGATTTTTGATTAGTCTCAATATCATTTCGTCCCCGACTTTTTTGATTTTTTTCGCTGCAACGGTTTCGGGTCTGTAATCCGCCACAGCTGCCGACATGATCACGATATCCGAATCGGGATAGTTGGATTCCATCGCAGCCTGCATTTCATTTGCAGAAATCACATCGGTACGGTTGATGCCGTAACCCTGAGTCGAAATCGAAGAAGGGCCGCAGACCAGCGTGACATTTGCACCCATGTCAGCAGCAGCTTTTGCAATTTCAATTCCCATTTTTCCGGATGAGAAATTTCCGACAAATCTGACCGGATCGATCAGTTCATAAGTCGGTCCGGCAGAAACCAAAACTTTTTTTCCGAACAGCGGCGCTTTTGATTCCAGATCATTTTCCAAAAACGAAATGATGTTTTCGGGTTCTGCCATTCTTCCTTCGCCGCTCAGACCGCTGGCGAGCTCACCGCTTTCTGCGGGAATGATCAGATTGCCGAAACTTTCCAGTTTATTCAGATTTTCCTTGCTCGAAGGATGACGGTACATATCCAGATCCATGGCCGGTGCGACATAAACCGGACATTTTGCAGACAGATAAACAGCCAGCAGCAGATTGTCCGAAGCGCCGTCCGCCATTTTTGAAATCGTATTGGCGGTGGCGGGAGCAACGATCATCAGATCGGCCCACAGACCAAGTTCAACATGGTTGTTCCAGTTGCCTTCCGAATCATTGAACTGCCATTCGACCGGATTTTTGGAAAGTGTCGATAAAGTAAGAGGCGTCACAAAATCGAGTGCCTCGGGTGTGAGAATCACTCTGACTTCGGCGCCTTTTTTAATCAGCAGACGAACCAGAAAAGCAGCCTTGTATGCGGCAATGCCGGCCGATATGGCCAGTACGACTTTTTTCCGGTTCAGTATGGACATTTGTTATTAATTTTCTTCCTCCTCCGGAATTCTGAAATAGATATTTCCGTCCATCCACTCTTTGATCGCAATTGAAGTGGCCTTCGGAAGGCTTTCGTAGAATTTTGAAACTTCGATCTGTTCTCTGTTTTCAAAAATTTCTTCAAGCGAATCGGTGTGTGAAGCAAATTCATCCAGTTTCTGAAGCAGTTCTGTCTTCATTGCCTGATTGATCTGCTCGGCTCTTTTGGCCATGATCACGATCGATTCATACAGATTTCCTGTTTTTTCTTCGATGACATCTCTGTCATAAGTTCTCGTGGTTACCTGTGCATCTGTTTCTTTGAAGTTCATATTTGAGTTGTAATTTGGTTCAACAATTATTTCTTTATCCGTTTGACTGTGCAGTTTTTTTGCTGCTTTCAATTTTTGCTTCGGTCTCTTTGTATTTGTCAAAATCATCCTGAAGCTTTTTCTGAATCTTTCCGGCTTCGTCTGCGAATTGCGATTCAGGATAAGCTTTTGTGAAAAGCCTGTACTGGGTCATTGCATTCTGGAGTCTGAGTTCCTTGTCTTCAAAACGGCTGTAGTTCACTGCCAGTTCATATTTTGAACGCAGTGAATACATCATTGCTTCTTCTCTCAGTTTGGTGTCAGGATAGTCATCCAGCATATTGTCAAAAGCGATTCCTGCCGCTTTATATTTCATGGTTTTGTAATAAATCTTTGCGATTTCAAATGCTTTTTTCTCAAGTTTTTGTCTCAATTCGTCAATGTATCCGTTGGCTTCGTCAACTTTTGCAGAATTCGGATAATTGTTGATAAAAAGCTGAAGTTCGTCAATCGCATTGTATGTGCTTTTTTGGTCACGGTTGTAAACCGGCGAATCCAGATAAAACGAATAGGCTGACCTGAATGCAGCTTCTTCGGCTCTCGGATCGGCCGGATTGGTAATATAAAATGTTTTGAACTGATGACCTGCCAGTCGGTAACTCTTGTCATTGTAATTTGCATCAGCCAATTTGTAAGCAATATCTGCCGCTTCCTCCGATCCTGAAAATGCAGATGAAATTTTTGAATACAACTCAATTGCATTCATCCATTTCCCTTCGTCATAAAATTCATTTGCGACCTGCAGTATATAGTCTTTGTCAGAGCTTTTCAGTGCTTTCTCCATTCTCCTGTTACAGGCGGTCAACATCATCACTGAAAACAATAATAGGGCTGTTTTTTTTAACATTTTGCAAATTTAAGAAAAATTCGGCACAAACTTAAATCAATTGTTCGATTCAAACTGTTAAGATTTTACCAAAAATTTTTGATTCAAATTAAGTGTAAATTACTGATAATTAATTAGATAATAAATCACAATTCAAATTTGTCAAGCAATAACCCGATTTTTTGAGACAAATCACTGCTCGCCGGAACCAGCGGAAGTCGTGTAAACGGCCTGCAAATCCCTTTGTGAGCCAGAAGACATTTGATGCCGGTCGGATTTCCTTCCACATAAATCGAACGGGTGATATCCATCAATTTGTAATGAAGTTGATAAGCTTCATCGACTTTTCTTTCCAGACCAAACCGAATCATCTGAGCGTACAATTCGGGCAATCCCTGTGCGATGACCGAAATCGTACCGCTTCCGCCCGCAAGTGTCATCGGCAGTCCAAATTCGTCATCACCCGAAATGACTTTGAAATCTGTCGGTTTTGATTTCAGAACTTCGGTGCTTTGGACAAAATTGGGCGATGCCTCCTTGATGGCAATGATGTTTTTGAAATCATTTGCCAGTCTGAGCGTGGTTTCTGAATTGATATTTGAACCTGTTCTGCCAGGAACATTGTACAGAATGATGTCAGCATCCGTATTTTCAGCCAAAGCTTTGTAATGCTGATAGATACCGTCCTGATTGGGTTTGTTGTAATTGGGCGAAGACGAAAGCACAGCCGTAAACTGAGACAGATCGGTCTGATTGAATTCTTGCTTCAATGCAGCCGTATTGTTGCCGCCAATACCGAGCACCATCGGCAGCCTGCCCGAATTTGCAGAAGCGATAGCAGCCACCACATCTTTTCTTTCCTGTTTTGAAAGTGTGGGTGTCTCACCGGTGGTTCCCAGACAGACCAGATAGTCGATGCCGCCTTTGATAACCGATTCAACCAGATTTTCAAGTGACTGAAAATCAATACTTCCATTTTCGTTAAAAGGAGTGATCAATGCGACTCCGGTTCCTGTCAGTCGTTCCATTTTTTAATGTTTTGCACAAAGTTAACAAGTTATGCCGAATAAAATGAAGAAGCTTTTTTGGAAAATTTTCTGTTTCAGAAATTTCTGATTCGCCAGGGTTTCGGATAATAATTGTTTGAACGGTTTCCGAGAAATTTGATCCAGCCCAAACCAAAACCTTTATAAGTCAGCAGTCGGATTCCTTTTTTATCCAAATCCAAATTCGGATCATTCCCTCTCAGAAATTCAAGCCCTGTTTTTTCATCGACTTCAACTTTTTCAAAATGATGGATATCTTTGTGAAAATTCGCCAAAGCCTGAGCCGGAATAAAATCTTTCCCTTTCAGTTCACCCAATTCAATGCCCGAATAAACCAAATTGAGTTTTTTTGAAACCGACTGTTTTATCTCTGAAAGTATTTCGGTTTCGAATTTCAGAATTCCGTTTTCGTTTTGAATGTTTTCTGATTCAATCAGTTCAGGAATCAAAACCGGTTTCTGTCTTTTCACTGCTGATGGTCCAATCAGACCAAAACCCGATTCTTTTTTCAGGACCGAAACAAACAGACCTTCGCCTTCCACTTTGTGCGGATAGAAATAATAGCCAAAAACGCCATTGTATTCAACTTCTGAAATATTCCATTCCGAATTGAAATTTAATTGTATTGATTTGAAATTAAACTGATTGTATGCCCAATCGATCAATTTTTCATTTTCATCAGGATTAAAAGTACAGGTGCTGTACACCAGATAACCTTCTTTTGACAAAGCCGGATAAATATCTGCAATGATCCGTTTTTGTCTTTCGGCGCAAAGCTGACAATTGGCTTCTGACCATTCATTAACAGCTGATTTGTCTTTTCTGAACATACCTTCACCGCTGCATGGAGCATCGATTTGGATGTAATCAAAGAATTCTTCCAAACCGCTGAAATTTCTTGGGTCATTTTGGGTGATGATCAAATTCTCAGACAAACCGAGCCGGATATGATTTTCTTTTAAAATTTGCACCCTATGTCTGATGACTTCATTTGCAATCAAGACAGAATCATTGGCCAATAAAGTTTGAAGAAGCGTTGATTTTCCGCCCGGTGCTGCACACAGATCAAGAGCCTGTTTGGGTGAATCGTTTCCATACAGCTGTTTAAAAATGTCGGCAAGAATCATCGATGACGATTCCTGCACATAATACACACCCGAATGCCAAAGCGGATCTGTGATAAACTGTTTTTTTTCGGTCAAAAATTTTCCGGGATTGTACCATTTTACTGAATCCGATACAACCAATTCCTGATATTTTTTTTGGGGGTTGAGCCGAATACTTTGAACGGCATCGTGCTGATATGCAGATACAAAGTCATCATAATCAGCACCAAGCCGATTTTTCATTCGTTCCAAAAATTTTTTGGGCAAAATTTTCATTGCTGCAAAAATAATACAGCTGACGGTTATATTTTTTCAATTCGAAATTTATTTGTATTTCTGTACCAGAATTGGATCAAATGAAGAAAATTGCGGTTTTGACAGGAGCAGGGATCAGTGCCGAAAGCGGAATTTCAACTTTTAGGGATTCTGACGGATTGTGGGAAAGTTATGACATCCAAAAAGTGGCTTCACCCGAAGGCTGGCTTGAAAATCCCGGATTGATGCTTGACTTTTACAATCAGAGAAGAAGGAAACTGTCTGAAGTTCAACCCAATTCTGCGCATAATTATCTGAAAGGACTTGAAAAAAAATATGAAGTAACCGTCATTACCCAAAATGTAGATGATCTGCATGAAAGAGCGGGTTCTTCAAATGTGATCCATCTTCACGGCGAACTGCTCAAATCGAGATCTGAAGACGATGATTCGCTGATTTATGACTGTTTGGGGGATATCAGTCTGGGAGACAGAGCTGAAGACGGTGCACAGCTCAGGCCGCACATCGTCTGGTTTGGCGAAATGGTACCAATGTTGGACAAAGCGGTCAAAGTGGTTGAGGATTGCGACATTATGCTGGTCATCGGTACTTCGCTGATGGTTTATCCGGCTGCTTCACTGATCCATTATCAGAGTTTTGACAAACCGATTTATCTGATCGATCCCGACAGGATGATTGTTGTTCCAAAATTTCCGAATCTGACCGTGATTCAAAAAATTGCAAGCGAAGGCGTAAAAGATTTGCCGCTTTGAACAAAAAAAACCGGCTCTTTCGAAACCGGTTTGAAAAACACAAATTTAAACTTTAACTCAAGTCAATCGAATTGATGTCGATTCCGAGCGCATCAGCCACACCTTTTCCGTAATCCGGATCTGCTTTGTAGCAGTTTTTGATGTGTCTTTCCTGAATAAATCTCTCGGCGCCGCCCACTTCGGCCGCCGTATTGCTGAACAGGAGCTGTTTTTGTTCGGCATTCATAATCCTGAAAAGATTGCCCGGCTGGCTGTAATAGTCGTTGTCGTCCTCTCTGAAATCCCAGTGATCTGCATCTCCTTCGATTTTCAATGCAGGTTCTGTGAATTCTTTTTGTTCTTCCCACTGACTGTAGCTGTTGGGGAAGTAGTGAATCGTGCTTCCTTCGTTTCCGTCCACTCTCATCTGTCCGTCTCTGTGCGGATTGTGGAATGGGAATTTTGGTTTGTTTACAGGAATCTGGTAATGATTGACGCCTAATCTGTAACGCTGTGCATCACCGTATGAAAACAATCTTGCCTGAAGCATTTTGTCGGGCGAAAAACCGATGCCCGGAACCACGTTAGCAGGATTGAATGCAGACTGCTCTACGTCTGCAAAATAATTTTCGGGATTTCTGTTCAATTCCATTACACCGACATCGATCAGCGGGAAATCTCCGTGCGGCCATACTTTGGTCAAATCAAACGGATTGAAGGGCATGTTTTTCGCCTGTTCTTCGGTCATCACCTGAATTTTCAATTTCCATCTTGGGAAATCTCCTTTTTCAATCGAATTGTATAAATCTCTCTGATGACTTTCTCTGTCTGTCGAAATAATTTTTTGCGCTTCTTCGTTGCTCAGGTTCTGAATTCCCTGTTCGGTTTTGAAGTGGAATTTCACCCACACTCTTTCGTTTTCTGAATTGATCATACTAAAAGTGTGACTGCCAAACCCGTGCATGTGTCGGTATGATTTTGGAATTCCTCTTTCACTCATCGTAATGGTTACCTGATGTAGAGCTTCCGGAAGCAAAGTCCAGAAATCCCAGTTGTGGTTGGCGTTTCTCAAATTTGTTTTCGGATCTCTTTTTACCGCTTTGTTCAGATCCGGAAAACGATAAGGGTCTCTCAAAAAGAACACCGGTGTGTTGTTTCCTGCCAAATCCCAATTTCCTTCTTCTGTGTAGAATTTAATTGCAAAACCGCGGATGTCTCTTTCGGCATCAGCTGCACCCCTTTCGCCTGCAACGGTGGAGAAACGGACAAAAAGCTCGGTTTCCTTACCAATTTCAGAAAATATTTTTGCTTTGGTGTATTTT
>Ga0172382_10003992_pt1 | contig 22922 bp, 26 predicted proteins | sample Leawel138RmetaG_FD_122245 | JGI IMG/M metagenome (GOLD analysis project Ga0172382, IMG submission 122245) | Leachate microbial communities from a municipal landfill in Southern Ontario, Canada - Leachate well 138R metaG | ecosystem: Engineered > Solid waste > Landfill > Unclassified | place... | reverse complement strand
GCGTAGCGTCCCGGACGCAGGGCGAACCGGGGCCGTGCGAAGCACATACTTGTCCCGAGTCTGAATGTCGCCGGGTTAACTGGGATGTTACACGGCGACTTCATGAAGGCCGGGACACGCTTGCATGCCTTCGCCATAAGTGGTATTTATCGAAAATTCTGTTGATACCATGGGCCGCGGTGTGGGACGCACGCATTGAAGTGGTTGGCCGCCCTGCTTGGCCAGGGTGCGGCCGGCTCACGGTCTCACGGTGGCCAGACTTCAAGACGGATATCCGGACGGGAGATGACACGGTGCGGTGGGGCAGTGAGGGCGGGTTCCGTATATGTTCTGCGCCCAGCACGGAAAATTTGGCCTTCGCGGCATACCGTGGACTACAATTGGTCCCATGAATGAGATATAAAACTCGGTAATTGACCAACTATTATGGCAATGGCCCAAAACAGGGAGATGACGCTATGACCTCGATATGCAAGTCAACAAAACTCATTTTATTGTCCGCCGTTCCCCTGTGGTTGGCCGCCTGCGGCGGTGGCGGCGGTGGATCTTCAGGGAGTCTGGCGACCATCACCGTGGACGGTACGAAAGAGGCGATGGATTGGGTCGAGACTTCGATCCCGGGATGTACCCCCCGGCCGGTGCCAAAGCACGCACTCAACCCTGAGCAGGTGGAATCTGTACAGGCGGCGAGCCTTGTTTCTACGGCAATTTCCAGGCTGGCGGACTTCCGCGAGCAGACCAGCGCCTATGGTATGGCCGATACACGGGCTACTTCCTACGCTGGCGAGTGCGGCGGCACCATGAGTTACACCTTCGAGCATGCGAGCGGTACTGACACCTATACGATAAATTTCAATAACTACTGCATGCTGGATTACAACGCCACGCCCCTGCGCCAGAACTTCGTCAATGGTACGGTGGTTGCGAAGAATATCGGTACGCCAGGGGACTATGGTCCAACCATCCACAGTGGCTCACTGGAAACATCCAATCTCAGTGTCGCGGGCGGCGGCAGGACCCTTCAGATCTCCTTGGAAGCCGAGCACTCCTATGGCGTGCCTGCTACATGGTCTCCGGGTACACCCACCCAGAGTAATCCGGATGTTACGAAGATCGAGGATGCGACCTTCGTATTTGTGGAAGAGGGCAAGGAGCACCGCGTCAAGGACATGATCTTTACCACCTATGAGTCTGGCACCAATACCGTGGTAAATGTGAATTCCGGCGACTATATCCTGACCAGCGGCAACCGCGTCGAGGTATCCACCAGCCAGCCCGTCGTCGTGAACAGCGGGGGTGGGGTGGTTTCAGGTACCGTGGACGTGGTGGGGGCTGGTGGGACGATAGTTCAGGTTTCATCCGCCAGTCCGGGAAGCAGCACCCTGGTCGTGACGGTGAATGGCCAGCCCATGGACGAACAGGTCGATTGCAGTGAGTGGACATGGTATCTGTTCGGTACCGTTAATAACTAGCTGCGGCACAAATGCTGTGCCATATCACGGTACGTGATAGCCGGCTGACTTTTGACCGGTCTGCCGGTACCAGGTTTGGCGCCGGTGACGGTCGATGCCATGGGTATCCACGATAGGTGACCCAATGGAACGTTGAGAAGCGACAGATGGCCGCAGGGATGCGGCCATCGTGTTTGTGCAGGCCGCCATGAAAATATGCCATTTATCCATTTTAGGTGCAGGTTTGATCTTTGCGTCTGGTTGCCACACAAACGATGAAACAGAGGAGCCAGTCCAGCTGAGCAGCATCGAGCAGCTCCTGTCCAACGGCTCAGCGGATGCCTGTGCCCTGTATGACACCACACAATTTCCCAACCATCAGAAGTACATTTGCGTGGCGGACAATGGTTATTCGTATCAGGTTGATATTCCCGCACACGGTGAAATAGAAACCGTCGTCATGATCCTCCATAGTTCCAAGAGTGACCCGTACGAGACTCGTGGGATGTTGGCGGCCAATACGGATTCCACAGACTTCCATTCCGCCCTGATTATCTATCCACACGCGAAATCCTATGGGTTTGGCGGTTTGGTCTCTGCCACACTGTGGAATGGATCTGGCGAGAGAGAGGCAGGTGACAATGGGTGTTGTGTCAATAATGGGCTGAGTGACCGAGAATTTATTTCCGGTCTGGTGCGCGAGGCGAAGATCGCGTTGCCACAGCAACCTCTGCATCTGGTCGGTCTGTCAAATGGCGGGATGCTGGCCTTCGATCTTGCATACAATACCCAACTTGATGTTGAGACCTATTTTGTTGTCGTGGGCAGCGATCAGACGCGCACACGGAACAATGTATTTGTCGCATCCAACATGGTGCTGATGGCAATCAAGGATGACGAGGTCATTCCATACTACGGCGGCATGATGGATTTAGGTTCCAACACGGAACTGTTGGCCCATATCAATGCTGATAACGACTATGTATGGGCGCCGCCGTTTACGGAGACCGTCGAGTCCTTGCTGATTATGAACAAGTGTGCACGAGAACTACCAAATTCCTATACGTCCGCGCTGGCACAGGCGGTTGTGACAGAATACCAGTGTGAATATGGTGCGGTAGCGACGTTTGAGATGGAGTCGGGGGGGCATCGCCTGGGCTCGGGATCGTTGCTGGACAGAACGGCGCAGCGCAGGGATGTGATTGGATATATCGGGAAGGTAATCTACCAACACTAGGTTCCGCTGAACTCCACTACCGCCCGGCAATACATGGGGCATGCCGATCCAGTTCTTTATGGCTTGGCATGCCCCATTTTTTACACTGAGCAGCCACTAGCCAGCAGTGCAACGGCAAGGGCCAGCAGGAGTTGCAATGTAACGATGGTGTTTTTCATGCGTCATTTCCCCGGTTGTGTGATTTGGAAAGACTTGCGATACCAATACTAATGTGGAGCACGAATGCTCCACCGCGAGTCTAGTGTATGATACTGCCGTTTGCAATTTCAGTATCGATTTGGTTCTGGTTGTATCAAGCAAGATATTTTTCCATCCTGCATGGTGACAATCCTGTCGGCACGTGCAGCGATTTCCTGGTTATGAGTAACCAGCAGTACGGTCATTTGCCGATCCCGTGCCTGCCGCAAAAAGGCGTCCATCACGATGGCGCCGCTACTGGAATCAAGATTCCCGGTGGGCTCGTCGGCCAGCAACAATTCCGGCTCGTTGATCATGGCGCGCGCCACTGCTGCCCGTTGCCGTTCCCCGCCGGATACCTCGGCAGGAAAAAAGGTCGCACGGTGCAGCAGATTCATGTTTTCCAGCATTGTGGCTACCCGCTGTTGGCGTTCTGCACGCCCCATGCCCAGCGGCAACAGGGGGGCCTCGATATTTTCGTACAGTGTCATTGCGGGCAGCAAATGATGGAATTGAAAAACAAACCCAACTGTATTGGCACGGTAGCGGTAGGGGTCGGGGATATCGGTCAAATTCCTGCTGCCGACAACAATGCGGCCCTCGTCAGGCCTGTCCAGTAAACCCATTAGGGAAAGCAGTGAACTTTTTCCGCATCCGGACGGACCGATGATGGCGACCACCTCGCCTTTCATGACGTCGAAAGAAACATCGTTCAGGGCGTGAACCTTTCGCGCATCATAGAACTTGCTGACGTGCTGGATGCTCAAATAGGCGCTATTCATGGCGGATTATCTGGATTGGCTGCATCCTGAATACAGCGACGGCCGGGTAGAACATTCCCAGCAGTGAGAGTAACGGTGCCAGCAGGAATGAAAACATCACGACCATCGGCGACAAGGCATCCGGTACGGAGTAATTGGAGGTCACGGCATCAGTACTGGACAGAACATGCAGTAACCACAGTGCAATAAGGTTGCCGAGCGCTACACCGGTCAGGCACAGCACCAGCGATTCCAGCCAGAGCGTTCTCAGGATGTACCACGGCCGCCAACCTATCGTCATCATGATGCCAATTTCCCGTGAGCGTTCGAGGACGGACATGAACAGGGTGTTGGCCAACACCAGTGCGGCGCCGATGAGTGCAATGCCGGCGACAGACCAGGCAAAAATCTCAATCGAACGCAGTGTCTGGTGCAATCCGCTGAAATCCAGTGAGCCGATAGCCTTGAATTGCGGCATGGCTTCGTTAATGGTGGCAATGACGTGCTGACTTTCAGAGCTGTCGCCAGTCAGCACAAGGGCAAAACTGTAATCATGCGCCGCCATGGTTGTTCCCATTATCTTCCGGGCGATATCGGCATGTGTCGCTAGACCACTATCCAGGGATTTGCTGCCTGTGCGGAATGTGCCGGTAATCTGGTATTCAACACTGTTGAGTGTAAGGGTGGCGCCCGGCTTTAGCTGCAGCAGATTGCTGGCAATCACACCAATCATTATCTCATTGGCCTGCGGCTTGACCGTACGGCCATTGATCACCGGAAAATGCGTATGTAGGCGTTCGTGAATGCCAAGCAAGGAAATTTTACGCAGTGTTGGAACCCGTATCCGGCCAAGGATTACGGGAGTTACTTCATGTTCGACAAGGTTGTCGAGACTGCTAATTTGGGTCTCGTTCAAACGTGAGTGCAAGGGCGAGCGTGCCTTGCGGTCCAGAACCATTACCTCAGTATTGTAGGAACCAACAATTCTGTTGACCTGCTGAATCAGGTCAGTCGACATTGTGGCGACGCTCACAAAAAGAGCAATCCCGACCCCGATCCCCAGCAATGTCAGCACACTGCGCAGCTTTGCCCGTAGCAAATTTCTTATTGGAAGCATGGTCGTTCAGCTGTTTTGTACGGCGTAGTCACGCCTGCGATCAGTGACCTGCTCTCATCGATTCTGCTCCTGCTGCCGCAAGACATACTGGTCGTAATAGTCTTCTGCCAGAACCGCCGCTTCACGCAGCTGCGGGATGGTTAACTGATCGGCTACGGCATCGCGGAACTTTTCGGCGGAGGTGTCACCCTGGCGGGCGGCGAGGGAGAACCAGGCGTAGGCCTGGATATAGTCTTTTTCCACCCCCACACCGTACAGATATAGCCCACCCAGCTTGCCTTGGGCGTAGACGTCGCCCTGTTGGGCCGCCTGCAGGAACGCTGTGTAGGCGCCGGGGTAGTCACCCCTTTCGTAGGCGGCCATGCCGTCCGCGAGGCTGGCCTGGGTGAGGGCGGGAGAGAACAACAGACAGGTCAGTGCGATGAGGACATACGTGCGCATGGTGGTTCTCCTGTGTCGTGCTGCAGTCAGGGCGTTATGGGCTTGCCGTCAAGCATGGCGCAGCCGTGCTCCAGGCTGAGCCGGCCGGTGGCGAACCAGCGGATGGCCTCGGGGTAGATGCGGTGCTCTTCGCATAGCACGCGGGCGGCAAGCGACTCGGGGCTGTCGTCGGTCTGCACCGGCACACGTGCCTGGATCACCACGGCACCCGCGTCCAGTTCTGCGCTGACGAAGTGCACAGTGGCGCCGTGCTCGTCATCGCCAGCGGCAAGGGCGCGGGCGTGGGTGTCGAGGCCGCGGTGGCGCGGCAGCAGCGAGGGATGGATGTTGAGCAGGCGCCCTTCGTAGCGGCGCACGAAGCCGGCGCTCAGGATACGCATGAAGCCGGCCAGCACCACCAGTTCGGCCTGATAGCCGTCGATGAGTGCGGCCAGGGCCGTATCGTAGCTGTCGCGGTCGACATAGTCCTTATGGCTCAGCACCTGCGTCGGGATACCGGCCCGGCGCGCGCGCTCCAGGCCGTAGGCGTCGGTCCTGTTGCTGATCACCGCGCGGATTTCCACTGGCAGGCCGGCCTGTGTAGCGTCGATGATGGCCTGCAGGTTGCTGCCGCTGCCGGAGATAAGGACGACGATGGGGAGCTTGTGAATCTCGGCCATCAGTGGTTGATCACGACCTGTTCGCTGTCGGCCGCCACCGTGTCGATGCTGCCCAGGTGCCAGGCGTTTTCACCGGTGGCATGCAGCAACTCTAGGCTGCGTTCGAGGTCTTCCTGGGCCACGGCGATTACCATGCCGATACCGCAGTTGAACACGCGGTGCATTTCATGCTCAGCGATGTTGCCTTTCTGCTGCAGCCAGTCGAACACCGGTGGGCGCTGCCAGCTGTTGCCGTCGAGGACGGCGCGGCAGTCCTGCGGCAGCACGCGGGGAATGTTCTCGATCAGGCCGCCGCCAGTGATGTGAGCCAGGGCGTGGACATCGACCGTGGCGAACAGCTGCAGCAGCGGCTTGATGTAGATGCGGGTGGGGGCGAGCAGGGTCTCGCCCAGGGTCTTGCCGTGGAACTCCTCGCCCAGGTAGGCGTTGCTCACCTCGATGACCTTGCGCACCAGGGAGTAGCCGTTGGAGTGCGGGCCGGAGGAGGCGAGGCCGATGAGGGCGTCGCCCGGGCGGACCTTGCTGCCGTCGATGATCCTGCTCTTTTCCACCACGCCGACGGCGAAGCCGGCCAGGTCGTAGTCGCCGCCGTGATACATGCCCGGCATCTCGGCGGTCTCGCCGCCGATGAGGGCGCAGCCGGCCTGTTCGCAGCCTGCGGCGATGCCCTTGATGACGTCGGCGGCGGTGTCCACCTCCAGGTGGCCGGTGGCGAAGTAGTCGAGGAAGAACAGCGGCTCGGCGCCCTGCACCACCAGGTCGTTGACGCACATGGCGACCAGGTCGATGCCGATGGTGTCGTGCTTGTGCAGCTGCATGGCCAGCTTGAGCTTGGTGCCGACGCCGTCGGTGCCGGAAACCAGTACCGGCTCCTTGTAGCGGTCCAGCGGCACCTGGAACAGGGCGCCGAAACCGCCCAGGCCGCCCATGACCTCGGGGCGCTGGGTGCGCTTGGCGTAGGGTTTGATGCGCTCGACCAGGGCGTCGCCCGCGTCGATGTCGACCCCGGCGTCGCGGTAGCTGAGGCCGGCGTCGCTGTGCTGCTTGTCGTTGCTCACGTGTAGTCCCCGTCGAGGCTGGTGGTGAGGAATGCGGGCCTGGCCCGCCGTGTAAAAGGGGCGCTATTGTAACCGGAACTGGGGCCGAATTTCTCGTTGGCATTGTGTGGGCGTGGCCGAACCGCCGTTCTGGCGCCCCGCTGATGGCCGGCCGGGACAACTCGGGGCTGGCACCGGGCCTGCCGTGGCTTGACTTGCGGCAGGCACTGACATAGCGTGCGCGGGCATGAAGCAACTCCTTTTCAGTGGTGTGATGCTGTTCTTGTGGCTGGCGGGGGGTACTGCTGTCGCCGTGGAGGTACGTGATCTCTACGAGGCCGAAGTGGTGGTGGCTGACCAGCAGGGTGATGCGAGGGCACAGGCGATGCGCGCCGGTCTGGCCGAGGTGTTGGTGCGTGCTACCGGCTACAGTGCCACGGTCCAGGATCCCGCCCTGGCCGAAATGCTCGACAATGCCCCCCGCTACGTCCAGCAATACCGCTATCGCACGGTTCCGGCGACGGCTACCGCACCGGCGGTGCTGGCGCTGTGGATGTCCTTCGACGCCAGTACCATCAATCAGTCCCTGCGCCAGCGCGGCCTGCCGGTGTGGGGCAGCGCGCGACCGCTGTTGCTGGTCTGGCTGGCGGTAGAGAGCGGTGGCGAGCGGCGTCTGGTGTCGGCTGCGGAAGGCGTCGGACTGCCGGGGCTGGAGGCGGCGGCACGCCGCCGCGGCTTGCCGTTGCGGCTACCCTTGCTCGACCTGGAGGATCAGGCCCGGATCACTGCCACCGATGTATGGGGTGGCTTCCAGGAACCGGTAGTCGCCGCCTCTGCCCGTTATCGGCCACAAGCGGTATTGCTCGGTCGTCTGTACCGTGACCGGCGGGACATCTGGCACGTGCGTTGGACCTTGCGCGTGGGCAGCGAAATCATGCATTGGGACAGTGACGGCGTCACCCCGGATGACGTGCTGGCCGCAGGGGTGGAGGGTAGCGCCGACGCCTTGGCGATGCGTTTTGCCCACGTCGTCGATCTTGCCGGCGGCAGCATGGTCACTCTGCATGTCGACGACGTTAACACGCTGGCTGACTATAGCCGGCTGCTTTCCTACCTGGGTGCGCTCAGTGGTGTCACTTCCGTGCAGATAACCGAGGTAACCCCGCGGACTGTAAGTTGCCGCCTGGTGCTGGAGGCGACGCTCACCGCAGTTACGCGCACCATTGGTCTCGGCTCCACACTCGCAGCCGTCACCACAGGTTCCACCCCGCCGGATGCATTGCACACGGAGCTAAATTTCCGGTTGCTGCCATAGGTCTGGGGCCGAGCGGGAATGCTGCGCCTCCTGCCCAACCTCATCACCGGTCTGCGCATCCTGCTGATTCCGCCGTTCCTGTGGCTGTTGTTGCAGGGTGGCTATGGCGGGGCACTCGCGCTGTTTGTGCTGGCAGGCATGTCTGACGGCGTGGACGGATTTCTCGCCAAGCGCTATGGCTGGCGCAGCCCGCTCGGGGCGGTGCTGGACCCTTTGGCTGACAAGCTGCTGATGTTATGCGCCTATCTGGCGCTGGGTTGGCTGGCGGCGCTGCCATGGTGGCTGGTCGGGATGGTGGTCGTGCGCGATGGCATCATTGTCGCCGGTGCGCTGGTGTATTACCGGTTGTTCGGTGCCTATGAGATGGAGCCTCTGCTGGCCAGCAAGCTCAATACCGTACTGCAAATCGTGCTGGTGCTGACCGTGCTGTGGGGGAGGTGGCAGGGGGGTGTGCCACTGGCGTTGTTGCATGTCCTCATTGCTCTGGTTGGGTTTGCCACCCTGGCCAGTGGGAGTGCCTATGTATGGCTGTGGAGCCGGCGTGCCCTGGAGAAAGGAAGGAACACATGACGGAATCGCAGAAATGGCTACTATTGGCAGTGCTCGCCCTGGGGAGCCTGTTGCTTTATGTGCTGGCGCCGGTGCTGGCGCCCTTCGCCTCTGCAGCGATCCTAGCCTATATCGGCAATCCGCTGGTGGAGCGGCTGACACGCTGGCGTCTGTCGCGCACCGCGGCGGTAGTGGTGGTGTTTCTGGGGCTGATCCTGCTGACTGTTTGGCTGCTGCTGGTGCTGGTTCCGATGCTGGAGCGGCAGCTGACATTGCTGGCTGCGAAGCTGCCGGCCATGATCGACTGGTTGCAACATCAGGCCCTGCCCTGGCTGCAAACCCGTCTCGGTCTGGCCGAAATGCCCGACCTCGCTTCCTTCAAGGAGTATGCCGCGCAGAGGTGGCAGTCTGCCGGGGGGATCGTTGCACAGCTGTTGGCCTCGGTCTCCCGCTCCGGTCTGGCCCTGCTCGGCTGGCTGGCCAACCTGCTGCTGGTACCGGTGGTCACCTTCTACCTGCTGCGCGACTGGCCGTCGCTGCTGGCGCGGCTGCACGAGTTGCTGCCGCGGCGCATTGAACCGGAGGCGGTGAAGCTGATCCGAGCGGTAGATGATGTGCTGGGTGCGTTTTTCCGTGGCCAGCTAATGGTGATGTTGGCGCTGGGGCTGATCTACACCGTTGGCCTGTGGCTTGTGGGCCTCGATCTGGCCTTGCTCATTGGCATGTTGGCCGGGCTGGTCAGTTTCGTGCCTTATCTCGGCCTGATCGTCGGTGTGTTCGCCGCCGGCATCGCTGCCTTGCTGCAGTTCCAGGAACTCATGCCCCTGTTTTACGTACTGGCCGTGTTTGGCGTGGCGCAGCTGCTTGAGGGTATGGTGCTGACCCCCTGGCTGCTGGGAGAGCGCATCGGGTTGCATCCGGTGGCGGTGATCTTCGCCGTGATGGCCGGCGGTCAGCTATTCGGCTTCCTCGGCGTCCTGTTGGCGTTGCCGGTGGCGGCAATGGTGGTGGTGCTGCTGCGTTACGCCCGCCAGCACTATATGGATAGCCGGCTCTATTCGGCGGCTAACCGGGGTTGAGTGTGGAACGCCAGCTGACCCTGCGCATCGGTCTGCGTGACAGTGCGACCTTTGCCAATTTTCTCCCCGGCGACAATGCCGCCCCCCTGCATCTGCTGCAGCAGCGCACCGAGCCCTTCGTCTACCTGTGGGGTGGTATCGGCAGCGGCCGCAGCCACTTGTTGCAGGCCGCCTGCCATGCCGAAACCGCGCACGGCGGCAGCCCGGCCTATCTGCCGCTTGCTGGGTTGACGCAGACCGGTGTTGAGCTGCTGGAGGGGTTGGAGCAAATGTCGCTGGTATGCCTGGATGACCTGCAGGCAGTGGTGGGTGACAAGGACTGGGAGGAGAGCTTGTTTCACCTCTACAACCGTGTGCGCGATGCCGGTGGGCGCCTGCTGGCGGTCGCGGACGCCAGTCCCTCCGCCCTCGGTATCCATTTGCCAGACCTGCGCTCCCGGCTGAGCTGGGGACCGGTGTTCCAACTGCAATCCCTCGATGATGCAGGCAAGCTGGCGGCCTTACAGCTGCGGGCCCAGGCACGCGGCATGGAGCTGGGCGAGGAGGTGGGGGCTTACCTGCTGCGGCGCTGTCCGCGCGACATGCGTGCCCTGTTCGAACTGCTGGAGCGGCTGGATCAGGCCTCTCTGGAGGCCCAGCGTCGTCTCACCATTCCTTTTGTGCGCGAGCTGATCTGAAAACAACTAGTCCGCAGATGAACGCAAATAGACGCGAATAATATGGTGTGACATGAGAACGGCCTTGTCATCCAATGAGGAGCACTGCAGCTGACTTATGATTTTTGATTCTTCGCCTTGATTGGCGTCCATTCGCGTTCATTTGTGAACTCAATTTTCATCCGTCCCGCGGCCGGCGCGGGATCACCCCGCCGCTGAGCCGCACGTAGGACAGCGCGCCGACGAAGAGGCAGCCCGCCAGCAGGATCTCCATTACCGCCAGTGTCCGGTCGTGCGGTGTGGCGAATAGCTCGCCGGCCCCGTGCAGCACATAGAACAGCGCCAGCACGCTGGCCCAGAAGTGGCTCTTGGGGCGCCCCCGCACGAGGCCGTACAACGGCAACAGCAAGGGGCCGAGCAGCACGGTCAGCACCAGACCGAGGGGCAGGGTCGACGGCGACAGCCAAGTCTGCCAGAGCAACATCAGGACCAGCAGCCCGAAGTAGCCGGTGAGGGTGGCGGTGCGCGCCAGCAGCAGACGGTTCATCGGCACCGCGCCTGGATGTTGCCTCCATCCAGTTGTGCCTTGGCGGTAAGGGCGAGGCGTCTCCCCAACGCCTGGCACAGGCGCTTTTCTTCCTCACTCAAAGGCAGACTGCCGTCGGCCCCGGCATGATGGCTGGGGCCGTAGGGGGTGCCGCCGCCGCGAGTGTGGAGCAACTCGGTTTCGCTGTAGGGGATGCCCAGCACCATCATGCCGTGGTGCAGCAGCGGCAGCATCATGGACAACAGCGTGCTTTCCTGGCCGCCATGCAGGCTGGCGGTGGAGGTGAATACGGCCGCCACCTTGCCGATGAGGGCGCCGGAAAGCCATAGCGGACTGGTGCTATCAACAAAGTATTTGAGTGGTGCGGCCATATTGCCGAAGTGGGTGGGGCTACCCAAGGCCAGACCTATGCATTCTTCCAGATCGTGCAGTTCGGCATAGGGGGCCCCTTCATCGGGCACTGCGGGGGCCACCGCCTCGCACTCCGGCGACACCGCCGCTACCGTACGCAGGCGTGCGCCCATACCGGCCACCTCTTCTATGCCACGGGCGATTTGGCGCGCCATTTCTGCCACCGCGCCGTGGCGGCTGTAGTAGAGCACCAGGATTTCGTTCATGGCCTAGAGGATCTCCAGCACTTTTTCCGGTGGACGGCCGATGACGGCCTGATTGCCGTGAATCACGATGGGACGCTCGATGAGGCGCGGGTGCTCCACCATGGCATTGATGAGTTCGTCGCGACCAAGAGCGGGATTACCCAGGCCCAGTTCCGTATACTCCGTTTCCTGGCGCCGCATCAGTTCACGCGGCTGCAGCCCGAGCAGTTGCAGGATGTGCTCCAACTCGGCACGGTTTGGTGGCGTGTCGAGATAGTTGATCACTTGCGGTTCCATGCCCCGTTCAGTGAGCAGCTGCAGCGTCGCGCGCGACTTCGAGCAGCGAGGATTGTGATAAACGGTAATCGTCATGGTGCGTGCATTTCAATTCTGGCTACGATGCAGGCATTCTAGCGGGAGTTGTCACGCTGGGCCACGGATGTGCATATAACCCGGCGGGGACATTCTGTGAATCCACTAACACAATGCCGAATCAGGGCAGTCCATAATGCCTCGCCTGTAACTTGACACCCTTTTTATATGGGTGTTACTTTGTGTGAAATCTTCGCCGCCCTTCCTTAAATTTGGGGAAGCACAATTCAAATTGCATGGAGTCACGGACATGAAAATCAAGAACATGCTGAAGTATTCCGGTCTCGCTGCACTGGTGCTGACAGTTGCCGTCGGTTGTGCCAGCGCCCCGAAGGAGGAAGCTGCCGCCGGACCCGTTGCCCAGGACATTTGTCTGGATGCGCAGAACGCCATCAACGAGGCCAAACTGGCTGCCGAGAAGGCTCAGGCCGCTGGCGCAATCTGGCGTGATACCGATGGCCTGCTCAAGCAGGCTGATGATGCACTGAAAGCCAATGACTGTGCCAAGGCGGTTGCGCTGGCCAATAAGGCTCGTAGTCAGGCCGAGGCTGCCCTGGCCCAGCGCGAGGCCGAACTGGCACGCATGGGTGCGGCATCCGCTGACAGTTATGAGGTGGTGCGTGGCGATAGCCTGTGGCGCATCTCCGGCAAGAGCGAAGTCTATGGCAATCCCTACCAGTGGCCTCTGATTTACAAGGCCAATCGTGACAAGATCAAGGACGCTGACCTGATCTACCCGGGGCAGGTCTTCTCCATTGACCGCGCCGCCTCCAGCGCTGACATTGCTGCAGCCGTGAAGCACGCCAAGACCCGTGGCGCCTGGTCAGTCGGGAGCGTGGAGCAGTCCGACAAGGATTATCTTGCCAAGTAATTCCGGCTTCAGAGCTTGAAATCAGAGAGCCCCGCAAGGGGCTCTTTGTTTTTATGCCGGTGGAAAATGAAATAAGTCAGGATGGAACAGTGCCGGTGTTTGGCGGTCTGATCTGACGCTGACGTTTGGCGCATGCGGTGGGAATAAGTATGGCCCCCGATGCAACATAATGATGAGGGAGTTTATCTCGTGTCACGCACAGTCTTAGTGTTGATTTTTCTGTTGCTGACGGGGGAGGCCATGGCCGACCCCGACTTCACCCTGCTGGATATCGACGGCAAGCAGCACAGGCTGTCCGATTACCGCGGCAAATGGGTGGTGGTGAATTACTGGGCGACGTGGTGCCCTCCCTGTCTGGAAGAGATTCCCGAATTGGTAGACTTCCACGACCGACACAAGGATCACGATGCAGTGGTGCTGGGTGTGAGCATGGATAAGGTTGCGGTGGACAAGCTGCGCCAGTTCGTGGAGGAGAACTTTGTCTCGTATCCGGTCTTGCCCAGTTCACCTTCCATGGATACTGTCGGCCCGGTTCGGGGACTGCCCACCACTTATCTGGTGGCGCCCGATGGCCGCCTGGTGGCGCGCCAGGTGGGCGGAGTGACGGCGGCGGGTATCGAGACGTTTATCAATAACAGCAAATAGTCAATATATTGGCACGGGAGGACATCATGGTGCGGCGTCTGTTGATGGTTTTGTGTTTTATGTCACTGTTACCTGCAACCGCAGCTATGGCTGCCACCGGTCGCGATCCGCTGACCTATTTCTTCAATGAAACATTCGGTAATTTTGCCGAGGAACTGGAACAGGCGCGTGAGCAGGATAAACAGGGCGTGCTGATATTTTATGAAATGGATGAATGCCCGTTCTGCCACTACATGAAGCAGAATGTTCTGAGCCAGCCCGTAGTGCAGGACTATTATCGCGAGCATTTCCTTAACTTCATGGTCGATATCGGTGGTGACATCGAAATAGCGGACTTTGCCGGCCAGCCGACTACGCAGAAGGATTTTGCCAATGCGGCACGGGTGCGCGCCACGCCGGTGATCGCCTTCTATGACTTGAGCGGCAAAGAGGTGTTCCGTCATACCGGCCGTACCTCCGGTATCGACGAGTTCCTGCTGATGGGCAAGTTCATCGCCGAAGGCGTGTACAAGAATCAGAAGTTCACCAAATACAAACGCGAACATCTCAAATAACAAGAACCCCTGCCCATGCCAAAGCTTGACCGTATCGCCACATACGTTACGGCACTATTCCTGCCGTTATTGTGTGCCTTTTCCCACGCGCACGCCGCCGATGAACCGTTGCCGGATCCGCTGACGCTGGACCAGGCACTGGCGCTGGCTGATGAAGCCGACCCCAGATTACAGCAGGTACAGGCCGAGGTGGATCTGGCACGGGCTGGCGTGATGGAAGCCGAGGCGCAGTATGGCATTAATATCTGGCTTGAGGGGAGGGCACGTTGGATCGAGCCAGCGGACAATACCGCGGACGATTCTCGCGAAGATCACAAGATCAGTCTGTTTGCACGCAAGAGTCTGTATGACTTTGGCCGCAGCAGTGCGCAGCAGGCGGCCGCTGAGTCCGAATTGGCTGGACGCGAGCAGTTTTACCTTGACAGTGCCCAGCAGCGCCGGCTGGAGATCATGCAGCGCTATTTCGATGTACTGCGGGCCGATCTGGAGTTTGCACGTGATGACGAGGCCATGGCTATCGCCTATGTGACGCTGGATCGTCTACGTAACCGTCACGAACTGCATCAGGCCTCTGACCTCGATATCCTGGCCATGGAGAGTGAATACCAGCAGTCACGGCGCAACCGCTTTGCCAGTGAGGGACGCATGCGTGTGGTGCGTGCACAACTCGCAATTGCCCTCAACCGCCCCGGTATGTTACCCGCCAATCTGGCGCAGCCGGAACTGTCGCAGTTGCAACGTATGCTACCGGATTATGAATTGTTGCTGGCGAAGGCGTTGGCTGATAACACGCGTGTGCAGGCCCTGCGCAAGATGATGGTAGCTGCCGGGCAGAGGCTGGATGCTGCATACGCCGGGCGTCGCCCGCGTCTCAGCGGTGAGTTGGAAGTGGCGGAGTATTCCCGTTCCATGGGCTCCAATGACAAGCTGCGAGCCAGCATCTACTTGGATGTACCGTTGTATGACGGCGGTGCGACCAGTTCCGCTGTGGCACGCCAGCAGGCGGAGCTTAACCGTGTGCAGGCACAATTGGCTGAAGCGGAGCGAGTGTTGCGTCAGGCAGTGTTGGAGCAGTGGACCGAGCTGAACAACCTGCGTCTCGAGCGTGATCGCGCCGTAGCCCAGCGCAATTTCCGCGATCTCTATCTGGATCGTAGTCGCGCGCTGTACGAGATGGAGTTCAACGCAGATCTGGGTGATGCCATGGTGCGCTTGACGGAGGCTCAGCTGGACGAGGCCAATATCCGTTTTGCCACTGCCTTGGCTTGGGAACGGATGGATGCGCTGACCGGCGGGGCTTTGCCGGCGGAAACGGAATCAGTACAACGATAAGGTTGCAACGATGATGAAAACGATGCGTGGGATGGTGTTGCTGTGCATGCTGGGCGCCGGCGGTGTCCTGCAGGCGGCAGAGGTGACCGGCAGTTTGCAGTGGCTGCGGCGGGTGGAGTTGAGTACGCCGGTGTCGGGTCTGGTCAGTCATGTGGCGGCGAGCAGTGGGGATGAGGTACAGAAGGGGCAGTTGCTGCTCAATCTAGATCCGCGTGGTTTCAATGCGCTGGTGAAAAAGGCCGCAGCACGGGTGCAGACCGGGGAGGAGGCACGGGACGAGGCCAAGCGTGAGCTGGAGCGCACTACTGAAATGTACGAGCGCACCCTGCTGTCCGATCATGAATTGCAATTGGCCAAAATAGCGTACAGCAACGCCGAGGCGGAGTTGCAGGCGGCACAGGCAGAGCATGCACTTGCACGTCTGGATTTGGAGTATAGCCGGGTGAGCGCGCCCTTCGATGGTGTGGTGCTGGATCGTAGTGCCGAGGTTGGGCAGACGGTGGTGACGCGGTTGCAAAGTGTCCCATTGCTGACTCTTGTGGAGACCGGTCGCATGCTGGCGCGCATCGAGCTTGGCGAGCAGGAACTGGCAACGTTGCGCAAGGGCATGGAGGTGCAGGTGCGTGCCGGAGGAAAAACCTTTCCCGGAACGCTCCAGCGCGTGGGAATGGAACCGGTGAGTGCCGCCGGCGGAGTGGCGAAATACGAGGCTGATGTATTGTTCCAATATACCCGCAACGACCTTCTGCGCGCCGGGCAGAGCGCGGTAGTCGTATTGCCCTGATGATTTGCCTGAGCTGCCTGGTCAGTGGTCGGGTGCAGGGTGTGTGGTACCGCGATTCCACCCAGCGCCAGGCCCAGGCGCTCGGTATCAGCGGCTACGTGCGCAATCTTCCTGATGGCCGCGTCGAGGTGCTCGCCTGCGGTGAAACGGCGGCGTTGCAACGGTTGCAGGACTGGCTGTGGCTGGGACCACCCGCCGCCGAGGTGACCGACGTGCAATGCACCCCGACCGCGGACGAACCCCCGCCCGGCTTCCAAATCCGTTAACAGATTTCAACGCAAACAACGTCCAACACTTGACGCAGGGGCGCGGAGGAAAGGCCTTCCTCAACTCTGCGTTGTCTGCGTCAGATTTTTTCCTTGATCTATTTGTACCAGCGCGTACGCAGGGCGGTGTAGACGCGTTGCGGGTATTTGGCGCTGCCCAGGCTGCCGTTGTAGCGGGCCAGGGCGCGGGTGAGGTCGCCGTGTTCCTTGTCCAGGTAGTAGCGCAGGATGGTGCAACCCATGCGCAGGCTGGTATGGACATGGAACAGGTTGTCGTCGGGGCGGCCGATCTCATCGAGCCAGAAGGGCATGATCTGCATCAGGCCCTGGGCGCCGGCTGAAGAGATGGCAAAGCGATCGAAGTTGCTTTCCACCTGGATCAGTGCCAGCACCAGCTCCGGCGGCAAATCGGCGCGGCGTGCCTCCAGGTATACCCGGCGCAGCAGCTGCAACCGTTCATGCTGATCCGGCAGACGTGGTTCCAGCCGGGTCGACATGTCGGTGAGCCACACTTCGGCCTCGAAACGATCCTGTGCGCTGCCTTCGTCGGCCATGGCCAGCGCCAGGCGCAGACGCAGCTCCTGATCGAGCTGTTGCGGCGCGGCATGGACCGTCACCGCCACGAGCAGCAGCAGGGACAGCCCGATGCCGCGCAGGGCGTTCATTGCGGTGTGATCTTCCCGCGCAGGAATTCGCCGAGCTGGGCCAGGGGCACGTCCTGCGCCTCGGCGTCGCGGCGGCCCTTGTACTCGATGCTGCCGGCATCGAGGCCGCGCTCGGACAGCACCAGGCGATGCGGTATGCCCAGCAGGTCAAGGTCGGCGAAGATCACGCCCGGGCGCTCCTTGCGATCGTCAAACAGCACCGCAAAGCCGGCGGCCTGCAGGTCCTGGTACAGCTGTTCCGCTGCGGCCGCCAGCCGTTCCGACTTGTACATGCCGATGGGCACCAGTGCCAGATGGAAGGGGGCGATGGCGTCGGGCCAGATGATGCCGCGCTCGTCGTGATTCTGCTCGATGGCGGCGGCCACCACACGTGACACACCGATGCCGTAGCAGCCCATGGTCAGGGTGACGGCCTTGCCGTTTTCATCCAGCACGGCGGCCTTCATCGCCTCGCTGTACTTGCTGCCCAGCTGGAAGATGTGGCCCACCTCGATGCCGCGCTTGATGTGCAGGGTGCCCTTGCCGTCGGGGCTGGGGTCGCCTTCCACCACGTTGCGGATGTCGGCAATCTCGGGCAGCGGCAGGTCGCGCTCCCAGTTGATGCCGAACCAATGCTTGCCGTCGACGTTGGCGCCGGCGGAAAAGTCGGCCAGCTGCGCCACGGCACGGTCGGCGATGATCGGCAGCGGCAGCTTGACCGGGCCGAGGGAGCCGGGGCCGGCGCCGATGGCGGTGCAGATATCGGCCTCGGAGGCCATGAGCAGCGGGCTCGCCACCTGCGGCAGCTTGGCCGCCTTGATGGCGTTGAGTTCGTGGTCGCCGCGCACCAGCAGGGCCACCAGGCCGCCGTCGCGGCCGTAGACCACCAGGGTCTTCACCGTGTGCTCGATGGGCTGCTTGAACTGCTCCACCAGCTCGGCGATGGTCTTGGCATTGGGCGTGTCGACCAGGCGCAGTTCCTCGCTCGCTGGAGGGCGGTTGCCGGCCGGCGCCAGGGCCTCGGCCATCTCGACGTTGGCGGCGTAATCGCTGCCATCGGAGAAGGCGATGGCATCCTCGCCGGAGTCGGCCAGGACATGGAACTCGTGCGAGCCGGTGCCGCCGATGGCGCCGGTGTCCGCCAGCACCGGGCGGTATTGCAGGCCGAGACGGTCGAAGATGCGGCAATAGGCATCGTGCATCACCTGGTAGGTTTCCTTCAGCGACTCCTCGCTGATGTGGAAGGAGTAGGCATCCTTCATCAGAAATTCGCGTGCACGCATGACGCCGAAGCGCGGCCGGCGCTCGTCGCGGAACTTGGTCTGGATCTGGTAGAAGTTGGCCGGCAGCTGCTTGTAGGAGCGCAATTCGTTGCGGCACAAATCGGTGATGATCTCTTCGTGGGTCGGGCCGAAGCAGAATTCGCGCTGGTGGCGGTCCTTCAGGCGCAGCATCTCCTCGCCCATCTGGTCCCAGCGGCCGGATTCCTGCCACAGCTCGGCCGGCTGCACCGCCGGCATCAGTACCTCCTGGGCGCCGGCGCGGTTCATTTCCTCGCGCACGATGGCCTCGACCTTGCGCAGCACCCGCAGTCCCAGGGGCAGCCAGGTGTAGAGGCCGGCCGCCAGCTTGCGGATCAGGCCGGCGCGCAGCATGAGCTGGTGGCTGATGACTTCGGCGTCCGCCGGGGTTTCCTTGACGGTGGCGATCAGGGTGCGGGATGCGCGCATGGGAAGCTTGTTCTCCGTTGATGACGATACAGTACGTGCCGTGAGCACGGCGCCGGGCTGCCTATGATAATCGAGGTGAGGTTAAACCTGGAAATGGCAATTGATAGCTTTATGGGTACCGGGAATCGCGCACTTGCACGTGCTCAACTACGTTTTCCAGCTCAAAACGTTGCGCCATTCCAGCCCCACAGCGGACCGGGGGCATCGGCGAATTCGATATAGATTCGCGCGGCGGTGATGCCCAGTTCCGCGCTGAGCAGGCGTGTCAACAGTGCCGACAGCGCTGCAGTGTGCGCGGTCGGCAGGCCAATGCTCTTCAGCTCCAGGTAGGCGAGGGGGGCGTTGCTGCCGGCAAATAACATCGGGCAGGAGTGTTCCAAGGCTACCATCACGTAGTCCTCCGGCTTGCCCAAGGCTTCTGCCACCTGCTGCGATACTCTGTGCAGCAGGGGAACGATGTCCCCGCTGGCGGGGGTGATGTTGGTTTTGATCAGCAGATAGGGCATCAGCGACAGTACTTTTCAATCATCTCATTGGCCTGTTTGATCTTCGCTGCCCGTTCGTCGTCGCCCAGTGTGATAATCTCGCCCTTGTCACCCTTGACACGGCGGAAGGCGGTGTAGATTTCGAGATTCTTACGCGCTGTTTCGCAGTTATGCTTGGCCACGGAGGCCTCCAGCCGTTTCCGCTCATCATCCTGTTTCGCTGCCTCGTCGTCTTCTTTGCTGGAGGCGGGCTCGGCAGTCTGAGGCGTACTGCTCTCCGGCGCTGGAGTGGCAGGCGCCGGCGGCGGGGCCATTGTCTCAAAACTGCCCTTGGGTGGCGGCGTCTGGGTGTATTGCACGTTGCCTTCGCTGTCGATCCACTTGTACATGGTAGCGGCGAAGCCGGCGGTCGAGGCGGCCAGCAGGCCGGTGCCGAGCAGCAGTGTCGGCCAGAATGGGGTTCCCTTGAGCATGACAATTTAGTCCTATTGAAGGGCGCCGCGCTGGCGCCGTGCCGTCTATTATGGATTTTTCCCGGCGCGGGACAAGGGGAATCCGTCGCAAAAGCCCGCCGCTCTTGACCTAGGCGGCGAATCTCAGTAGCTTCCCACCTTCTGACCACAACCTTTTTGCAACCTGCCCGTTTCTGCGGGCTTTTTTTCTGGGGGATTCCTGAGTGGAACTGACAGGTGCCGAGATCGTCGTCCGTTTTCTGCATGACGAGGGCGTCGAACACCTATTCGGTTACCCGGGTGGTGCCGTCCTGCATATTTATGATGCCCTGTACCGGCAGGACAAGGTCAAGCACATCCTGGTACGACATGAACAGGCTGCGACGCACGCCGCGGACGGCTACGCCCGCTCCACCGGCAAGCCCGGCGTGGCGCTGGTAACCTCCGGTCCCGGTGCCACCAATGCCGTTACCGGTATTGCCACCGCCTATATGGATTCCATCCCCATGGTGGTGCTGACCGGCCAGGTGCCTACCAGCCTGATCGGCAACGACGCCTTCCAGGAAGTGGACTCCGTCGGCATCACCCGTCCCTGCGTCAAGCACAACTTCCTGGTGAAGGACGTCAAGGACTTGGCCATCACCCTGAAAAAGGCCTTTTACATCGCCCAGACCGGGCGGCCCGGTCCGGTGGTGGTGGATATCCCCAAGGACGTCACCGCCAACCGTACCAAGTACGTGTTCCCCAAGACGGTGAGCATGCGTTCCTACAACCCGGTGGTGAAGGGCCATACCGGCCAGATCAAGCGCGCCGTGGGCATGATCCTCGGCGCCAAGCGGCCGATGCTCTATACCGGCGGCGGCGTGGTGCTCAACGACGCCTCCAAGCAGCTGGTGGAGTTCGCCCGCCTGCTCGGCTATCCGGTCACCAACACCTCCATGGGCCTGGGCGGCTATCCGGCCTCGGACAAGCAGTTTGTCGGCATGCTCGGCATGCACGGCACCTATGAGGCCAACATGGCCATGTCGCACTGCGACGTGCTGGTGGCCATCGGCGCCCGTTTCGATGATCGCGTTACCGGCAACGTGCAGAAGTTCTGCCCCCACGCCAAGATCATCCACATCGACATCGACCCGTCCTCCATCTCCAAGAACGTGAAGGTGGACGTGCCTATCGTCGGCAGCGTGGAACATGTGCTCAAGGACATGCTCAAGCTGATCAAGGACTCCAGCCAGGTGCCGGACGGCGAGGCGCTGGCCAAGTGGTGGGCGCAGATCGACGAGTGGCGCACCAAGGACTGCCTCAAGTACGACAAGAGTTCCGAACTGATCAAGCCGCAGTATGTGCTGGAGACACTGCACAGGATCACCAAGGGTGATGCCTTCGTCTGTTCCGACGTGGGTCAACACCAGATGTGGACGGCGCAGTTCTACAAGTTCGACAAGCCGCGCCGCTGGATCAATTCCGGTGGTCTCGGCACCATGGGCTTCGGCCTGCCGGCGGCCATGGGCGTCCAGTTCGCCCAACCCAAGGCCAACGTCGTGTGCGTCACCGGTGAAGGCTCGATCCAGATGAATATCCAGGAGCTGTCCACCTGCCTGCAGTATGGCCTGCCCATCAAGATTATCTGTCTCAACAACCGTTTCCTCGGCATGGTGCGGCAGTGGCAGGAGTTCTTCTACGATCGGCGCTATTCGCACTCCTACATGGAGTCGCTGCCCGACTTCGTGAAGCTGGCCGAGGCCTATGGCCATGTCGGCATGCAGATCGACAAGCCGGCAGACGTGGAGGCGGCGCTGAAGGAGGCCTTCACCAAGCACAAGAACCGTCTGGTGTTCATGAATTTCCTCACCGACCAGACGGAAAACGTCTATCCCATGGTTCCGGCCGGTGCCGGCCTGGACGAAATGATCCTGGTGTAACTAGCGATGCGGCACATCATCTCCATCCTGATCGAAAATGAGGCCGGCGCGCTGTCGCGCGTGGCGGGTCTGTTCTCCGCGCGCGGCTACAATATCGAGTCCTTGACCGTGGCGCCGACCGAGGATGCCTCGCTGTCGCGCATGACCCTGGTGACGCGCGGTTCTGACGACATCATCGAGCAGATCACCAAGCAGCTGAACAAGCTGATCGACGTGGTCAAGTTGATGGACCTGACCGAAGGGCCGCACATCGAGCGCGAGATGATGCTGATCAAGCTGCGCGCCGTGGGCGGCGCGCAGCGCGACGAGGTGAAGCGCATGGCCGACATCTTCCGCGGCCGCATCATCGACGTCACCGACACCACCTATACCATCGAAGTCACCGGCGACAGTACCAAGCTGGATGCCTTCATCCAGGCGCTGGACAAGGGCCTGATCCTGGAAACCGTGCGCTCCGGTGTGATGGGCATTCCGCGTGGCGAAAAGGCGTTGAGGATTTAAAAAAAAAACCAGTCCCAAGTGGCAAGTGACAAGTAACAAGCGAACCTTATTACTTGCAACTTGAAACTTGTAACTTGCAACTATCGAAAGGAACCATGCTGTGAACATCTATTACGACAAAGACTGTGATCTCTCCATCATCCGCGGCATGAAGGTAACCATCGTCGGTTACGGCTCGCAGGGCCACGCCCATGCCAACAACCTGAAGGATTCCGGCGTCACCGTCACCGTGGCGCTGCGCCCGGGTTCCTCCTCCGCCAAGAAGGCCGAGGCCGCCGGCCTCAGCGTGAAGAGCGTGCCGGAAGCGGTGGCCAGCGCCGATCTGGTGATGATCCTGACCCCGGACGAATTCCAGTCCAAGCTGTACAAGGACGAAGTGGAGCCCAACCTGAAGCAGGGCGCCACCCTGGCCTTCGCCCACGGCTTTTCCATCCATTACAACCAGGTGGTGCCGCGTGCCGACCTGGACGTGATCATGATTGCCCCCAAGGCGCCGGGCCACACCGTGCGCTCCGAGTTCGTCAAGGGTGGCGGCATTCCCGACCTGATCGCCGTGTTCCAGGACGCCTCCGGCAAGGCCAAGCAGACCGCGCTGTCCTACGCCGCCGGCGTCGGCGGTGGCCGCACCGGCATCATCGAGACCACCTTCAAGGACGAGACCGAGACCGACCTGTTCGGCGAGCAGGCCGTGCTGTGCGGCGGCGCCGTGGAGCTGGTCAAGGCCGGTTTCGAGACCCTGGTG
>Ga0172382_10003991_pt1 | contig 22940 bp, 23 predicted proteins | sample Leawel138RmetaG_FD_122245 | JGI IMG/M metagenome (GOLD analysis project Ga0172382, IMG submission 122245) | Leachate microbial communities from a municipal landfill in Southern Ontario, Canada - Leachate well 138R metaG | ecosystem: Engineered > Solid waste > Landfill > Unclassified | place... | reverse complement strand
TGCTTGCCTGGCGGTGGGGACTCTCTCTGCCGCTGCTCTACTCAATGGCGGCTTCATTCGGACTTTTCCTGAACGCACTGACCGACCTCGAAGAAGGATATGTTTTCGATATTTTCCCCCTCAGTATGGGCATTATCGGCCTGGTCTTCAGACTTTTCTCCGGGTGGACTGCAGTTTTTGAAGGCCTACTCGGTGCTGCGGCAGGTTTCGCGGTCATCGCCTTCATCATTTTGCTCTCCCGGGGCGGAATGGGGTGGGGTGATGCCACACTGGCCGCAGGAACGGGAATGATCCTGGGCTGGAAGTTTTCCATCCTGACACTTTACCTCGGCTTTATGACGGGCGGTGTCTTTTCCCTTGTTCTTCTCGCTGCCCGAAAACTTCAAAGAAAGGATTCAATACCCCTCGTCCCCTTTTTCGCCGTCGGCGGAATGCTGACCCTGCTTTTCGGGTCATGGATCCTGGCTCTTTTCAGCAGTTCACCAGGTCATCCATGGCAATAGCCGCCATCCTTTCAAGAGGAGCTCGGGACGGAACACCGTTTTCTTGTCTGAACGCATGATCCGCTCCGGGGATAATGATGAAGCGTTTTTTTCCTTCCCGCAGGGGGATCCTGTCATAAATACTCCTTGAAGACTCCTCGCTGAAAGTTTCATCCAGGCCTGCATAAAAGAAGAGTGCAAAGCATGTGTTGATTTTTGAAGCGGAATCAAGAACGTACCGATTTTCACCAAGGCTGTCGAGGATCGGCAGAGAAAGGCTCCCGGCAGCTTCAGGGCGGATGCTTTCTCCGCTCCCTGACACTATCACCCCTGCCGGAACAGCATCCCCCGGATGCGGCAGGCCTGCCGCATCAACGTAATGGTCAGTCTCCCCGCCTGCCAGGAGCACTGCTGTCAATCCGCCCAGTGAAAAGCCCCATGGAACAACGGGACGGCCGGGGTATTTCGACTGGACTGCCGCAAAGGCAGAGCACGCGTCGTATACCTCCATGGCAAATGTTTTGCCCTTGAACGCCTCCTTCGCCCATGCAGCCCTGTCATCACCAAACGTTTCCCTGTCCCTCCTGAGCCTGGACGATTCTGCAAGGCATGTCTCAATACCGCGGCCGGCAAGTTCCCGGGCAAGGTATCCGTACTTGTTTCCCTCCACAGGCGAAGCCCACCCGTGAACCCCGTGGAACAGAAGGACCACAGGACTCTTTGTCCCGGCGGATCCTCTGAAATAAAACAACTCCACACGGCAGTCACCAAAACTCCCGCGGGCTGTTTCTGTGTGTAATTCCACTTCAGCTCCCCCTTTCATTTTTCCCCATCTTCAGCATTATCTCTTTTTTATGCCCGGGTTTCAATTCTGTATTCACATTTTGTATTCACATTTCTTCTTTTCCGGGCAAAAATGCCGCCCGGCAGGTTGACACCCCCGGAAGAAAAGAGTAAGGTATTCACCGACAGCAACTGGGGGAGTCGGCATATACCGGCTGAGAGGGAGCTTTTGGGCTTCGACCCCTGGAACCTGATCCGGGTCATGCCGGCGAAGGGAAGTGCGTTTTTTCAGGAAACTGCCCGCTGCTTCCCGATGCTCCCGGCTGACTCAGCCGGGAGCGTTTTTTATGATCGAGGTCAAAAATTTCACGAAAAGCTTCCACAACCGTCTTGTTATAGGAGATTTCTCCCTGTTTGCACAGGAAGGAAGTCTGACTGCGCTCCTCGGTCCATCAGGGTGCGGAAAAAGCACGTTTTTTGATCTTCTTATGGGAAACATCCCCAGGGACGGCGGAAACCTGTTCCTCTCAGGCAAAGAGGTGGCTGATCTCAAAAACATTGCAGCCTTCATGGCCCAGAAGGATCTTCTTCTGCCCTGGCTTACTCTCCGTGAGAACGCCCTTTTACCGGTATCGGTGAAAAAAAATCCGTCATCATCAGATTTCAGGGAAGCAGAGGAACTGTTTGAAATCCTGGGACTGAGTGGATCCGCGGACCTTTATCCGCGCCATGTTTCGGGAGGAATGGCACAGAGATGCGCCCTTGCACGAACGATCCTTTTCCGCACGCCGATCGTCCTCCTTGACGAACCCTTTTCAGCCGTGGACGCGATCACGAGGCAAACCCTCAGGAGCCTGCTCCTCCTGCTCCGTTCACGATTCAGGAAAACACTGCTCATGATAACCCACGACGTGGAAGATGCCCTTCTCCTCGCCGATTCAATAATTATTCTTTCTTCGACCCCCATGACTGCAAGGGAAAAACTTGTGATCCCCACACCGAAAGAAAGGCAGCAGGGTGATCCTTCCCTTCAGGAAAAAAAAGAGAGGATCCTCGCCATGCTCCAGGAGAACGTTTCATGAAAAGCTGCGTGCTGTCATTTTTATTTTTGGGAGGATTCCTTTTTTCCTGGGAATTTTTCTGCCGCTTTTCGGACATTCAGCCCTTTATTCTTCCTGCACCCTCAAGAATACTCTTCATCATTGAAGAAGAAGCACCGCTTCTCCTCAGTCACGGCACAGCGACAGCGATCGAGATCCTTTTAGGGACAGCGCTGTCCGTCATCGCAGCTGTTATCCTGGCTGCTGCCATGTTCATTTTCCCTGCCGCAGAAAAAGCATTGGCCCCGCTTCTCGTTGCATCGCAGGCGATCCCGGTGTTTGCCCTGGCCCCGCTGCTTGTGGCATGGCTTGGGTATGGCATAGGGAGCAAGATACTCATGGCGGCGGTCATCATCTTTTTTCCCGTCACAGTCTCTCTTCTCCAGGGATTCAAGAGCTGCGACGCAGACCTGGCACGACTTTTTTCCGCCATGGGAGCAGGTACATGGAAGACATTCAGACTTCTCTACTGGCCATGTGCCATGCCCTATTTTTTCGCGGGTCTTCGCGTAGCCGTTTCTGTAGCGGCTATAGGGGCTGTCATCGGTGAGTGGGTCGGAAGCATGCGCGGTCTCGGTTTTCTCATGATGCAGGCAAATGCACGTCTCAGAACAGATCTTGTCTTTGCCTCCATTGCCGTTTTATCTGCCCTGAGCATTTTTCTCTGGAAAATAGTCTGTTTCTTCGAAAAAAAGTATGTTCACTGGGTCGATACCACAAATAGCCTGTAAGAAAACAGGCAAAGGGGGAAGTATGATGAAAAAGCAGGTTTTTACCATTGTTCTTTTGAGTGTTCTCTTTTCCAGCCTGCGGGGACATGCAGCCGAAAAGTTGATCCTGATGCTGGACTGGTTCCCGAATGTGGATCATGTACCCGTCTATGCGGCAATGCAGAAAGGATTTTTCGGGGAAAAAGGTCTTTCCATTGAAATACTCAGCCCGTCGGACAGCGCCGATCCTTTGAAACTAGCAGCCGCAGGTCATGTGGATCTGGCCCTTTCCTACCAGCCACAGGCGATCATCGCCGCATCCGCCGGTATCGAGATCAGAGCAGTGGGACGGCTCGTTGGGACTCCGCTTACTACAATGCTTTTTTTAAAAGGGTCGGGCATCTCTGCCCCGGCCGACCTTACGGGGAAAAAAATCGGGTATACAGTACCGGGTATGATGGATCACCTGGCCGATGCCTTTGCCCGTATGAACGGAATCAGGGAATACAGCCTCGTGAACGTGGGGTTCACTATCCTGCAGGCACTTGTCTCAGGGGAAGCGGATGCCGTTATGGGGCCGTTTAAAAATTACGAGCCGGCGGCAATGGAGATGGAAGGGTATCCGGCCGGCTTTTTTGAGATCGAACGCTACGGTATTCCTCTGTACGATGAACTCGTATTCGTCACCGGAGCCCGCGTTTTTGAAAAAAGAAGGGATGAAATCGGTCGTTTTCTCGAGGCTCTGGAAGAAGGCATATCTTTCACTCTCGAGCATCCGGGAGAGGCACTGGAGATCTATTTCAGAGCTGTTCCCGAGGCTCCCCGTGAAATGGAGCGAAAAGCATTCATGGCAACATATCCCCTCTTCGGACCGGACACAAAGCTTGACGAGAAACGATGGAAGGCCTTTGCAGATTTTGCACTTGAATACGGCTTGATCGAGAAGGAGGTAAACGTCCATGAACTGCTCGTTCGCCCATGAAAGGGGATCAAAGACCCGCAAGCTCGCAGCGGCGGGACTGTTGGCGGCTGCGGCCATACTGCTTTCCGGGGTACATTTTCCCCTCGGGCCGACGAAATGTTTCCCCTTCCAGCATGCAATCAACGTACTCGCCGGGGCTATTCTCGGCCCATGGTGGGCATCCGGGGCGGCATTCGCCACAAGCCTGGTACGAAATATGACCGGTATGGGAACACTCTTCGCTTTTCCCGGAAGCATTCCCGGAGCTCTTCTGGCGGGATTCGCATACCGCATTTTCAGGAGACCCTGGGCCGGCCTTGCAGAACCTGTGGGAACGGGTTTTATAGGAGCCCCCGTTTCCGCGTGGATCCTTGGACCAGCCATGGGTACGGCTCCCGGGCTTGCTGCCCTTCAGGCGGGTTTTCTCCTGAGCAGCATCCCTGGAGCGCTTATCGGGATCGCCGTGCTTCATTTTCTGAAGAAGTCACTGTTACATACTATTCTTTCAGAAATGAAATAAAAGCAGCGGCACGGGGTGCAAAAGATTCCTGTACTCCGTGCCGCTGCCCTTTTCAACCATCCATATTCGAAACAAGTCTGCGCACAGCACCGGCGATATCACTGCACGCTACAACTGAACTAATGACCGCTACTCCATCAACCCCTGCTGTCATGACCTGCGACACATTCTCCGCACTAATTCCTCCTATGGCTACCGCAGGGATGGACAGAACCGCGACCACTTTTCTCACACCTTCCACTCCTATTACCCCAGCATTTTTTTTCGCCCCCGAAGGGAATGCGGCCCCTATTCCCAAGTAGTCGGCCCCTGCGGATTCAGCCACTGTTCCTTCCTCCGCCGAATGGGCGGTCGCTCCCACGATAAACTCCTTCGGGACACTCCTCCTGGCGGCCTCCACCGGAAGGTCTTCCCTTCCGAGATGCACTCCGTCAGCTCCAGCTGCGAGCGCTACATCAAGGCGGTCGTTCACTATGAAAAAAGCACCGTTCTTCCTGCAGGCCGGGATGATCCTCACGGCCGTTTCATAGAGTTCTCTGCCGTTCATTTCCTTGCACCGCAGCTGGATCATGGTAGCGCCTCCCTGAAGTGCCTGCATCGCCTGTTCTTCAATCGTCAAGGGGGCTCCCGCTTTTATGTCGGGAATGACACAGATCCGCAAAGCGTGTCTCAGATCCATTCTTATTCTCCTCTCCATTCTTTGACTGTCATACGGTTCTGTTCTTCGAGCAAGTCTTCAGGGGATATCCGGAATAAGGCATCAAGAAGCTCTGAACGGAACGATCCAGGACCCGAAGCTTTTCTGTCTGCGATTTCCGCCGCGAGACGCAGCAGAACGATGGCACACGATGCGCCGGCAGCGGGATCGTTCCCAGCCCCCGCAGAGAGTACAGCCATGAGAGTTCCAAGAACACATCCGCTTCCCGTCACAAGGGGCATATAGGGACTTCCCCCTGAAAAAGCGAGTACGCTTTTTCCGTCACCAAGGTAGTCAGTTTCTCCCGTGGCACATACCAGTGAGCCTGTCTGCAGAGAGAGCCTGCTTACAGCCGCAGCAGGCGGTGAAGCTGTGAGGACAGCATCGACTCCGGTCATTGCCCCCTTTTCACCGGCCAGAAGGGTTATTTCAGAAACATTTCCCTTAATATGGGAAAATGTAAATTCCGAAATAAGGGAGTCTATGAGAGATTTCCTGTACGAAGAGGCTCCGTACCCCACAGGGTCGAGGAGAATGCACTTCCCTTCCCCCGCTCCCGAAAGAGCACCCCGAATCGCCTCCACGCTTTCTTCTGTTGGAGTCCCCGTATTGATGACAAGCGCATCTGCATCTGCGGCAATCTCTCGCGATTCCGAAGGGTTCCGCGACATGACCGGTCTTGCCCCCACGGCGAGCGCAGCATTTGCCTGGAATGAGGCAGCTACAAAATTCGTAATGGAGTACACAAGCGGGCGTTTCCGCCGTGTCTCCCGCAACGTATCCGCCCACAGTTGAGCGGAGAATCCTTTCAGGCCTTCTCTTCTATCCATGGCGGCGCTACAGCATGCCCGAGAGGTCCCCATCCGGCCCCGGGCCGAAAGCCGGACTTAAGTGCCATTCTGAGATACTGCCTTCCCCTTCTCACTGCCTCCGGCAGGGGTATTCCGGCAGACAGCTCCGCCGCTACGGCCGCACTCAATGTACATCCCGTACCATGTGTGTTCTCCGTGAAGATCCGACCGTCTGTGAACCTTGATACTTTTCCCTCCAGGAAAAGAATATCCGTCACCGTATCCGGCTGCATCCTGTGTCCTCCCTTGACGAGAACGGCCTTCGGGCCTGACTTCGCTATCTCCTCAGCTGCCTGCTCCATGTCCTCAATGGTTTCTATGGTGAATCCGGATAGCTTTTCAGCTTCGGGGATATTGGGGGTTACAATAAGCGCAAGAGGCAGGAGCTCTTCCCTGAGCACTGCAACAGCATCGTCATCTATAAGGGAGGCACCGCTCTGTGCGATCATTACGGGGTCAACAACGAGCTTGTCCACATTCCATCTTCGGATCCCCGAAGCGACAGCACGAATCGTATCGGCCGCAGCGAGCATTCCCGTCTTTGCCGCGCCGACTGGAAAATCTGACCAGAGCGCATCCATCTGGGCATGTACCATGCCTGCAGGAACATTCCACACCGCACTGACTTCTCTGCTGTTCTGGGCAGTCAGCGCTGTTATCACAGTCATACCGAAAACTTTCAGTGCGGCACATGTTTTTAAATCAGCCTGTATCCCCGCTCCTCCTCCGGAATCGCTTCCCGCGACGGAGACTGCAATTCCCCTGTAAAGCTCCACAAATACCACCTCCGGGATAGATAAAGACCCGCGGTTTTTTTCTCCGCGGGCCTTTGTTTTTTGCTCCTGAAAAACAGGAAAATACGCTCCCTACGCCGGCATTACCCGGATCAGGTAAGGGGTCGAGGGCAAATCAAGCCCTCCTCTCAGCCCGCAAAAGCTCCCCCGGTATGATTTTTTTAAGGTTCAGACGTTCTTTTCCGCTATATCTTCATTCCCGGCAGGCCTGGAAAGCCATTTTTCCCAGTTAAAACCCACCAGGCCGCTCACGATATACACAGACATTACCAAGAGAGGGGCCGCCGATTTAAGGGAAAAAAAGGATGCGGCAACAGCACAAGCGACAAACAGGAATTTTCTCCTGTCTCCTTGCTCTTTTCGAAGTCCCTTGAGGCTCCCGTACGGAACGCTCGAGATCATGAGGGCGCCTGTTGCCAGGCAGAAAAAAGCCGCCGCGAGAGGGTGAAGCGGTACTCCTGCAAGTACGATTGAGGCAAGGAAGAGCCCTCCGGCAGGAATGGGGAGACCCTGGAAGGGACCGGGCATGTGTACCACGTTGAATCGTGCGAGACGAAGGGCTCCGCAGAGAGCAAAAAAAGATGCCGCCAGAACTCCCGCAACACCGAGAGTGCTCGCGTACTCCGTGTACATGATCATTGCGGGAACTACGCCGAAACTCACCACATCCGCCAGACTATCGAACTCCAGCCCGAACTGGCTGCCTCCACCCAGCCTGCGCGCGATCCTTCCATCCATAAAGTCAAAGAAGACAGCGATGAACACAAGCCATGAGGCAGGCACAGGACGGCCGTGGAAGAGAAGAATAAGCCCCATCATGCCGCACAGCAGGTTTCCGCTAGTTATCATATTCGGGGCGATCTTCCGGAACGGGAGCCGCTCCTTTTTCCTATGCTTCGTCACCAGGCATTCCTCCCAGAACTGTGCTTCCCGCAAAGACCTTTTGTCCTTTCGTTACAGCCAACTTTACACCTGAAGGAAGATAGACGTCAACTTTGGAGCCCAGTTTGATCATTCCGAAACGCTCTCCACGCTCAAGAACGTCCTCCTTCTTCAGTCTGCATACAATACGCCTGGCGAGAAAGCCGGCGATCTGGACGATCAATACCGGCCCGAAGTCAGTACGAATCCCCACATACATCCGTTCATTCACTTCCGAGGCCTTCGGGGCAAACGCCATCCATTTCTTTCCCGGGACATACTCCAGGTATTCGACCCTGCCGCCGCAGGGAAGTCGGTTCACGTGAACATCAAGGGGATCCATGAAGATACCGATCTTTACCGCCCTTCCGGTAAAGGAGTGTTCCGCCTCCACTATCTCGACTATTTTTCCGTCGGCCGGCGAAAGGAAACCATCTCCCAGGGGAGCTCTTTCAGGATCCCTGAAAAACCATATTACCAGTCCAAGAACAGGAACAAGGAAAAAACCCGCAACAGGTGAAAAGAAAAGGCTTCCGAAAAGCATAAATGCTGTAAACGCGATCACGGGCCATCCGTCCCGGGCTATTTTCATATTATTTTATTCCTCCGTCACACATTCCTCGCAGGACACGACGCTCACGTCAGCAACGGAATCACCTTCGTCGAGCCTTACTGTAATGGTCCCCATGGCGGTCCGGCTCAGCTTCGGGATTTCAGACACCGCGACACGGATCATCCGTCCCTTCGCAGTGATCACTATGATCTCTTCATCCTCGGCAACAGCCCAGCTTCCCACGAGTTGTCCCGTCTTTTTCCCCAGGTTCATCGCCTTGACCCCCCGGCCTCCCCTGTGATGAGGGGTAAACTCGCCGAAACAGGTCCGTTTTGCCACGCCCTTTTCACTGACCACAAGAGCGAGTTTTTCAGACGTCACGACCTCACAGCTGATAACAGTGTCTCCTTCGACAAGTCGTATGCCCCTCACTCCCCGGGCAGTTCTTCCCATGGGCCTGAATTCTTCTTCAGATACCCGAAGCCCCTGGCCGTTTGCCGTCATAAAGAGCAGTTCATCATTACCGGAGGTAAGCCTGACCTGAGCGATCTCATCGCCTTCATCAAGGCTGAGGACCCGCTTCCCTGCCCGGTTCAGCTTGGAGATTTCCGACAGGGGGAGGCGTTTCGATACGCCTTTTCTGGTGGCAAAAAAGATAAAGCTTCTTCCTTCGAGACTTCGCCCGTACATTGAAACAACTGACTCTCCTTCGTCGAGAGGTACGAGTTTACTGATCATCTTGCCCTTACCCGTACGGGATTCGGGGATCATGTGTCCGCGGATGGCCAGCGCCCTTCCTGACGTTGTGAAAAGATAAATGTCCTTATGGGTGTTCGTGACGGCCACAAGGGCGATCTCATCCTCACCCTGGAGCCCGCCGCCTTTCCTTCCCTTGCCTCCTCTTGCCTGGGGCGCATATTCATCCAGGCTCTTTCTGCGAAGATAGCCGTCCTTTGAAAGGATGACGACAATGTCATTTTCGGGGATGAGATCCTCGATGGAGACTTCCTCGTAATTGTCTATGATCTCGGTCCTTCGCGGTCCTCCAAACTTTTTCTTCACCTCGAGCAGCTCTTCCCGGATCACCCCGTCAAGAGCATACCTGTTGCCGAGGATCGTGCGGTAGCGTTCAATGTCTGCAAAGAGCGATGCAAGCTCCGTTTCAAGTTTTTCCCGTTCCAACCCGGTGAGCCGCTGAAGCCGCATGTCAAGTATGGCCTGGGCCTGGGTTTCTGAAAACCCGAGCTTTGAGACAAGCCCTTCCTTTGCCTCCTGCGCCGTCTGTGCGGCCCGAATCAGTGCAATGACACGGTCGATAATATCAAGAGCTTTTACGAGGCCCTCGACGATATGTGCCCGTGCAAGGGCCTTGTCAAGACGATACTGGGTCCTTCTCCGGACTACTTCACGCCTGTGGTCGAGGAAATGGGACAACATATCGGCTATGGGGAGCTCCACCGGATGGTTGTTCACCAGGGCAAGGTTGATAACGCCGAAGGTGGTCTGGAGCTGGGTCCTGCGGTAGAGTTGCCGGAGTACGAGTTCCTCGTCTCCTTCACGCTGGAGTTCCAGTACTATCCGCAGGCCGTCGCGGTCGGATTCGTCCCGTATATCGGCCACTCCGTCGATGTGCTTGTCCTGAACACAGGATACGATGGTCTCTATGAGAGACGTCTTGTTTACCATGAAGGGAATTTCCGTTATAACAACAGATTTTTTACCCCGTTTTCCTTCTTCAGTGCTGGTCTTGCCCCTGACAGTTATTTTTCCCCTGCCGGTGCGATAGGCATCTATTATCCCGTCCCTGCCGAGAATTATTCCGCCCGTTGGAAAATCCGGACCGGGAAGGCGCGAATAGATTTCCCCGAACTCCCACTGGCCATCAGAATCTATCATGTAGGTCAGGGCATCAATCACTTCTGAAAGGTTATGGGGGGGTATGTTGGTAGCCATTCCCACCGCGATCCCTGAACTGCCGTTTACCAGAAGGTTCGGCACGAGGGATGGAAGATACAGGGGTTCCTTGAGAGACTCGTCAAAATTAGGTCCCCACTCCACCGTGTTCTCGTCGATATCGGTGAGCATAAACTCGCCCATTTCGCAGAGTTTGGCCTCGGTGTACCGCATGGCAGCCGCAGGATCACCGTCAATGGAACCGAAGTTGCCCTGGCCGTCAACGAGAGGGTATCGCATACTGAAGTCCTGGGCCATCCGGACCATGGTCTCATAAATCGCGGAATCTCCGTGGGGGTGATATTTGCCCATGGTCTCGCCAACGACTCTGGCAGACTTTTTGTACGACGAACCTGATTTCAGCCCCAGCTCCATCATTGCATACAAAATACGGCGCTGCACCGGTTTCAGGCCGTCCCTTACATCAGGAAGCGCTCTTCCTACGATGACGCTCATAGCATAATCCAAATAGCTGTGTTTGATCTCTTCCACAAGGGGAAGAGGAATCACTTTACCGAAAAGAAGTTCTCCTTTTTTCTCATCCATATGTCTTATTCAACCTCCAGAGCCGATTCGTCTGCGATAGGACGAAATGCACAGCACAACCGCATTATTGTAACACGATCCAATGAAAAAGCGGCCGGATTTTTCTCCGGCCGCTTGCAAATCTGAGAAAATTCACCACCGGTTGAAATGAAGCTTTTCCTCCTGGATCCCGCCATGTGGGTCCTTTTCTTCCAATCCCGTGCCCAGTGCGGCGATACCCACTATTTCGACCGAACCGGGAACCCCGAGCACTGGGCGGATCTTTTCATTTCTGGGATGACGGTCCATTACCTTGAGCCAAACCCCTTCAAGGCCTACCGAGCGGGCAGCCAGAAGGATGTTCTCCAGCGCCGCCGCACAGTCTTCTACCCAGGCACGGTCTCCTTCAGGGTAACCTGCGGTTTCCGCACATACAGCTATGGCAAGGGGTGCCTGGCGAAGCATTTTGCCCGAATCATGAACTTCAGCCAGGGCGTCCAGTACAGACCTGTCTTCAATTACGATAAACTCGCACGGGCGCCTGTTGTGAGCGGAAGGAGCCGCGAAGGCGCATTCAAGCAGAAGGTCCCTGGTTTCCGGAGCCACAGGATCAGAGGCAAACTTTCGAATGCTTCTTCTGCCGAGTATTGTTTGCGTCACTTCATTTTTCAGGTTTATCATTTTTTCCCCGCCTTTTCCATAGATATGTTTTATAATAAACTGGATCTGAAAAATATACAAAGCTTTTCCAGTGAAGAAAGGAGAATTGAGCATATGGCGAAAAAAACAGCATCACCCAAAAAAGTGGCGGTCCTCGTTGAAGAGAACGTCCACGACCTGGAATTCTGGTATCCCTACCACAGGCTGGCAGAGGCAGGGTTTATGCCGGTTATCATGGGTCCGGAATCAGGAAAGAAATATACCGGGAAGATGGGATCGGTAATAGAAGCCGCGGTTTCACCTGCAGACATGGATCCGAAGGATACCGCAGGTGTCGTGATACCGGGAGGCTGGGCACCTGACCGCCTCCGCACCCACAGATCCATCGTCGACTTCGTCAGGAAAGTCCATGCTGCAGGCGGAGTTGTGGCAGCGATCTGCCATGGCGGGAGTGTTCTTGTATCAGCGGGGATCGTAAAAGGCGAACGGGTAACCTCGTACGTCAGCATTAAGGACGATCTCGTGCTGGCCGGAGCGGAATGGACCGACAAAGCGGTGGTGGTTTCGGGCGGGCTTGTAACCAGCAGGACTCCCGCTGATCTTGCAGATTTCGGCAAAGAACTCGTCAAGTCCCTTTCATCGAAAAAGTAGCCCGGATTCAGTGAGGATCCTCTTCGGCCCCGTCTTCCTGGCGGGGCTTTTTTGATTCAAAAAAGAGCTTCACCATGAGATAGATCGTGTTTTCCAGCTTTTCCCAGGTTTCCTCCCTGTGAAGGTCGAGCCCCAGGTAGCGGCTTGACACGTCTCTCCTGAGCAGAAGGAACGTGAACCCCGCCGAAAGAAGAGCTGCCATTTCGGTCAACCCCTCACCGGCACTTCCCCGGAGAAGATCGAGGAGTTCCATTCCCTGCCTGTACCTCTCCTCGGCAGTTTCAGCGGACACATCTTCCCTGCCCGCTATCTCTCCGCGAAGGACCTGCCGTGCAGCATCCGACTTCTTTAGCTCGCGGAGATACCCCCGGAGAATTGCGTATGCCCTGGCGGCAGGGTCAGTTCCATTATCGCCTGCCGTCCGGATGATATCTTCCGTGGAAGGCCAGTATTTTCTGCTTGAAAAATATGTCCTGAGAAGCTGCTGCAGTCCTCCGAAATAGCGGTAGATCAGCACCTTGTCGACACCGGCTTCACGTGCTATGCCGTTTATCCCGAGGTGGCTGAACCCTTTCCTGGAAAGAATGGAACCGACAGCATCAAGAATACGGGCTTCGGTGTTCTCTCTTTCTCCCATTATCGGCAATCCCCCCTGAAGGCGAAAGGGGCCCCCGGACAGGGCCCCTCAACTCATTGCGGTCCTATTTCCGAAAGACGGCTCCCATGGAACCGGACGTCACAAACGTTCTGTAGCGGCGAAGGAACATACTGTCTATGTCGCTTTCAAAAGGCTTCCACTCTTTTCTGCGATTTTCAAGCTCTTCGTCGGAAACCGCCAGGGAAAGCCTGCGGGCAGGTATATCTATCTCAATAGTATCGCCTTCCTTCACGAGAGCGATTATTCCTCCGGCTGCAGCCTCGGGAGACACGTGCCCTATGGATGCTCCCCTGGATGCCCCCGAGAAGCGGCCGTCGGTAATAAGGGCAACGGTCTTGTCCATCCCCATGCCGGCAAGAGCCGATGTTGGGCCGAGCATTTCCCTCATGCCGGGACCTCCCTTCGGTCCTTCATAGCGGATCACGACTACATCCCCGTGATTGATTTTCCGTGCGAGGATCGCCTCGCTGGCCGCTTCCTCGCTGTCGAAAACCCTTGCAGGACCTGAGTGCTTAAACATTTCCGGGTCGACAGCGGACTGTTTCACAACGCTCCCTTCAGGGGCAATGTTTCCCTTTAGGATCGCCAGTCCTCCCTGGGCGTGGTAGGGGTCGTCAATGGGACGGATAACATTGCTGTCCTTCACGGTAACACCTGCCAGGTTCTCCTTCACGGAAGCGCCTGTTACGGTGAGAACAGATCCGTCGATGAGGCCGCCCTCTAAAAGTCTGGCCATGACTGCCTGGACTCCTCCCGCCGCGTAAAGATCCTGTATGTGGTGAGACCCTCCGGGACTCATGCTGCAGATGTGGGGGGTTTTTCTGCTTATTTCTTCAAAATCGTCCAGCGTCAATGAAACTCCCGCGGCATGGGCCAGTGCAGGTAGGTGCAGGGCCGTGTTCGTCGACCCTCCGAGTGCCATGTCCACGGCCACTGCATTAAGAAATGCCTTCTCGGTGAGAATATCGCTCGGCCGGATATTTTTCTCCACGAGCATCATTATATGCCTGCCGGCCTCCTTCGCGAGCCGGTCCCTCGCGGAGTAAACAGCAGGGATGGTTCCGTTGCCCGGGAGGGCGAAGCCAAGGGCCTCTATCATGCAGTTCATTGTGTTCGCGGTGAACATCCCTGCGCAGGAACCGCACGTGGGACACGTGATATCCTCGATTTCCTTCAGGTCATCATCAGTGATGAGGTCCGCGGCCCTTTTCCCCACGGCCTCGAATATATTGCTCAGGTCGACATCCTTTCCCGCGCTCACGCCGGCAAGCATGGGGCCTCCGCTGATCATGACCGTGGGTATGTTCAGTGAAAGAGCCGCCATGGCCATCCCCGGTATGATCTTGTCGCAGTTCGTTACCAACACTAGCGCGTCAAGGGCGTGAGCTTTTGTCATGACCTCGATGGAATCCATTATCAGTTCTCGGCTGGGCAGAGAATACTTCATTCCCTCGTGGTTCATGGCTATACCGTCACATACGCCGATCACCGGGAACTCCAGGGGAAATCCCCCGAAGGCATAGACTGCGGATTTAACGGCCTCGGTGATCCTGTTGAGGTGGACGTGGCCGGGAATAATGGCGTTGTAGGGATTGACCACACCCACCCATGGCCGGCTTATTTCCCAGTCTGTATATCCCGAGGCTTTAAGAAGAGACCTGTGAGGAGCACGTTCCGGCCCTTTTTTTGCTCTGTCGCTTCGCATGAATTCATTACCTCCTGTCAATAATGCAAAAATTCTTTAAATCCCTGCCGGTCCCCAGATAAGCATGGGAAGGGAGAGGATGATCGAAGGCACATAGGTGACGAGCAGCAGGACTGCTATAAGCACCAGCACCATGGGAATGATGGGGCGGCTGATCTTCTCGATCGGGAGCCCCGTTATGGCGCTCGCAACGTAAATATCGATGGCAACCGGTGGTGTAGCCATTCCAATAGCAAGTCCTATGGAAATGAGCACTCCGAAATGCACCAGGTTGACACCCATCTGCAGAATGGTGGGGAGAAAAATGGGAGTCAGGATGATGAGCGCGGAAGCTGTTTCCATGAACATTCCTGCCAGAAGGATGATCACCATGATCATGAGGAGGATGAGAGAAGTGCTGCCGCCTACCGCATCCAGCATAATCTTTGCAACAGCCTCAGGGATCTCGTAAAAAGCAAGCCCCCATCCGAAAAGTTTCGAAGTGGCTATGATGAACATGATAAGGGATGAAGTAACACCCGCTCCCACTACCAGCCGGTAGAACTTTCTGAAGTCCATTGACTTGTAGACGAAAAACGCAACGATCAGTGAATAGTCCACTGCCACAGCAGCTGCTTCAGAAGGCGTGAAATATCCGGAAAATATTCCGCCGAGTATTATCACCGGCGTCATAAGTCCCCAGGATGCCTGCAGGAAAAGCCTCCACTTTTCCCTGCCCGAGGTCGGCTCGGCGGCAGGATATCCCCGTTTTCGCGCAACGTATATCGAGTATGCGATGAGTCCGAGCCCCATAAGGATTCCGGGTATAAAACCTGCCATGAACAGTTTCGCGACAGAGATCCCCGCGATCACCGCATAGAGGACCATTGGAACACTCGGCGGAATTACAACGCCGATTGTCCCTGAAGCAGCGATGAGCGCTGCTGAAAAGTCCACGTCGTACCCCTTTTCTTTCAGCTCGGGCAGAAGAGCCGAACCTACGGCCGCCGTAGTGGCGGCACCAGACCCGGATATAGCGGCGATAAACATGGAAGCGACAGTTGACACGATGGACAGCCCTCCACGAAACCTTCCGAGGGTCGACTGCGCAAAGGCGACGATGCGCTCCGATATTCCACCCTTTGCGAGGATATCTCCTGCGAGGACAAAAAAGGGCACGGCCACCAGGGCGAAGGATTCATTGCCGGAGAACATGGTCTGGGGGATCATTGCAAGGGGAAAATCGCTCAGGATGACGATCAAAAGGCCCGAACAGCCGATGGCCAGCCCTACTGGTACGCCGATAACCAGGAAAAGAATAAAACTGCCTGCAAGAACAAGTCCCATTATGAGCGCCTCCCCAGGATCTCGCCGAAACCTGCGAGGAGGTGAACGAGAGTTATTCCCCCTATGACGGGATACATTATATAAACCCATGTCATGGATATACCCATGGCGGGAGTGGTCTGCATGGCTTCGCTTTTCATAAGTTCAGCCCCGTAGAACGCCACGACTGCGAAAAAAACAACAGCCAGAGATTGAACAAGAATCGCCACAGCCTTCCTGAGAGGAGCGGGGAGTCTGTCAGCAAGAAACGTGACGGCAATATGGGCTCCCCTTTTGAATCCAACGGCTGCGCCGAGAAGGGATGCTGCCACGAGGAGATATGTTGTGAGCTCTTCCGACCATATCAGGGCATCGAAGAAAACCCTGCAAATAACCTGAAGCGTCGTCACCGCGATCATACCCGTCATCATGATGAAAAGCACGGCCTCGCTGACCATGTTCAGCCTGTCACTTAATCGGAGAAGAGGCGAGCGCTTCGTCTCGCCTCTTTCATCGGTGCTTTTCTGTTCCATACCTGATCCTTTTCTACTTCACTGCAAGTATGGCTTCGATAAGCTCTTTCCCGAACTGTGCCTCGTATTTTTCGTAAACAGGCTTCACAGCCTCTCTGAAAAGAGCCGTATCCGGCATCGTAACTTCCATTCCCTTGTCTTTAAGAAGCTGGAGCCACTCTTCCTCTTTCTCGTTGTCATAGGCCCTGTTGTGCTCCGCTGCGGCCTGGGCAGACTCCTGTACAAGCTTCTGCTGCTCGGGGGAGAGTTTCTGCCATGTCTTTTTGCTCATGATGATCACGTTCGGCGCATAGGCATGCCTTGTGATCGCAAGGTGTTTCTGGGATTCGAAGAGGTTGAAGGAAACGATCACGTTCAGAGGATTCTCCTGTCCGTCGATGGTACCCTGCTGGAGTGCTGTAAGGGCTTCAGTCCATGCCATGGGGACGGCATTGGCACCGAGAGCCTTAAAGGAGTCCACATAGACGGGATTCTGCATGAGCCGTATCTTGAGTCCCTTCATATCTTCAGGTACTAAGACCGGCTTCTTGCTGTTGGTAAGGTTTCTGAATCCTCTTTCTCCGTATGCGAGCCCTTTCCATCCGAGGCTGTCCATGTCTTCGAGCATCTGCCTGCCTATTTCACCGTCAAGCACCTTGTACGCCTGCTCCGGGGTGCTGAAAAGGAAGGGGAGGTCAAATACGCCGAACTTAGGCATGAAGTTGATTATCGGGCCGCCGGTGACGATAGACGAATCAACAACGCCCATACGCATGCTCTCCAGGAGGTTGCGTTCGTCTCCAAGCTTCGCGTTGGGATAGATCGTGACAGTCAGCTCACCGTTGCTTCCCGCTTCTACAAGTTCCTTGAACTTGAGCGCGCACACATGAAATGCGTCATTTTCGTTGACGACATGGGCGAGCTTGATGTCCATGGCTGCGGAAGCCGGAACTGCGGCAAAAACAGTGAAAAGGAAACATACCGATAAAAAAGCTGCGAATTTCTTCATGTTCAATTCCTCCAGTAACTCTTCAGGATTGGGGGCTTGACGCTCCGCTTTGATAAAGCATTATATTCAAAGGGAGGAGAAATGCAAGGCACTTCTCTTCCATATTTTCTGGACACCGGGAATGTGCGGTGGTAGTATTTTCAAGATCATGTGCTGCAAGGACACAGAATTCTTCACAGGGAGAGTGAAACTATGTCGTGCAAAAAGCCATACGCAGGAAAGATCGCAGATATTCCCGCAGCAACCGATGTTCCGCAGCCCGAGGGTATTGAAAGACGGATCGTATTTGCCCCGGGAAAATTCTGGAACGATTACGTGGCCCGTCACTTCACGGTGGCAAAGGGATCAAACACTCCGTTCCACGCACACAGCTGGCCTCATTACATTCTTGTTCTCGAGGGGAATTGCGATGCAAAAATAGATGGAACGGTGTATCCGCTCGAAAGAGGCTGCTGGGCGCACGTGCCGCCGGATGTGGAACATAACCTGACCAACACCGGGGACGGGCCTCTTGCCTTTATCTGCATCGTTCCCCCTGAGGGAGACCCTGCCGGCTCACCCTGTCAGTAAAACGGCGGCTGTCCCTGTTGTCCCTGTTTTCCTACCCGATGGAAATTTTCATAAGAGGAGGGAACCAGGGATACACCGAGGCAAGGAAATAAGGGTTCAATGCGAACATAACGAAGAATCCCATGGCCATGGCTGTATGAATGACTGTAAAGAAGCCCCTGTAGGTCTCTCTTTTCGCAACAATGCCGAGTATCCCCTCGCATATCAGGAAGGCAGTGGGATAGTACAGCCAGCCGCTCGCATCAGGATGCTGCATGAAAGACATTGTTCGCAGGACGCAATAGGCGGACCATGCTCCGAGGACATAGGCCTGTGAGACGGTCATTATGATTTTCAGTATGAAAGACAGCGCCCGCGGTACCGCTTCACCGCTTTCTTTCATCGCGTCGACTGTCGAATAAACGGATGAGATGAGCGGCAAAATATACCGGACGTATGCTCCGGAGAGGATCCAGCCCCAAAGGAGCATGAAAAACGCGTAGATAAAAAACTGCACAGGAAATCACGCCTTCCTGAAAGATTTTTCCGTGTAACGAGAAATAAATCCCCTTTTCGGGGCAAGATATTCCGCTGGAGGGAAACGATCGCTTCTGCCGTTTTCCTCCTCCATTAATTGCCGTGTCACTCCTGGTCCACTATCGGCTTCGCGTAGGCCGTCTCAGCATCCCACGGGAAGAGGATCCACGTGTCCTGGCTGACTTCAGTTATGAAGGTGTCTACGTACGCCCGTCCCTCGGGCTTTGCGTAGACTGCAGCAAAATGAGCTTTAGGAAGCATTTTCCTTACGACTTTGGCCGTTTTCCCGGTATCTACAAGATCATCAATAATAAGCCATCCTTCCCCGTCACCGGAAATTTCCTTGAGTATGGAAATCTCACCCTGGGTCCGGATAGTGTAGCTTGAAACACAGACCGTATCCACCAGCCTGATGCTCAACTCCCGTGCAATGATCGCGGCCGGGATCAGCCCGCCCCTCGCGATCCCCACGATCCTCTTCCATTTGCCTATTCCCACAAGCCGCCATGCGAGGGCTTTGCAGTCCCTGTGGATCTGCTCCCACGAGATCGGGTATGTTTTCTGGTATCTTTCACCGCCCAATTCTCCCATTCCTCCTGTCCCGTAAAGAAATGACGCTTGATATTGTAGCACGACAAAAGGTGTCCTATGTTTATAAATTACCTTCTTCACGCTATAATGTTCGCAGGTTTCAAAACCGATAATTCAGGGAGGGTATACCGTGAAAAAGATAACAGCAATTCTTGCAGCCGCGTTTGTCTTTATGTTCTGCGGTACGGTATTTGCAGGGTTTCCGCCTGTTCCGGCAGAAGAAATCAATCCGGGTTTCGTTTACATAGGCCCCGTAGGCGACGGCGGGTATACTTTCATGCACGACAAGGGGCGCCTTTTCATGGAGGAGGAAGTTCCCGGCGTAAAGTCACGATTCGTGGAATCCGTTCCTGAAGGACCTGACGCTACCCGTGTAATGGAGACGCTCGTACGGAACGGCTCAAAGGTTATTTTCGCAAACTCTTTCGGTCACATGGATTTTGTCCTCGAAACGGCAAAAAAGTTCCCCGAAGTGATTTTTATGCACTGCTCCGGATACAAGGTCGCTGAGAACGTGGGAACCTATTTCGGCAGAATGTACCAGGCACGGTACCTTTCAGGCCTTGTCGCAGGCACAATGACGAAGAAAAATATTATAGGCTACGTGGGAGCCTATCCGATTCCCGAGGTCATACGGGGAATCAACGCTTTTACGCGGGGAGTCAGGAAAGTAAACCCCAACGCGGAAGTACGGGTCATTTGGATTTTCTCATGGCTTGACCCCGGAAAAGAGAAAGAAGCGGCGAAAGCCCTCATTGATGCTGGTGCAGACGTGATCGGCATGCATGCTGACACCGGCGCAGCACCACAGGCAGCGGAAGAGGCTGGTGTGTACGTCGTCGGATACAATAATGACATGAGCAATTACGCCCCGACGAAACACCTTACAGCCCCCATCTGGAACTGGGGCATCGTCTACAGGGACACCTTGAAACATGTGATCGGGGGAACGTGGAAATCAGAGCAGATCTGGCTCGGACTTAAGGAAGGGATGGTTGACCTGGCTCCCTTCGGAAAAGACGTTCCCGATTCCGTGAAAAAGATCGTGGAGGAAGAAAAGGCGAAAATCATCTCGGGCAGCTGGGATGTCTTCACGGGACCTGTCAAGGACCAGCAGGGCGTCGTGAAAGTTCCGGAAGGAACTACCATGACCGACGGGGCAATGCTTTCCATGAATTGGTTTGTTGAAGGCGTAAAGGGAGATATACCCAAATAAAAGATTATTTTGTATTATAAGGATCGGGAATTCAGAAAGGGCGCGAATTCCGCGCCCTTTTTTATGCCTCTGGAATCGGGGGCAAGGGGGAAACTGTATGAATACTGAACAGCCGCTGGTGCGCATGGAAGGGATCACCAAGAGATTTGCAGGCGTCACTGCAAATCTCGGAATCGACTTCGAGGTGCGCCGCGGTGAAGTCCACGCGCTTCTTGGAGAAAACGGAGCCGGCAAATCAACGCTGATGAATGTCCTGTACGGCCTTTACAGGCCGGACAGCGGTAAAATTTACATCAGCGGCAGAGAGATGTGCTTTTCGTCCCCCGCGGATGCGCGCAAGGCCGGGATAGGCATGGTGCACCAGCATTTCATGCTTATCCAGAGTCAGACGGTGTGGGAAAACATGATACTTGGGCTCGACGGACTTCCCCTTGTTCTCCCCCGCCGGGATATCAGGGACCGCATCCTTGCCATTTCTGAAAAATACGGGCTCCAGGTCGATCCCGATGCCTATATCTGGCAGCTCTCCATCGGCGAGCAGCAGCGGGTGGCTATCCTGCAGATGCTTTTCCGGAAAGCAAACATACTCATTCTGGACGAACCTACAGCAGTCCTTACTCCCCAGGAATGCGAACACCTGTTTGAAACAGTCCGGCAGATGACCGCGGAAGGGCACGGCATCGTGTTCATCTCTCACAAGCTGGACGAAGTCATGGGACTTTCATCGAGAGTTACCATCCTGCGGAAAGGAAAACTTTCAGGTACACTGGATACTTCATCGACGACAAAAGAGCGGCTGGCCGAACTGATGGTGGGGAAAAAGATGGTCTTTTCAATTGACAAGAAAGAACTCGCCAGGGGAAGGCCCGTACTTGAATGTTCCTCCCTTCATTCCCTGGGCGACAGGGGTTTTCCCGCCGTTAACGGTGCATCCATAGCGGTCCACGAACACGAGATACTTGGCATCGCCGGAGTCGCCGGCAACGGACAGCAGGAATTGTGCGAAGCGATGGTCGGCCTGAGAAAAGCTGAATCAGGCTCTATCAGGGTGAAGGGTGAAGATATGACAAACAGGTCACCCAAGGATTTCATTGACCGTGGAGTACATTACATCCCCGCTGACAGAAAGGGGACCGGTCTTGTCCCGAACATGAAAGTCAGCGAAAACTCAATTCTGAAGCGCTACTGGAAACGGCCTGTTTCCAAAGGTTTTTTCATAAAATGGAGCGAAGTGGCAGCCTTCGCGATCAAGCTTGTGTCGCAGTTCAGCGTGAGTACTCCATCGGTGGAGACGCCCGTGCGAAACCTTTCGGGAGGCAATCTCCAGAAACTCATGCTCGGACGGGAACTGAGCGATGACCCTGCCGTTGTTCTCGCGGTCCACCCCACATGGGGACTGGACGTAGCGGCGACCTGCTTTGTCCGCGAACAGCTGCTTGGTCACCGGGAACGCGGAGGTGCGCTCCTTCTGGTATCCGAGGATCTTGACGAACTTATTTCTATGAGCGACAGGCTGGCAGTCATGTGCAAAGGTGAAATAATGGGGATCCTCGAACGGCCCATGGAAGTTCCTGTTGAATCCATAGGGCTTATGATGGCTGGGACAGCGATCCCGGAAGATGCCTTCAGCAGGGAGGGATCACAGGAATGAAGCTAAAAATAGAACCACGGCTCTCCTCCTCGTGGAGGCTTTCAGTCTTCATTCCCGTGTTTTCACTTGCGGCGGCCCTTTTTTCCGGTGGCGTCTTTCTTTATTTCATGGGTGTTTCCCCCTTTCAGGCATACAGGGTAATCCTCACGGCATCCCTGGGAGACGCATACGGGCTGAGCGAAACCGTAGTAAAGGCAATTCCCCTTACAATGACGGGAATCGCCGTCATGCTGTCGTTCACCATGCTCATCTGGAACATCGGAGCGGAAGGGCAGATATTCGTCGGCGCAATCGCGGCTACAGCCGTTGTCCGTTTTTTTTATACGGACAGCAGGGCTGTCATGCTTATCATGATGTTTCTCGCCGCCGGGGCAGCCGGAGGTATATGGGCGGCAATAGCCGGATTCATGAAGGCCAAATGGAGCGTTAACGAGATCATTACGACGCTCATGCTGAACTATATTGCTATGAACCTGCTGAACTACTTTGTATTCGGTCCGTGGAGGGATCCTTCCAGCCTCGGCTTTCCCATGACTCCCCCGTTTCCTGACGCAGCAAGGCTCCCTGTGTTCTGGGGGACCCGAATCCACGGAGGGCTCATACTTGCAATTATCCTTCCCCTCCTTTTCTGGTTCGTTCTGAAATTTACCCGGTGGGGATACGAGATCAGGGTAATGGGAGAAAACCCCAGGGCAGCAGGATTCGCGGGCATGAACTACCTCTGGAACGTTGTGCTGGTGATGTTTATTTCTGGCGCCATCGCAGGAATAGCAGGAATGTGTGAACTCTCAGGCCTGCAGGGAAGACTGCAGCATGGATTTTCGGGAGGGTACGGATTCACTGCGATCATCGTAGCCTGGCTTGCACGCCTTCATCCTTTCGCTATCGTCCTTGTGTCCTTCCTCATGGGGATCCTGCTGGTGGGGGGAGAAACGCTCCAGATCGTCATGCGGCTTCCGCTCTCGAGCATCATGGTCCTTCAGGGGCTGATACTTTTCTTCGTTCTTGGAGGCGAGTTTTTCAGAAAGTACAAAATCCGTGCGGTC
>Ga0172382_10003990_pt1 | contig 22943 bp, 17 predicted proteins | sample Leawel138RmetaG_FD_122245 | JGI IMG/M metagenome (GOLD analysis project Ga0172382, IMG submission 122245) | Leachate microbial communities from a municipal landfill in Southern Ontario, Canada - Leachate well 138R metaG | ecosystem: Engineered > Solid waste > Landfill > Unclassified | place... | reverse complement strand
GCGATCGATTTCAAGATGGATCTGCAGCGCGAGCCCAACCCCGCAGGCGATCGCGTCAACATCACCATGTCCGGCAAGTTCCTGCCGTACAAAACATACTGACCCGCTGGTGAGCACGGAGCGGTGGCGGCGATTGCATGCCGCCGCTCCGGTCGTTCGACGCCGGTCAGTGCCATCCGGCGCTCAACGACGTCGCCCTTCACACGCGGGCCATCCGCGTGAACACACCGTCGCAGCGCTGCATTGATCGTGCGTCGGCCACTTTCAGCCCTTGCGCCATTGGCATTGTCGGCGCACGGAGGGTGCGGCAAGGGTGCGACCGGATCTGCGTCGTACCCGACGCGGTCCGTGATCTTTGCTTCATCCAGTGCATTGAGCTCGGGTTTGGTGCAAGAATCTGCCGATTGAAACGTGATCGGAGAAACTGCATGCAACTCGACCGCTACGACCGCCAGATCCTCGAGGTGCTTCAGGTCGAGGGCCGCATCAGCAATCAGGACCTCGCCGACCGCATCAGCCTGTCGCCTTCGTCCTGTCTGCGCCGGGTGCGTACGCTGGAGGAGTCCGGCCTGGTCACCGGTTACCGCGCCATGCTCGATGCGCGCAAGCTCGGCCTGTCACTGATGGCGCTGGTCCACATCTCGATGGATCGCCATACGCCGGAGCGCTTCGTCAATTTCGAGTCACAGGTCGCCGCCATCCCCGAAGTGCTCGAGTGTCTGCTGATTACCGGGCAGGATGCCGACTACCAGCTCAAGGTGGTGGTGGCCGACATGGATGCGTATCAGGAGCTTCTGCTCAACCGCCTGACCCGCATCGCCGGGGTCACCGGCGTGCACTCGAGTTTCGTGCTGCGCCGGGTGATTGACAAGAGTGCGCTGCCGTTGGGGCCGGGCACAGTCTGAGCCGCATCCACCGGCGGCGTGCTATCGTCCCCGCCCCGGGGCGACTCGAGTGGATGGCTGATCATGTGGCTTGGAGTCCTGTACGCCCTTGGCGCAGGTTTGATGTGGGGGCTGGTGTTTGTCGGGCCGCTATTGCTGCCGGAGTATCCGGCCGCATTGCAGGTCGTCGGGCGCTACCTCGCGTTCGGTCTGATTGCACTGCCGTTGGCGTGGATGGATCGCCGGGGACTGGCGCGGCTTACCCGGGATGACTGGAAGGAAGCGCTCAAGCTGGCTGCGATCGGCAACCTGCTCTATTACTTCTTCCTGGCCAGCGCCATCCAGCGCGCAGGCGGTCCCTTGCCGACGATGATGATCGCGACGTTGCCGGTGGTGATTGCCATTGTCTCGAACCTGCGAGCCGGAAATCGTGACGGACAGCTGCCATGGTTGCGGCTGGCACCTCCGCTGCTGGTGATTGCGGCGGGTATCGTCTGCGTCAACCAGGTCGAACTGCTTGCGTTGCGCGCCGATCCCAATGCCGATCTTGGTCGCTACACATTGGGCGGGCTGCTGGGTCTGGGGGCGGTGGTGTGCTGGACCTGGTATCCGATCCGCAATGCCGACTGGCTGCGTGCGCACCCGGGTCGCAGCCCCCGGGTGTGGGCGACGGCCCAGGGTGTGGCCACGCTGCCGCTGGCCTTGGCCGGTTACGTGTTGCTGTGGGGCGGAATGGAGATGTCCGGCAGCGGCTTTCCAATGCCGCTCGGACCGCGTCCGGCCTTCTTTCTCGGCTTGATGCTTGCCATTGGCCTGTTTGCGTCATGGCTCGGCACGCTGTGCTGGAATCAGGCCAGCCAGCGCCTGCCTACGGCGATGGTGGGTCAGTTGATCGTGTTCGAGTCGCTCGCTGCGCTGAGCTACGCATTCATCCTGCGTGGCGCGTGGCCAGCGCCGCTGACGCTGACAGGTGTTGCCTTGCTGATCGTCGGCGTGGTGAGGGCGGTTCGGGTGCGCCCGCAATGCTCATGATGATTGATTGCATTGTGTGAGAATGTTCCCGTGACCGCTATACAGAAAGTGATAATCTTGACGCCGCTGAGGATTTTGTCGGGCCAGGCGCGGTGTGCGTGCGTTGTCCCGGCCGGAGTGGTGGCATGTTCAAGAATCCTGTTGCAGCCGTCATCGGATTGATCCTGTTGATCGCGTTGCTCCTGGCCACGTCGCTGGTGTATCGCGGCGGGGCGGAATCCGTCGTGAGCAATGAAGTGGTGCCTGCCGCAAGCACTGTGCTGCGCTTCGGACACAATATTCCCGAAGACAGCGCCTTGCATCAGGCTGCCGCGCGCTTTGCAGCGCTTGTTGCCGAGCGTAGCGGCGGACGACTGCGGGTGGAGGTTTTTCCGGCCCAGCAGCTCGGTACCGACGATCAGATGCTGGAGATGGCGCGCCGTGGCGAACTCGACATCCTGCTGATTCCGACAGCCAAGGTGAGCGTGTCGGTGCCGGCCATGCAGTACGCAGACCTGCCGTTCTATTTCCCCGCGCGCGAAGACCTGTACGACATGCTCGACGGCGAGCCCGGTCGGATTCTGCTCGGGAAGTTGCGCGAGATCGATCTGGTTGGCGTCACCTTCTGGGAAAACGGATTCAAGCACTTCACTGCAAACAGGCCGCTGCTCAGCCCTGCGGATTTTGCGGGCATGAATATCCGCATCATGAAAAGCCGCCTGCTGATGGAGCAGTTTCATGCCTTTGGGGCGCATACGATTCCGATCGATTTTCATGCAACCCGCCAGGCCCTGGCCGATCAGGCTGTGGATGGGCAGGAGAATCCCCTGGTGGCGATCGTCAGCATGGGACTGCACGAGGTGCAGTCGCACCTTACATTGAGCAGCCACGGATATCTGGGCTACATCTTCATGATCAGTGCGCAGGTGTTCGACCGCCTGTCCGCGAACGACCAGAAGTTGTTGATCGACACTGCGCGCGAGCTCACGCCGTGGGAGCGCGCCGAAACCGGTCGGCGCGAGGAGGCGCTGTTTGAGACCATCCGGCAGTCGGGCGTCTCAATCCATCAATTGACCGCTCAGGAGCGGGCGCAGTTCGCGGCTGCGACCGAGCACATTGCAGGCATTTTCGAGGAGGTGATCGGCGCCGATGTGCTGTCCCTGTCCGAGGAGTTGCTCGATCGCAAGTATGGTCATGGTGATGCAATCGTCGTTGGACTGGATGCCGATCTCTCGCAGGAGTGTCGCAGCGCCGGTTTGGGCTTCAGGCGCGGTGCGGCATTGGCCATCGCCGAGATCAACGCTTCCGGCGGCGTGCTGGGCAGGAAGCTGAAACTGATTGCACGCGATCACAAGGGCTTGCCAAGTCTGGGCGTGAGCGACATGGAATATTTCGCCGCCCGTCCGGATGTGGTCGGTGTAGTTGGAGGGGTACAGTCCAGCGTCGTGGTGGCACAGGGCGATGCCGTGCGCCGGACCGGCCTGCCTTTCATTGTTGCCTGGGCGGCTGCCTCGGAGGTGATTGCTCCGGATCGCACGGCCGATCCGGTATTTCGCGTGTCGGCTTCCGATACGCTGGTAGCGCCTTTCGTGATTGAGCATGTACTTCGCGATGGCCGGCGGCCGGCCATTCTTTTCGAAAACTCGTTGTGGGGACGCGGCAATCTTGAGTTGATGCGCACGCAGCTCAAGGAACGGGGACTCGATTTCGTGGTGGCAGAGAGCTTCAACCGGGGTGAGACCAATTTCGAGCTGCTGGTGTCCCGGGTGGAGCAAGGCAGCGCCGATGTCCTGATGATGATCGCTGCGCCCGAAGAAGGTGGGCGGATCGTGAAGCGCCTGGGCGAGCGTGGCGTGCTGAAGCGCGTCGTATCGCACTGGGGCATCAGCTGTGGTGATTTCTGGGGCGACAACAGCGAGGCGTTGGCGAAGGTGGATCTCAGTTTCTTCCAGACCTTCACCTTTGTCGGCAACAGCCGAGCGGCGAGCCGGGCGCTGGAGCAGCGCTACCGTGTCCGTTACGCGCTGGACGCAAACCAGGATGTTCCGGTGCCGCAGGCCGTTGCGCAGGCGTATGACAGCGTGCATCTTCTGGCGCTGGCAGTTCAGCAGGCAGGGACGACCGAGCATGGCGCGGTGCAACGCGCGCTCGAATCCCTGCCGCCCTTCGAGGGCGCAGTGCGCCGTTATGCGCCGGCCTTCTCTCCACGGCGCCACGACGCAATGGGGGTTGAGAACTTTCATATGGCCCGCTACGCGACGAATGGTGCAATCGTGCGTGCCGACCACTGATCCGGACACACGCCGCGATGGATACTGAACGATCCGCTTCGTCTTCCGGCACGCACCACGGGCGCAGTCTCAAGCGCCGGCTGGTGCTCCAGGTTGCCGGCTTCGTGGCCGCGACCATGATTCTGGCGACCGCGCTCGTCGCGGTGCTGCTCGACGGCAACATCGAACATCAGATGCAGCAAACGCTTCAGGGCGCGGGAAGGTCGACGCAGGCACTGCTGGAGCAGCGGATTGCGTATCTGGTCGAGAACACCGAGCGCCTTGCCGACAACCAGCTCGTCGTCAACGGCCTCGTCGATGCGCAGGGGCGCAGCACCTACCTGCCGAAGCTGACGGAAAACTTTGCCGAAGGGCGCGATGTCGCGGCGTTCTCGCTGGTCGATTTCGACGGCCGGCCGGTGTTCCAGACCGATAGCGGCGTCGTCGATTACAACACCTCGCGCGAATTGCGCAGCGCGCTGGCGCTCGGAAGCCGGGCCTTGTTCATACGGCCGGAATCAGACCGTCTGGTGGTGGCGGTACCCATCTACTTCTACAAAACCGTGCAGGGCGCTGTCGTCGTTGAGTTCGATCTTGGCGCAATCGGCCGGCGCAATCAGGTTGATTTTCCTCAGGCGTATTTTCGTCTGATCGATGGCGAGCGTGAGTTGATTGCATTCAATCATGTCGAAAGCCTGCCTTACATCAGTCAGCGCTTCCGTCCGGACGCGCGTACTCCGCTGCTTCTCGACCTGGGACTGGAGGTCGAGATCGGGGTGCCCGAATCCGTCCGCAACACCGCGGTCTGGGCCGTAACGCAGCGCCTGTTGTTGCTGGGAGGCGTGCTGACCCTGATCGCGGTCTTTGTCTCGGCGTGGATAGGAAACTCTATCGCGCGTCCTATTCTTGAACTCTACCGGCGCGTGACCTCAAACCAGCCGGCTGAGGCGCTTGGGGCCCCGCTGGGCACCGGTGACGAGCTTGAGGTGCTCGCGCGCGGATTTGCTGAGCGCACTGCCGAGTTGAGCAAGATACAGGGCGAACTCGAGACCAGAGTGGTTCAGCGCACGGCAGAACTGTCGGCTACCACCGAAGCACTTGTCGAGAGCAGGACCATCCTGGAGCGCGCGCAGGAGATGACGCATCTGGGAAGCTGGGTGTGGACGCGCAAGGATGATCGTCAGCAGTGGTCGGAAGAGTTGTTTCGTCTTTTCGGCTTTGAACAGGATGCAGTCGCGTCGACCTGGGCACACTTTCTGGATGCGGTGGATCCGGACGACAGGGAGAGGGTCCGTTCAGCGCTCGAGAACGCGTGGCATGACTCGTCACGACGGTTGCAGTTCGAGCACCGCATCGCGCAGGCGGGGACAGGGGCGCGCCGGTATGTAGAACAGATCGTACAGGTCGTGCCCGACGATGCAGGCAGGCCCGTTCGCATGCTGGGTGCGATGCTCGACATCACGGATCGCAAGCAGGGTGAAATCGAGCTCGAGAAGGCCCGGCAGGCGGCGGATGCGGCGAATGCGGCCAAGTCCGATTTTCTGGCCAATATGAGTCATGAGATCCGGACTCCGCTGAATGTCGTCACCGGCATGGTGCATCTGGTGCTCGAATCCGAGCTCTCACCGCGTCAGCGCAATTATCTGACCAAGGTGCAGCGTTCTGCAGGATCGCTGCTGGGCCTGATCAACGACATTCTCGATTTTTCCAAGATCGAGGCACGCAGACTTGTGCTCGAGGAAGTGCCGTTCAGTCTGCAGGACGTGCTTGCAGACTTTGCCAGCGTGGTCGGCCTGAAGGCCGAGCAGAAGGGCCTGGAGCTGTTGCTGGACGTTCGACCCGACGTACCGTTGCAGCTTGCAGGCGATCCGCTGCGTATTGGTCAGGTGCTCACCAATCTGGGCTACAACGCGGTGAAGTTCACCGAGCGTGGCGAGGTGGTGCTCAAGGTTGAGGTGCTTGAGCGTGAGCCCGAGCAGTCAGAAATCGGCGAGACTGGAACAGCACCACAAGCGCAACGTTCGACTTTCAGGTTTTCCGTCCGCGATACGGGAATAGGCATCGCCCCGGAGCAGCAGGCCCTGTTGTTCAAGCACTTTACGCAGGCTGACAGTTCCACAACACGCCGATTCGGTGGAACCGGGCTGGGCCTGGCGATCTCGAAGAACCTGGTCGAAATGATGGGGGGCCATATTGGTGTGCACAGTGTGGAAGGGCAGGGGAGTGAGTTCCACTTCACCATTTCGTTGCCTGTCCGAAGCGATGCCGTGGATGAGGGCTTGCAGTCCGACGACGACCTCAAGGGCATGAGGGTGCTGATTGTCGATGACAACAGCAGCGCGCGCGACATTCTGAGTTCCATGCTTTTGCTCCTGAACTTCCGGGTTTGCACCGCGGCAAGCGGCGAACAGGCCCTTGCGGAGATCGACACCGCATGCCGGGACGGAGTGCCCTATGGTCTGGTGCTCATGGACTGGGTGATGCCTGGCATGGATGGGGTGGAATGTACGCGCCGTATCCGTGCCGAATGGCCGCATGAGCAGCAGCCAAAGGTGATCATGGTCACCGCGCGCGATCCTGGCGAGGTGCCGGCGGGCAGCGCAGTGGACGAGGTGATCGCAAAGCCGGTGACGCCGTCGTCCCTGCTCGATGCCATTCAGCGGGTTCATGGATACAAGGCGCCGATACGAGCCCACCGGGCAATGCGCGACGCCGAAAACAGGGAGGTGATCGAACGTCTGCGGGGCGCGCATGTGCTGGTGGTGGAAGACAACGAGCTCAACCAGGAGCTTGCAATCGATCTCTTGTCCAACGCGCGGATTTCCACCCGCATCGCCAACGATGGGCGTGAAGCGCTCGACTGGCTGGCACGTGAAGCCTTCGATGGCGTGCTGATGGATCTGCAGATGCCAGTGATGGACGGTTTCGAAGCGACCCGGGCCATTCGCGCTGATCCGCGATGGAAGGACTTGCCCGTGATTGCGATGACTGCGGATGTCATGGCGGGTGATCGCGAAAAGGCGATTGACGTGGGGATGAACGACCAGATCGACAAGCCGCTCGATGTGGCCAAGATGTTCATGACGATGGCCCGGTGGATTCATCCGCAGGTTCGCGCTGGCGCGACGGTGGATGTCAGGCCATGCGGCGAGGAACGCGAAGCCTTTCCGGTGACATTGCCGGGCATCGATACGGCGGCGGGACTGGCCGTGTCGAATGGCGACGAGCGTACCTATCGAAAACTGTTGCGTCTCTTCCTGCGGGGGCAGAAGGATTTCGCTGCGCAATTCCGCGCCGCGCTCGCTGACGAAGACCAGGCGACGGCGACGCGCCTGGCTCATACCTTGAAGAGTGTCTCGGCCTCAATCGGTGCGACCGTGCTCGCGGCAGATGCGACGGCGCTCGAGTTGGCCTGCAGGCGTGCGGCCCAACGGGATCTCATCGAGCGCTGCGTTGGCGCGGTCGAGCGCTCGCTATCTACAGTCATCGATGGCCTGGACCGGATTGTGCGCGCAGCGGATGCCCCCCCCGCAGAGCCGTTCGACGGGGACGCGCTGCAGGTGCATCTTGTCCGGCTGCGTGAGCTGCTGGCGACCAGCAATACCGACGCGGTCGAAGAACTGGATGCGTTGCAGGCGCGGCTTGGATCTGACGTCGAGCCCCTGGCGAGACTGGATGAGTGCGTTCGGGCGTTCGACTTTGAAGGCGCCTTGCCCGTACTCGACGAACTGGCCGATGCCCTGGATCTCCGATTCAGGTTACGCTAGCAGGTCACGTTGAAAAGTACATGAAATGACAATCGAATGCACGGACAAGCAGAGCGTTCTGGTTGTTGACGACACTCCCGAGAACATCGAACTGCTGCGTCAGTTGCTGCGCGCGGATTATGTCGTGCACGCCGCCGTGTCGGGCAGGAAAGGTCTGGATATCGCTCATGCCTCGCCCCAGCCGGACATCATTCTGCTGGATGTCATGATGCCGGACATGGACGGGTACGAGGTCTGCCGCAGACTTAAACGTGATTCGGCGACTGCGCATATTCCCGTGGTTTTCATTACCGCGCTCGATCAGACCGGCGACGAAGCCAATGGCCTGGCGCTGGGCGCGGTGGATTACATCCGCAAACCGTTCGAGCCGGTGGTGGTGAAAGCGAGGGTGCGCAACCACCTGGCGCTCAAGCGCTACGAACGTGGGCTGGAGGCGCTCGTCCAGGCGCGCACCGCAGAGCTGGCCCTGACCCAGCAGGTTACGATCGAGGCCCTTGCGACACTGGCTGAATACCGCGATTCGGAAACCGGCGGCCATATCAAGCGGACACAGCGCTATGTCCGGGTGCTCGCCGAACACATGAGCCAACTGGATGCCTATCGCGCAGTGCTCGGCGAGGAAACCGTCGATCTGCTCTATCGCTGCGCGCCCCTGCACGATATTGGCAAGGTTGCCGTGCGCGATGTGATTCTTCTGAAGCCGGGCGCGCTGACCCCTGCAGAGTTCGAGGAAATGAAGCAGCATGTCCTGTACGGCAGCAAGGCGCTTGAGGTGGCCGAAGAACGCCTCGGCACCAGTTCATTTCTTGCCCTCGCGCGCGAACTGATCCTGAGTCATCACGAGCGCTGGGATGGTACGGGCTACCCTCACGGTTTGCAGGGTGAGCAGATACCCTTGCCGGGGCGCTTGATGGCGGTGGCCGATGTCTACGATGCGTTGATCAGCCGGCGGGTGTACAAGCCCGCGTTCTCCCATCACCGTGCGGCAGAAATCATCAGGGACGGCCGGGGCACGCATTTTGATCCGGCAATCGTGGATGCCTTTTTTGCCGTGGAGGACGAGTTCAAGCGCATTGCCAATGAGTTTTCCGACGACACATCAAGCCCGGACGAAGCGCACGATTATGTTGCGTGAAGTTTCAGGACCCATCTCGCTGCGAAGTATAAAACCATGTTTAAAAATGGTTATTTCGTGGAACACAGGGCGCAGGCGCTAGGTTTTTGCGGCATGAAAGCGTAGAATCCCGCCCCTTCCCAAAAGGTTTACTGCGCGGAGCGCGCCATGCTCTATCCCACCCGTTTCGATGTCATTGTGGTCGGCGGCGGTCACGCCGGGACCGAGGCCGCCCTGGCGGCGGCGCGCATGGGCGCGCAGACGCTGCTGCTCACCCACAACATCGAGACCCTGGGGGCGATGAGCTGCAACCCGTCAATCGGCGGCATCGGCAAGGGCCACCTGGTGAAGGAAGTCGATGCGCTGGGCGGGGCGATGGCGCAGGCCACCGACGAGGGGGGCATCCAGTTTCGCATCCTCAATGCCTCCAAGGGGCCGGCGGTGCGCGCGACCCGCGCCCAGGCCGACCGCGTGATGTACAAGGCGGCGATCCGCAAGCGGCTGGAAAACCAGCCCAATCTGATGCTGTTCCAGCAGGCGGTGGATGATCTCACCGTGGTCGGCGACCGCGTCACCGGCGTCGTCACCCAGATCGGCCTGCGTTTCGAGGCGCCCACCGTGGTGCTGACCGCGGGCACCTTCCTCAATGGCCTGATCCACGTCGGCATGCAGCACTATGCGGCCGGCCGTGCGGGCGATCCGCCTGCGGTGTCGCTCGGTCAGCGCCTCAAGGAACTCGCGTTGCCACAGGGCCGCCTCAAGACTGGCACGCCGCCGCGGCTCGATGCCCGCAGCATCGATTTCTCGGTGATGAGCGAGCAGCCGGGCGACAACCCTGAGCCGGTGTTCAGCTTCCTCGGCTCGGTCAGCCAGCATCCGGCCCAGCTGCCGTGCTGGCTGACCAGCACCAACGCCCGCACCCACGACATCATCCGCGCCAACCTCGACCGCTCGCCGATGTACTCCGGCGTGATCGAAGGCGTGGGGCCGCGCTACTGCCCGTCGATCGAGGACAAGATTCATCGCTTCGCCGACAAGGACAGCCACAACATCTTCCTCGAGCCGGAAGGGCTGACGACGCACGAGATCTACCCCAACGGGATCTCGACCTCGCTGCCCTTCGACGTGCAGCTCGACATCGTGCGCAGCATCCGCGGCCTGGAGAACGCCAACATTCTGCGTCCGGGCTATGCGATCGAATACGATTACTTCGATCCGCGCAATCTCAAGAGCAGTCTCGAGACCAAGTCCATCGGCGGGCTCTTCTTCGCCGGCCAGATCAACGGCACCACCGGCTACGAGGAAGCGGCGGCGCAGGGTCTGCTGGCAGGCGCCAATGCGGCCTTGCAGGTGCAGGGGCGCGAGCCCTGGTGTCCGCGTCGCGACGAGGCCTATCTGGGTGTGCTGGTCGATGACCTCATCACCCGTGGCGTGGCCGAGCCCTACCGGATGTTCACCTCGCGCGCCGAATATCGCCTGAAGCTGCGCGAAGACAACGCCGATCTGCGCCTTACCGAGCAGGGCCGCGAGCTTGGCCTGGTCGACGACGTGCGCTGGGCGGCGTTCTGCGCCAAGCGCGAGGCAATCGAACGCGAATCCGCCCGCCTCAAGTCGAGCTGGGCGCGACCCGATGCGATGCCGGCCGCAGAGCAGGTCCGGGTGCTGGGCAAGCCGCTGGAGCGCGAGTACCGCTACTTCGAACTGCTGCGCCGGCCCGAAACCAGCTATGTCGCGCTGATGAGTCTGCCGGGCGCACCGGAACAGGCGGAAACCGATCCGCAGGTCATCGAACAGCTTGAGATCGCGGCCAAGTATCAGGGCTACATCGACCGCCAGGACGATGAAGTCGCGCGTCAGCTGCAGGCCGAGTCCACCCGGCTGCCGCCCAATCTCGACTATGCCGAGGTGCGCGGTCTGTCGAAGGAAGTGCAGCAGAAGCTCAACCTCAACAAGCCAGAAACCATCGGCCAGGCCGGGCGCATCCAGGGCATCACGCCGGCGGCGATTTCCCTGCTGCTGGTGTGGCTCAAGCGCCGCGATCTGGCTGCGCGTGCGGACGAAGGACGGAAGCTGGCATGAGCGGTGCACTTGCTGCCCACGCCCGCGAACTGAATGCCGGCATTGCCGCGCTGGGTCTTGTGCTGCCCGAGGAGACCGTTGATCGCCTGCTCGCGTTCGGCGAGTTGCTGCTGAAGTGGAACAGGGTCTACAACCTCACGGCCTTGCGCGATCCGCGTGAGGTGATCACTCACCACCTGCTAGACTCGCTCGCCGTGCTGCCCTGGGTGAGCGATCTGGGCAAGCTCGCCGATATCGGTTCCGGTGGCGGCCTGCCCGGCATTCCGCTGGCGATCGTGCGCAGCGGGCTGGTGGTGAGTTCGGTGGAAACGGTCAACAAGAAGGCCAGCTTTCAGCAGCAGGCCAAGATCGAGCTGAAACTGGGCAACTTCAACGTGATCAACGCACGCGTCGAACAGGTCCCGCCCGATCGTCTGCCGGGGGGCGCGGCCGATGGCGTCATCTCACGTGCTTTCTCCAGTCTGGCGGATTTCGTCAATCTGGCGGGTCATCTGGTGGCCGAGGGTGGGGCGCTGTACGCGATGAAGGGTGTGCATCCGGCCGATGAGCTCGCGGTGCTGCCTGCTGGATGGGCGCTGAGCGAAGTTCATCCGCTCACGGTGCCGGGGCTGGATGCCGAACGCCACCTGCTGATCATTCGCCGCGTATCGGCCGCCAATGCTGCATAAATTACGCCCGGCACGCGTGTTGCGCTGCCGCATTGAACTACACTTGAGGGCGTACACACCGTGTGTACGTCCAGCAACCGGAAGCTTCTGAACTCGACCATGGCTCGTATTTTCTGTGTGGCCAACCAGAAGGGCGGGGTGGGCAAGACCACCACCTGCGTCAATCTCGCCGCTGCCCTGCATCAGGCTGGTCAGCGCACCCTGCTCATCGATCTCGACCCGCAGGGCAATGCAACCATGGGCAGCGGGGTGGAAAAGCGCAGCCTGACCACCTCCGTCTACCACCTGCTGGTCGGCCTGTCCGGGCTTGCCGACGTGCGCGTCAACTCATCCACCGGTGGCTACGACGTCCTTCCCGCCAACCGCGACCTGGCGGGTGCGGAAGTCGAACTGGTCAATCTCGAAAAGCGTGAAAAGCGTCTGCGCGATGCGCTCGCCCCTTTCGATGCCGACTACGACTTCATCCTCATCGACTGCCCGCCCTCGCTGTCGTTGCTCACCCTGAACGGCCTGTGCGCCGCGCATGGGGTGATCATCCCGATGCAGTGCGAGTACTACGCGCTCGAGGGCCTGTCCGACCTGGTCAGCTCGATCAAGAAGGTGCATGCCAATCTGAACCGCGAACTCAAGGTCATCGGCCTGTTGCGGGTCATGTTCGATCCGCGCGTGACCTTGCAGCAGCAGGTCTCGGCTCAGCTCGAGGCCCATTTTGGCGACAAGGTGTTCCAGGCCATCGTGCCGCGCAACGTGCGCCTTGCCGAAGCGCCCAGCCACGGTATGCCCGGTGTGGTATTCGATAAGTCGGCCAAGGGCGCGCAGGCTTACATGGCTTTTGCCGCGGAGATGATCGAGCGGGTCAAGACGCTGTGATCTGCACCAGACGCCATTCAATGAGCACTATCAAACCAAAGACGACCGCATGAGCCCACCCAAACTCAAAGGCCTCGGCCGCGGCCTTGATGCGCTGCTGGCCGCGAACCGCGAAGACGAATCCGAAAAAGGTGAGTTGCAGACGCTGTCCACCGATGCACTGCAACCCGGCAAGTATCAGCCGCGCACGCGCATGGACCCGGGATCGCTGGAGGAACTGGCGGCCTCGATCAAGGCCCAGGGGGTGATGCAACCCATCCTCGTCCGCCCGGTTGGCGAGGATGAGTACGAGATCATCGCGGGTGAGAGACGTTGGCGGGCGGCACAGATTGCCGGCCTGGACGAGGTGCCTTGCCTGGTACGCGAGATCCCCGACGAAGCCGCGCTGGCGATGTCGCTGATCGAGAACATTCAGCGTGAAGACCTCAATCCGCTCGAAGAGGCGGGCGGCATCCAGCGTCTGATCGACGAGTTCGCCATGACCCATCAGCAGGCTGCCGATGCGGTGGGGCGTTCGCGCCCGGCTGCCTCCAACCTGCTGCGTCTGCTCAATCTGGCCAAGCCGGTGCAGGAGCTCCTGATGGCGGGTGACATCGACATGGGCCACGCCCGTGCCTTGTTGCCGCTCGACGGTGCGAGCCAGATTCAACTGGCCAATGTGGTCGCCGCCAGACAGCTGTCGGTGCGCGATACCGAGCGCCTGGTACAGCACACCCTGAACCCGCGGCCGAAGAAGGCCGCACAGCCGCTGGATCGTGATCTCGTCCGTCTCGAAGAGGAAATCGCCGACACCATCGGCGCAACGGTGAAGATCAAGGCCAACAAGAAGGGCGCGGGCGAGGTCACCATCCGCTTCGGCAGCCTCGATCAGCTCGACGGCTTGCTCGGCCGCCTGCGCTGAGTGGGTGCGGCCCGGTGTCGGGCCGTCTCCGTGTGGTGCAGGCGTTCAGCCCGCGGCCCCTGCCTGTTGTGCTGTGTCCGCTTTAGGTGGCAGCGGCGAGAAGTAGCCCACCACCAGCAACAGCATGCCGGCTCCGATGAAGGACACGATGCGCGTCAGCGTGCCGCTGGCAGCCATGTCCACCACGAAGAGTTTGCACACCACCGCCGCCATCAGGCCGGCACCCGCAAGCCAGGTCGCGCGACTTGCGCGACGGTTTGCGAACAGCATCAGCCCCAGCCCAAGAATGGCCCAGAACAGCGACAGCGCAGCCTGGGTGGTGTCGTCTCCCAATAGCAGCGACAGCTCCCACGGGATGCCCGTCATGTGATGCATTGCGCGCAGCAGTGCCGCGTTGGCGGCGATGAAGGCGACCAGCCCGAGCGCGCCTTGCAGGCGGATCAAGGGACCCGCGACCTTCGTCAGTTCGGCTTCGCTGCGATGCAGCCACCATGCGATGGCGCAGAGCGCGATCATCAGGGTCAGGTCGAGCGGATTGAGCAGCGGCAGGTAGGCGAAGGGTGTCGCACTTCCGTCGCCATGGGAATGAACACTGAGTGACCACAGACCCAGCGCGAGCGCCAGCGGCCCTGCACCCCACAACTGATAGGCATCCTTCCACCGGCGCATCGGCCAGGTTTCCAGCGGTGCCATGCGGGCGAGCCCCGCCAGCAACAATGCGGGGAAGAGCGCGTAAGCGGCGAGCTGCCAGCCATTGCCGACGGCCATGCCCGCAAGTTGCAGGCCGGCTTCCTGCGACAGGGCGAGAGCCAGCACCCACACCCCGGCGGCATGGGCGAGGGTGAGTGCCGGACGATCCAGCCGGCCACCGTCGAGAGTGCGCAGGCCGTAGCCGTGAAGTGCGAGTCCGAGTGGCCACGCCAGCCAGCCGCCGAAGCCCGAGGGCGGAACGCCGTAAGCGATGGTCTGGCCCAGTGCCAGCATCATGCCGCCAAGCGGGAGCAGGCCGGCGCTGAGCAGGCCCGGCCAAGTCAGCCGCGGTGCCAGCGCGCAGGCCAGCGCACCGCTGAGCGCCAACAGCGCGAGTGCAGCGGCGGGTTGGTAGCCGGTCGCAAGGTGGGTGTCGATCTCGGCCCATGCGCCAGCCAGCCACCAGACCCACGCCCAGGCCAGCAACGCGTGCGTGATTCGCGACAGCCATCCAGAAGTTTGCGGCTGGCGTGCAGCGAGCCAGGCGCTGACGAAACCTGCACCGGCGATCATCGTGCTGCCGAGAAAAGCACTGTTCATGATGGGCAGGTCGCGTAGCCCGCTGTGCTGAGCCAGATCGGCAGCAAACAGGATGCCCGCACCCGCCTGCAACAGCAGACCACTCGCTGCCGGCAGCCGGCGCTGCTGACGCCGTCCGATCCACCACAGCGCAGCGCCCTCGAGTGCCCACGCCGCAGCGCTCCAGCGCCCGTCGAATGCGAGCGGAATCGCGAGGCTGAGAAAGGAGAGACCGAGTGCTACGAAGCTGGCGACCACGAGCGCCAGGTCGGGTTTGCGCACGCGCTTCAGCGTGGCTGCGAGTACGAGGTAGAAAACACCCACGGCGGCGGCACTCCAGGCCAGGGCATAGGGCATGCCGTGCACCAGTGCGGCCTGCAAGCCGAAGCCGACCACGGGGACGCCAAACACCAGGGTGCCGTCGACCGGGTCGCGCAGCGCGGGGGCTTGCTTCCACGCGTAGCTCACCGCGGCTGCCACGTACATCAGGAAGAACAGGGCGAGGAAAGGCTCGGTGGTGTTGAAGTGCCAGGGGTGGTAGAAGCGCGCCCCCCAGGCCAGACCAATGGCAAAGGTGAAGATGAACCCGGTAAGGTTGAGCCCGCGCCACGCCTTGCGCCAGGCCAGCAGAAGCACGCCGGCATTGAGCAGGGCGTAATTGGTAAACAGCTGGACGTGGCTGCCACTGCCGGTCGAGGCCAGGATGGGCGCGGCAAACCCGCCGGCGCTGCCGATGATGGCGAGGATCGCGGCATCCTGGCGGATGGCCAGAAACGCTGCGACGCCAACCAGGCCGAGCATCACGGCGAAGGCTGTGCCGGGCGGCATGATCCCGTACAGGCGCAGGGCGGCAAACGCAGTGAGATAGAGCACGGCGATGCCGCCGCCCTGCAGGCTCAGCGCGTAGCCGCGGCGCACATGGCGCAGGCGCCAGCCGATGGCCCCGAGCGCGATACCGACGCAGGCGATACCTGCGAGGCGGAGTTCGGGCGGCAGCATCGCGTTCTCCATTGCATAGCGGACGAGAAAGGCGAGGCCGAAGAACAGCACCAGGATGCCGGTGCGAACCAGGGTGTTGCCGCCGAAAAGCCAGTCACGACAGCGGGCATAAAGGGCGTCGAGGTCGATGCTGTTTGCTGGCGTCGCAGCAACGGGTGCGGTTTGAGGCTGGGGCGCGAGCTCAGGCTGGGCGACGGGTGCCGCAAGTCCGCGTGCGCGGGTTTCGTCCATTGCAGGGACAACGCTGCCCGAAGGAGGGACTTCGAGTGCTGCATCGGTTTGCGAATGTGCCGGTGCGCCTGTCATCGGCTTGCGCGTGGCGAGTCCCTCGGTCACGTCGTCCTCGCTCAGTCGGGCGCTTAACGTTTCGAGTTCGCGTTCGAGTGCGGCGATTCTGTTTTCGTGGCGGGTCAGCGTCTGCGTGCGCTCCTTGCGCAGGCTCGCAATCATTCCCCCAAGTACGGCACCAAGAACCGCAGCACCCGCGCCGTCGAGCAGCCCCACCATGGCACCCGCGGCAACCCACCAGAAAAAACTCATCAAATCGTCCTCGTTCCAGCTTTCAGCGCAGTTCGCCGCGCAAGGTGTTCACTTGTTGTTGGAGGTATTCCGGGCTGACTTGCGCTGGCGGGACCGGGGTGCCCACGGCAAGTTCGACGCGGCTGAGGATCCCCCGTCGTAGCGGGCGCGACATCGCGGGGCCGTCCTTGCGCGAGAAACTGCTGCCCCACAGACCGCGCAAGGCCATCGGCACCACTGGCACCGGCGAACGCTCGACAATGCGGCGAATGCCCGGGCGGAATGGGTAAAGCTCGCCATTGTCGGTGATCCGGCCTTCCGGGAACACTGCGACCAGTTCACCGGCGTCGAGCGTTCGTGCGACCTCGTCGAAAGCGCGCTCAAGCATGGCAGGGTCGTCCTTTGCCGACGCGATGGATATTGCCCCGCTCACCCGGAAGACGAACGACAGCAAGGGCATGGAGAAAATGCGACGGTCCATGACGAAGCGCACCGGGCGACGGCTTGCAGCCATGATGATCATCGCATCGACAAAGCTCACGTGGTTGCAGACCAGCACGGCAGGCCCGCGCTCGGGAATGTTATCGATGCCTTCTGTTTCCAGTCTGTACACGGTGTGCACCAGCAGCCACACCAGAAAACGCAGAGCGAATTCGGGCACGACGGTGTAGATGTAGAGCGCCACGATGGCATTCAGTATGGCGGTAACGAGAAAGAGCTGCGGCACGCTGAATCCGGCGGCCAGCAAGCCAGCACCCATGCCGGCCGCGACCACCATGAACAGGGCATTGAGGATGTTGTTGCCGGCAATGATGCGGGAGCGGTGCGCCTGCTCGCTGCGGCTCTGGATCAGGGCGTACAGCGGCACGATGAAGAATCCGCCGAAAGTGCCGATCGCGATGAGGTCGAGCACAACCCGCCACACGCCTGGCTGCGAAAGCACTTGACCCAGCGCCAACGGCGCCTCCCCCACAGCTGCGAGCGGGCTGCTCCACCACAGGTCGAGGGCGAACAGCGTCAGTCCGATCGAGCCGAAGGGGACGAGTCCGAGTTCCACCTTGCCTGCCGACAGCCGTTCGCACAGCAGCGAGCCCAGGCCGATACCGACCGAAAATACAGCGAGCAGCAACACCACGGTGTGAGCGTCGCCGCCGAGCATATCCTTGGCATAGGCCGGAAACTGCGAAAGCAAAAGCGCGCCGTAGAACCAGAACCATGACACCCCAAGAATCGAGAGGAATACGGTGCGGTTGCGCCGTGTGAAGTGGAATCCGCGCCAGGTCTCGGTCAGCGGGTTCCAGTTGATGCGTAGCGCGGGTGAGGCCGCAGGCGCGACCGGAATGCCCTGGCTCGAAACATAGCCGAGTATTGCCAGCACCAGCGCGGTAACGGAAATCCACACGCTGCCGCCGGGCGCGCTGACCAGTACGCCGCCGGCAAGGGTGCCGACCAGGATGGCAACGAAGGTGCCTGCTTCAACCAGTGCATTGCCGCCGATGAGTTCATCGTCCCCGAGATGCTGGGGCAGGATTGCATATTTGACCGGACCAAACAGCGCGGACTGCGCGCCCATCAGAAACAGGCAAGTCAGCATCAGTGCAAGCGAATCGAGCGCGAAGGCGAGGCTGGCGAGCAGCATGACCCCGATCTCGAGCACTTTGGTGAACCGGATCAGCCGGCTCTTTTCGTATTTGTCCGCGATCTGTCCGGCGGTGGCCGAGAACAGGAAAAAGGGCAGGATGAAGAGACCCGCACACAGGTTCACCAGAATGCCGGGTGCGAGCGCGGTATAGCGCGTTGCCTCAAAAGTCAGCAGGACGACAAGCGCATTCTTGTACAGGTTGTCATTGAAGGCGCCGAGAAACTGGGTCAGGAAAAAGGGGAGGAAGCGGCGCTGCCGCATGAGCGAAAGCTGATGACTCATCTGATCCCGCCCGTTGACCGGCACATAGCAGGATGCACGCAGAAGCCCTTGACAAGGGTATGCTTGCGCAGTCTGACGGGCAGTATGAAGCGCTCGCATTTCGGGCTGCGCAGTGTGGCTGCAAATGGGCGTTTGGGCTCGCCAAGGGGGCGCGTCGACGACCCATTGGGCACGAGCCTGGCAATGTCATTGGGGTAGTATGGGCTCATGGTTCCGTGTTGCCGCGAAGCATCAAGTTCCTCAATGAATGCAATGATTTGTCTTATATAAGTTCTGGGTGCGCCAATTCGCCGGCGTGTCGTTTTAACCCATGCACGAATTGACTTTACTACGGTTAACCCCTAGTATTGCCGGGATTTTTAGGCGGGCGCGGCTGTGTGCGCGCCACCTGGTGAGGAACGGATGCACAAGGCAGTCCTGCTGCAGCTCGGCGCAACCATTCTGGCAACGGCCATTGCGGCCGTTTTTTTCGGGTTGCGTGGCGCGGTCTCTGCCGCGGCCGGCGGCTTGGCCTGTGTCGTGCCCAGCTGGTTCTTTGCCTGGCGGCTGCTGCTGACGACACGTCGTAATGGCACAGCGACTGTGACCGCCTTTGTTGCAGGTGAGTTCATCAAACTCGCCTCGATTGTCGGATTACTGGGGCTGGTACTTGCCGTATATTCGGACGTCCATTGGGGCGCTCTGCTGATTGGGCTGGTACTGGCACTGAAAGCGAATTTATTTGCATTTTTGGTAAAGACCTGACTATGGCTGGTAACGCACCCACCGCATCCGAGTACGTCGTTCATCACCTGACGCACCTCAATTCCACTGGTCACGCTCAAAAGAACATCGTTGACTGGAGCGTCATCAACCTCGATTCGATGTTCTATTCGATCTCGATCGGCCTGCTCACCGTATTCCTGTTGTGGCTTGCCGCGCGCAAGGCTACTTCGGGCGTGCCGGGGCGCTTCCAGGGCTTTGTCGAAATGATGGTCGAAGTCGTCGCCGATCAGGCCAAGGGCATCATCCACAGCGCCGAGTCGCGCAAGTTCGTCGCGCCGCTCGCGCTGACCGTGTTCGTCTGGATTTTCCTGATGAACGCGATGGACCTGCTCCCGGTCGATCTGCTGCCGCGCATCTGGGAAGGGGTGTACGCCTCCGCAGGCGGAGATCCACATCATGCTTACATGCGTATCGTGCCGACAGCCGACCTGTCTGCCACGCTTGGCATGTCTTCAGGCGTGCTGCTGCTGTGTCTCTACTACAACATCAAGATCAAGGGGTTGTCGGGCTGGATTCACGAGCTCTTCACCGCGCCTTTCGGTAGCCATCCGCTGCTGTACCCGATCAACTTCGCGATGCAGATCATCGAGTTTGTCGCCAAGACCGTTTCACACGGCATGCGACTGTTCGGCAACATGTATGCTGGCGAACTCATCTTCATCCTGATCGCACTGCTCGGCTCCACGGCCACTGTGTTCGGTTTCGTGGGTCACGTCGTTGCAGGCTCGATCTGGGCGGTCTTCCATATCCTGATCATCACCCTGCAGGCCTTCATCTTCATGATGCTGACGCTGGTGTACATCGGTCAGGCTCACGAAGGTCACTAATCTTTTCTCGCAGTACCTGGTTTTAAACTCAATCACCTTTAGTAAGGAGTTGTCATGGAAAACGTTCTGGGTTTTGTTGCTCTGGCTGCCGGTCTGATCATTGGTCTGGGCGCCATCGGTGCATGTATCGGTATCGGCATCATGGGTTCCAAGTACCTCGAAGCCTCTGCACGTCAGCCCGAACTGATGAACGCCCTGCAAACCAAGATGTTCCTGCTGGCCGGTCTGATCGATGCCGCGTTCCTGATCGGCGTTGGTATCGCCATGATGTTCGCCTTCGCCAACCCGTTCCAGCTTTAATCGGTTCGAGTTCCTCTCAACATACCTGAGGGCCAAGAACAGTGAATTTGAACGCAACTCTGATAGCTCAGCTCGTTGTGTTCTTCATTCTGGCGTGGTTCACGATGAAATTCGTGTGGCCGCCCATTGTGAAGGCACTTGACGAGCGTGCGAAGAAGATCGCAGACGGGCTGACAGCTGCGGATAAGGCTAAGTCGGATCTGGCACTTGCCGAAAAGAAGGTCGTCGAGGAACTGCGCAAGGCTCGCGAATCCGCGGGTGATGTGCGCGCCTCTGCTGAGAAGCAGGCGAGCCTACTGGTCGACGAGGCCCGTGCCGAAGCCAACCGCATCATCGCCGCAGCACGTGAAGCAGCCGAAACCGAAGCCGGTGCCGCTGCACAGCGTGCCAAGGAAGCCCTGCGCGACCAGGTCGCCCATCTGGCTGTTGCCGGTGCAGAGAAGATTCTGCGCCGCGAGATCAACACCCAGGTGCATGCCGAGCTGCTTGCCAACCTGAAACAGGAATTGCAATAAGTCATGGCCGAGAATGTCACCATCGCGCGTCCCTATGCCGATGCCGCCTTCGAGCTGGCTCGCGGGGCAGGTGCGCTGGGGCCTTGGTCGGAAGTGCTGGATCGGCTCGCCTCCGTGGCAGCCGACTCCGACATGCAGGCGCTCTTCAACGATCCCAAGTTTTCCGGCGAGCAGCTGAACAAGCTGATGCTGGAAGTCGCTGGCGATCTGAACGCCGAGCAGCAGAACTTCATTCGCGTCCTGGTGGATAGCGAACGTCTGCAAGTGCTTCCGGAGATCCGTGACCTGTTCGTTGCACTGAAGAACGAACACGAGGGCGTCCTTGAGGCAAAAATCGCCTCTGCCTTCCCGCTTGACGATGCCGCACTGGCTTCGCTGAAAGCCGATCTTGAAGCCCGCTTCAAGTCCAAGCTTGACGTGACAGTCAGTATCGACCCCGCGCTTATCGGTGGGGTCCGCATCGCCATTGGCGACGAAGTGATCGACGCCTCGGTCCGCGGCAAGCTCGCGAACATGGCCGCTGCGCTTAAGAACTAGGAGCATACATCTATGCAACTCAACCCCTCTGAAATCAGTGACCTGATTAAGAGCCGGATCCAGAACCTGCAGCTCGCCGCCACGTCGCGTAACGAGGGTACGGTGGTCTCCGTCACTGACGGTATCACCCGCATCCACGGCCTGACCGACGTCATGCAAGGCGAAATGCTGGAGTTTCCCGGCAACACCTACGGCCTCGCGCTCAACCTCGAGCGTGATTCCGTCGGTGCCGTTGTGCTCGGCGAATACGAGCAAATCACCGAAGGCGACACCGTCAAGGCAACCGGCCGCATTCTCGAAGTGCCCGTCGGCCCCGAGCTGATCGGCCGTGTCGTGAACGCACTGGGCCAGCCGATCGACGGCAAGGGTCCGATCAACGCCAAGCTGACCGACAAGATCGAAAAGGTTGCGCCGGGCGTCATCGAACGTCAGTCCGTTTCCCAGCCGGTTCAGACCGGTCTGAAATCGGTCGACTCCATGGTGCCAATCGGCCGTGGTCAGCGCGAGCTGATCATTGGCGACCGCCAGACCGGCAAGACGGCCGTCGCGGTTGATGCGATCATCAACCAGAAAGGCCAGAACATGTTCTGCGTCTACGTGGCAATCGGTCAGAAAGCTTCGACCGTCGCCAACGTGGTGCGCAAGCTGGAAGAAAACGGCGCGATGGAATACACCATCGTCGTGGCCGCGACCGCTTCCGAATCTGCCGCCATGCAGTACCTGTCGGCCTACGCCGGCTGCACGATGGGCGAGTACTTCCGCGACCGCGGCATGGATGCGATGATCGTTTATGACGATCTGACCAAGCAGGCCTGGGCCTACCGTCAGGTATCCCTGCTGCTGCGCCGTCCGCCGGGCCGTGAAGCTTACCCGGGCGACGTGTTCTATCTGCACTCCCGCCTGCTCGAGCGCGCTGCTCGTGTGAACGCCGATTACGTCGAAAAGTTCACCAACGGTGAGGTCAAAGGCAAGACCGGTTCGCTGACTGCGCTGCCGATCATCGAAACTCAGGCCGGCGACGTCTCCGCGTTCGTTCCGACCAACGTGATTTCGATTACCGACGGCCAGATCTTCCTTGAGACCGACTTGTTCAACGCCGGTATCCGGCCCGCTATCAACGCCGGTATTTCGGTGTCGCGAGTCGGTGGTTCGGCCCAGACCAAGGTCATCAAGAAGCTGTCCGGTGGTATCCGTACCGACCTCGCGCAGTATCGCGAACTCGCTGCGTTTGCCCAGTTTGCTTCCGACCTCGACGACGCAACCCGCAAGCAGCTTGAGCGTGGTCGCCGCGTGACCGAACTGATGAAGCAGGCTCAGTACTCGCCGCTGTCGATTTCGGACATGGCCATTACCCTGTACGCGGTGAACAACGGTTACTTCGACGATGTCGAAGTGTCGCGTCTGCTGGCCTTCGAATCCGGCCTGCAGCAGTTCGTCAAGACCAAGAACGCTGATCTCGTGAAGAAGATCGCCGATACCAAGGAACTCGACGCCGACGGCGAAAAGCTCCTGGTCGCTGCGATCACCGAGTTCAAGAAGAGCTGGGCTTAACGCTGCGGACGGAGACGGAATATGGCTAGCGGTAAGGAAATCCGTACCAAGATCAAGAGCGTGCAAAACACGCGCAAGATCACCAAGGCCATGGAAATGGTGGCCGCATCCGAAATGCGCAAGGCGCAGGACAGGATGCGCGCTGCCCGACCCTATGCCGAGAAGATCCGCCG